>Ga0308175_100000349_pt1 | contig 32597 bp, 25 predicted proteins | sample PhyCR1_3_FD_203893 | JGI IMG/M metagenome (GOLD analysis project Ga0308175, IMG submission 203893) | Soil microbial communities from UC Gill Tract Community Farm, Albany, California, United States - DLSLS.C.R1 | ecosystem: Environmental > Terrestrial > Soil > Agricultural land | place: USA...
ATTGGTTTTCGCCTTCCTATAATCCAAACACGCGATTGCTCTACTTCATGGCGCTTGAGAACTGCCAGAAGTACTTTCTCGAGCCACAGGAATTCGTGGAAGGGAGAGCTTTCTACGCAACCGGAGCCAAAAAGATCCCAGGCGAGCGCGGTCAAAAAATCCTAACTGCCTTCAATCCAGAAACCGGCCAATTCGCATGGCGGTACCCGCAAGCAGGTGAGGGCAATTCCTGGGGCGGCACGGTGACGACCGCGAGCGGCCTGGTCTTCTTTGGAAATGATTCGGAAGGATTCGAAGCGGTAGAGGCGAAAACGGGAAAGTCGCTCTGGCGATTCCAGACCGGTCAATCGCTGCACGCGTCACCTATGAGTTATTGTGAACGGCAATCAATACGTAGCAATTGCGGCAGGCAGCGACATTTGTAGCTTCGCGCTTGCGCCTACAGTGCCGTGAAACTCGTAGCGAGATTTCGTTGCTGGTCCCGGATGGTCACGAATGATTAAGCCCGACAATAGTATTTGAGTAATCCGCCCAGACGCTCTCGACAACCTATGGTTGTTTGCTGGATGACTGGTTCGCTTACCGAATCCGACTTGATCGTGTGTATCCGGACAGAGCTGGGGAAGATAGATCCGCTGTGGTCGGGAAGGCTAGAGTAGAACGCAATAGTGTCGGTCTCGGCGCGTTCCAGAATTGAGGTTTGGTAGCATCGACCGCGCATGACAGATGGGCTCAGCCGGATGTACGCGGGTCGATTGAGCGGTGCTTACGACTGTTTGGATCGCATAGTGTTGAACGGGTATTTTCGATTTGCCCAGAATCCGGGTGGCTTTCGCGTTTGGTGGCGTCAACTCCGTGGAGGACAAAGCAAGCTCGATAATGCTCACCTGATGCGAATGTCGGGGCGCTTTCATCGCCGACTCCGTAGCTGGGCATCTGCGAACAGGGTTCCCGTTCGGCGTTGCCGGTCGGGAGAACACAAGCGCCAGGTCGTTGACGAGTACCTGGCGAAAACGGACTGTCAGGAAGGCCTGTTCCTGATCCTTGTAGGAAGAGCACAAGCACCTGTCTTCGAGATTCTCAACAGCGGACATATCCGGCGCAAACAGCCCTACCCGTATGTCAATCATTTCTCCTTCCATATTCTGGACAGCGAGTGGGGGCACATCACCATCAAGATCAGCGGCCATCCACCGTTTCCGGCGCAGATCATTTTGAACGGGCATGAGTACGTCCAGCGGCAGGCCGCAAGAGCTGGTATCCATTTGGTCAAGGAGGGCAACTGCTTCACTGACATCTCCGACCCAGACGCATCTGCGGCCTTGACGGAGACCTTGGGCGACGAATCGGTTATTAGATCATTGACCGCGCTGTGCGACCAGTGGATCTACAGGGCTTGTCTCTGTTTTGCTCTAAACCCTGAGGAGGTGAAGCGGAGCCGGTTTCGGTACGAATATTCCATCTACCAGTTGGAGTACAGCCGCAATCTCCTGTTCAAGAAGGGCTCCGAGATGGGCAAAGTTGTCTAGGCGTTGGTCGATCGAAACCGTAACCGCCTCGATGTGAAGCGGTTAATCACGATTCTAGGTCGAAAGAACCGCCCGCATCACCACAAGAAGAAGACAAAAGACTGGCAAGTCACGGTCCAGAGGCCCAGTTACGATTTAACGATCTTCAAAATTCATTGCGGCAAAGTCGCACTGAAAATTTACACAAAGGGCGAACGTGTCTTACGTGCAGAAGCGATGGCCAGTGATGCCAGGGAGCTACGTTGCGGTAGAGATGTCGGGCAGTTCGCCAAAGCGGTCACGAAGTTGAGGGAGATCCTGGAGCGCTTCCTCGAATCGCTTTCCTGCATGGACGAGTGCTTTGTGTCCGCAGACGTTCTCAACAACCTTTCACTCCCTTCCCAAGTAGGCGCCCTGCGCGTCGGCGGTGTCGATATGACCTGTCCCAGAATGCGTAAAGTCGCTCGCGCGTTGCTTGCCTTGTCCGCTCAACCGTGTGGGTTCACCTGTGCGCAGCTGGCTGCGCACGTTCAAGGGCAGAACGGCGTTGACGGTACTCGCTATGGACTGCGGCAAGCAGCCTATGATTTGCAGAAGTTCCGCGGGAAGAAATTTGTTGGTTACTTTGCAGCCAGCGGTCGGCGGTACCGGGTTCTCTCACAGGGCTTGAGAACGATCAGCGCGTTACTGCAGGTTCTGGATCCTGAAAAGCGACTGCGATAGCATGGATAATTCGGGTCAGCCCCGAAAGCCGATGGCTTCGCTGAGCGGGAGTAATTCAGCGGTAGAATGCCAGCTTCCCAAGCTGGACGTCGCGGGTTCGATCCCCGTCTCCCGCTCCATAGAAATCAATAACCTGGGAGCTTTCCCTCGTTCTCAGGTTAGGCCCTTAGGCCCTTAGCACCGAGCGAGTGACAACAAATTGTCGCTTCAAGCGGCAAAGCCTAGATGGCCAAGCAGTTCGCGCATGTTTCCGCGAAGCTGTTGGTAGAGACGCTCCAGGGGAGTCAATTCCGCGTCAACACAGAGACGAGCACCATTCTGAGTTGCAGCAAGTAGAGGTTCTAACACTTGATCCTGCAGGAGGTCTCAAGAGAAACAGAACTCACCCCCCGCATCTCTACTGTAGGAGCCTCCTGTAAACTTGGCTTCTACTAACCCTCACCTTGTCAGACACGATAGAGAAGAAAAAGCAAAACTCATTTTTCTCGGCCTGGGGAGAACGTCTTCAAGCACTGAGAAATGTCCCGCCTGTCCTGCATATCGTCTGGGAGTCCGGCCCCTGGGTTGTCGCGCTGGGACTAGTCTTCCGCATCCTTATATCTCTCGTTGCGGCGGCGGCGCCCAAAGTGGCTGGCTGGATCATCGACAACATCGCCAACACCGTCCAGCATAAACAGGCCGCGTCCAATCAACTATGGTGGCTCGTTGCGCTTGAATTCGGATTGGTGATGGCGTCCAATATCTTCGGACGCGTAATTGACTACTACGACCGCGTGCTTGCCGACCGCTACACGCGCCACGTCAGCATCCAGGTGATGGAGCATGCCTCCGCATTGGATCTGCAAGCCTACGAAAACCCCGTGTTCTACGACCGGCTCGAACGTGCTCGCGTTCAGGCCACAGATCGACTCGGGATGATCCAATCGATCGGCCGACTTTTCCAACAGGTCGTCACAACGGCAACACTCTCAATCGCGATCCTCTGGTACTCGCCTTGGGTGCTGCTGCTCCTCATCGTGTGCCTGATCCCGGCGTTCCTGGGCGAAAGCCACTTTGCATTCCTCAATTACGCGCTTAACTTTCGCCAGACGCCGGTCAAACGAGAGCTCGATTACCTTCGACAAGTCGGTGGTAGCAAGGAAGCTGCAAAAGAGCTGAAGCTATTCGGACTCAACACGTTCTTGACGAACCGGTTTACAAAGCTATCGAACCAGATTCTTGACGAGAACCTTAACCTGTCCCGAAAGCGTCTCATTGCAGCTTCGCTCCTTTCGTTCTTAAGCACGGCCGGATACTATGGCGCGTACGTTTGGGTCATCTATAAAACCGTTACCGGCGTCCTGAGTTACGGTGACCTGGTTTTCTTGACGCAGATCATTATGAGTGCGTCCAACAACATCTCTCAGATCTTCTCGACGCTCTCGAGCATCGCGGACCAAGCGCTGTTCCTGACAGACTTGCTCGCCTTCTTCGAAATGGAGCCAACGGTAGTCTCGAAGCCGAATGCGTTACCCGCGCCGCGTCCCATCACTCAGGGATTCGAATTCATCGATGTTTCCTTCCAGTACCCAGGGACCGAGCGGTTAGTTTTGGACCAGTTGAATTTCCGCCTGGAGCCCGGCGAGCGCATCGCGCTGATCGGGCAAAACGGGCAGGGAAAAACGACGATCGTAAAGTTGATCACCAGGCTATATGACCCGACGGCAGGCCGTATTCTTCTCGACGGCAAAGATCTTCGCGAATACGACATTGCGGATCTCTGCAAGGAAATCGGCGTCATCTTCCAGGATTTCATGAAGTATGAGATGACCGCGAGAGAGAACATAGCCGTGGGCCGTATCGAATACCTCCCTGATCTGGACCGGGTTCGATCGGCGGCAGAAAAGAGCCTTGCGGACGGCGTCATCAATCGCCTGCCTAAACGATATGAGCAGATGCTCGGACGCAGGTTTGAGGGTGGAGTCGACCTCTCTGGAGGAGAATGGCAGAAGCTTGCACTGGCCCGCGCTTATCTGCGTGAGGCGCAAGTGCTGATTTTGGACGAACCGACGGCAGCACTCGATGCGCGTGCGGAATTCGAAGTATTTGAGCGGTTCAACGAACTCACGAAAGGAAAGATGGCTTTGTTCATCTCGCATCGCTTTTCCACTGTTCGCATGGCGGAGCGCATTATTGTTCTAGAAAATGGTGCGATTGCGGAAGAGGGAAATCACGACAGCCTTATCGCGTTGGGAGGGCGGTACGCTGAAATGTTCGACCTGCAAGCGTCGAGCTATCGCTAACGAATTTAGCTTAAGATGCCTCAGCAAGAAACGCTCGAGTTAAAAGCGCCGAAATTCGATTGGTCGACCCTCACGGAGGAAGACCGGCGGGACCTACGGGATGCTGGCCTGCGGTCGGCGCGCTCCGGTGGTTGGGTCTCGAGTACCGGACGCTCAACTAAACCGCGTGAAATCTTTAAGCAAAGCTCGCGCGACTTCTTCCAGCTCGAGCGCGACTTGTACGCCATGCGGTCCGGCGAGCCGCCCTTCGATCTGCGAGCGATCTATGACCACCTTCGCCTGATTCGTGCCTCGATTGCGGACCTCGAGGATTCGATGAAATTCTTGTCCAAGCTGCCTCAGGTGCGGACAAGCGAAGAGCCAGCTGTACCCCGCTCGATTGCATTGGCGCGGGCCTTGATGACGGCCTGCAAGGGCCGGTTGAGCGTCCCTGCCTTCTCGTACTTCCTTGAAGTAGTCCAGGAAATCGAACCGCTTCGACTGGCCGAACTGTGGGGGATGCTTCCGGCACTCAAGCTGGTGCTACTTACCAGTGTCACGCAAGTTGGCTTTAAAGCCCTTGCACAGTTCCGAGCCGACCCATCCGTAAAAACGGAGTACGGAGCGGATGATCTCATCAAATCTCTTCGGCTGATTACTGATCTCGATTGGAAGCGAACGATTGAGGACCTTTCTTTGGTTCACCGCGTTCTCTGCCTCGATCCAGCGGGCGTGTATCCCCGAATGGATTTCGACGGGCGCGAGATGTACCGTCAGGCAGTCGAGAAAATCGCTCCTCAGTCGGATGTGGGCGAAATCGCATTGGCCCACCGGATTGTGCAGCATGCGCGTGATGTAAAGATCCCGCCCGGTACTTCCGATGCACTTCGAGACCGGCTACGCCATGTAGGTCATTACTTGATCGATGAGACTGGGGGCCGTGAGTTTCTTCCGTCCATAGGCTACCGGCCCGGCGTAGGAGCTCGGATCCAGCTTCTCTTCCATCGTTTCCCGGACGAGGTATACATCATCGGGATTGAGATCATCACGCTCATCACGGTGGTTGCTCTGATCATGAGCCTGGTGCAGAACCAGGATGCATTCGGACTTATTATCGGTGCTCTACTTCTGATCATCCCCGCAACTCAGGCAGCGGTCGAATTGATGAATTACTTCGTCACGGCTGTACTTACGCCGCGGCCGCTCGCAAAGCTCGACTTCAGCGAAGGAGTCGATCCCGCCTGCGCCACCATGGTCGCCATTCCGACATTGCTGATCAATGAAAAGCAGATCCGGCAGCTCGTTGATGACCTGGAAGTCCGTTACCTTGTGAACCGGGATCCGAACATCTCTTTTGCCTTGCTGACGGACTTGCCCGACACAGCCGAGCCCGCCGGCGAACAGGACGCGCGCGTGGATCTTGCGGTCAATCTCATCGAAGGCTTGAATGAGAAGTACGCCGCCGAATCCAACGGTGGCTTTTACCTTTTCCATCGCCACCGGATCTATAATCCGCGCGAACGAGCCTGGATGGGTTGGGAGAGAAAGCGCGGCAAGCTCCTTGATCTCAATCAACTGCTTCGCAAGGTAAACGATCCCTTTCCGGTTAAGGCGGGCGATTTTGAAAACTTGCCGCACATCCGATTTGTTCTCACTTTGGATTCGGATACACAACTTCCACGTGGATCGGCGCAGCGGCTGATCGGAACGATCGCGCACCCCCTGAATCGCGCCCTCATCGATCCTGAGCTGAACATCGTGAACATGGGGTATGGCATTCTGCAGCCGCGCGTCGGGATCAGCGTGCACTCCGCCACACAGTCTCGCTTGGCCTCGATCTATTCCGGCCAAACGGGCTACGACATTTACTCTCGGGCCGTTTCGGATGTTTACCAGGATCTTTATGGCGAAGGGATCTTCACTGGAAAGGGAATCTATGATGTTGACGCCTTGCGCCAAGTTCTGGAGCGCAGATTCCCGCGCAACGCTCTGTTGAGTCACGACCTTATCGAAGGCGCATATGCCCGTGCCGGTCTCGTATCGGATGTCGAAGTGATTGATGACTATCCATCTCACTACAGTGCCTACAACCGCCGTAAGCACCGCTGGCTGAGGGGCGACTGGCAGATCTTCCGATGGATCTTCGGGAAAGTTCCAGATGAATCGGGACGGCTGGTGACGAACCCCATTTCGCTGATCTCAAAGTGGAAGATCCTGGACAATCTGCGGAGAAGCCTGGTTGAACCCGCGACCGCTCTGCTGCTCATCGCGGGCTGGTTTTATTTGCCCGGTTCGCCTCGCTTCTGGACATTGGTTACTGTCGGCTTACTGTTTGTGCCGATTTACTTCCGGCTCGTGTTCAATCTGCTGAGTGCAGCCGTCAAGAAGAAGTGGGATGTAGCCCGCGAGTCCTTTTCCGACTTTCTCACGTCACACGTCAGTATCTTCCTCAACATCGCCTTTCTGGCACATCAAGCTCTGGTGGCTCTGGACGCGATTGTACGGACGATTATTAGAAGCACGATTACCCACGCCCGGCTTCTGGAATGGGAGACCGCCACGGAAGCGGAACTTGGATTAAAGAAGCGGACTCCGGTGGATACTTACCTGGATTGGATCCCGCTGGTTGCTTTGCCGCTTGGATTGGGACTTTATAGAAAGCCTGAGGCAATTCCCTGGGCAGTTCCGTTTATCGTTCTTTGGTGCTTTTCCAAACTCATTTCCAATTGGCTCAATAGTTCACCACATCGGCAGGATTTCGATCTTACCGAGAAGGAGCGTAAGTTCCTGCGGGAAGTTGCCGTTCGCACGTGGCAGTACTTCCGAAAGTTCAGTAACGAAAGCAATAACTGGCTGATCCCGGACAACGTTCAGGAGCAACCCTATCGATTGGCAGAGAGACTTTCTCCCACTAATCTCGGGTTTCTTCTGAATGCGCGCCAGGCAGCGGTCGAGTTCGGCTTCCTCACGGTTTCCGAGTTCGTGTCGCTAACGGAGAACACGCTGAACTCCATGCTGTTGCTGCCTCGCCACATGGGCCATTTTCTGAACTGGTACGACAATATCTCCCGGCAGCCTCTCGGAGAACAATTCGTGTCGAGCGTGGATAGCGGGAACTTAATCGCTTCGTTGTGGAGCTTGAAACAGGGCTGTCTCGAACTCATGCGCGAGCCTGTCCTGCCCCGATACACTCTGCTCGGCTTCGACGACTATCTCGTTCTCGCCGGAGGGGCTCGTCGGAGTCAGATACGCAAAGTTCTTTCTTGCCCAACGGTTGATGAGGGAATTGCCAAACTTCTCTCTATTCCAGATCCGCTCGCGCAGATTTCGACTGCCGATTCCACATGGATGGATGAATTGCGGGCCAGGTACGCAGCTATCGAACAGGAAGTTCGCGACTTCGCCCCATGGCTGCTTCCTGAGTACGAGCCTCTGAGAAAACTTGGTAAGGCGAAGCTCCCTCTTCCTCCCAGTTCACCTGTCCCGGGCAAAGCTGCGATCATCTACAGTGCGCTCGAGAGCAAGCTCAACGATCTGGTCGCCCGGTCCGATTCGCCTGACGCTCTTATTGATCTCTGCCTCAAGCTTCAGAAGGAGCTCGCCGTATCGCGAGATAAGCTTGTGCGGCTGAATACCAGCCTTAAGGGAATCGCTTCTCTCTGCGATCAATTAGGGCAAGACATGAGCTTCAAGCCGCTCGTCGACAAGGGACGACGGCTACTTTCTATTGGCTACGACGTGAAAAAGGAGGAACTGAACAAGTCCTGTTACGACCTGCTCGCCTCCGAGTCACGAACCGCAACTTTCATTGCGGTCGCTAAGGGAGAAACCGTGCAAGAAAGCTGGTTTCGCCTCGGCCGTCAGCATACATTGTGTGAAGGTGAGAACGTACTTATCTCCTGGACCGGCACGATGTTTGAGTATCTTATGCCGGTCATCTGGGAGAAATCACATCCCGAAACCTTGCTGGATCGATCCGTTCGAGCGGCGGTGAGAGTGCAACAGGCGTATGCAAAATCCCGCCACATACCGTGGGGAATCTCAGAGGCCGCTTATTCGAAGACTGACGAGGAAGGGAACTACCAATACTCTGCATTCGGCGTGCCTGGACTGGCGCTGAGTGTGTCGCGTGAGGCTTCGCTTGTCGTGTCGCCTTACTCGAGCTGCCTAGCTCTCCTGGTCGATCCCGCTAAGTCAGTGGAAAACCTGTTGGGTATGGCTAAACGGAAGTGGCTCGTCGAGTATGGCTTCTACGAATCCATCGACTACTCCATAACGGCAAACTTCTTCGGGCGGCGGAAATACGAGCTGATTCGGTGTTGGATGGCTCATCACCAAGGCATGAGCCTTGCGGCTATCTGCAATCTTCTCAACGAAGCTTCCTTTCAGCGCTGGTTCCATGCAGAGCCGCTCGTACAAGCAAGCGACCTCATCCTTCAGGAGCGCCCGTTGCGAGTACGAGCGATCTCTGACAAGCAGCCAAGGCGCGTGTTGTCGTTTGCTCGTTCAGCATTTCGAATGGCGGGTGTGAGGTCGAAAGCTTCGGCCTGAGAGGACCTCAGCGTAGGCTTTCGAGTACCTGCCGGGCAGAGCGGCGACCCGTGGCTCTTGCTCCATGGACGGTCCCGCCATGCCCGTTCAGCTCTGTCGCTTCTCCGGCAAAGAACAACGTGTTCTCTACCGGCAGTTCCAAGGCTGCACGGTTTCGAAACGCACCTGCCCGAACATAGCTGTAGGCGCCGCGCGAGAACGGGTCTGCGTGCCAGTCGTGAAAGTGTACCGCCTCAAGTTGCTCTTCTAATTCAGTCGCTTTCAGTTTGGATATCCTCGAGAGATCTCCGAGCGCCCGGGACACAATGACAGGCTTCGATTGTCCCAGGAGTTCGTCGGTGTGAGGACCAGCACTCCAGCCGGTGAGGAGAGGAGTTCGCATAGGAAGCGTGGTCCACCACGTTGGAAAGAATTTCTCGTCTGACAGCCAGAACCCCGTGTCCGACAAGCGATCGTGATTCTGCCACCACGCGTCCTTGAATTGGAAAACGAGCCGGGTGACATTCCCAAATTCCAGGGACTCAAGTGCACTCGTGATGTTGATCGGAACTGGATTGAATACGATGGCACCCACCTCATCCTTCGGAGCCTTCAGAACACCCAATGGAACCGTGATGATCACTCGCCGTGATTCGATCTGGAATGTGGCATCGGTCAGGGTTGAACGCGCTTCGACTTGGGCGTGACTGGGAGTCCAATCCACGGAACTCACGACCGTGTTCAGCCGCAACTTCGAATCGCCTTCCGCCGAAGTCTTAAGCAAGAACTCCGGAAGTGCTTTGTAACCAGACGCAATGCGAAACGTCCTGTCACCATCGATCGTTTCTGATGCTTTGGCATCCTGGGCGAGTGAAGCAACGCTAATTCTCTCGTTGTGAGCTGCGTTGAATCCCTCGACGTAAGATGTCGCTAGATCCTTCGTGGATTGCGGTTGTCGCACTCCCCCGATGAACTCAAGAAAGCTTATATCCGCGCCAGTCGCAGCCACCCGCTTCATCTCGTCCGTGATCTGGTCGATTTGTTCCCAGGCATCACCGTGGCCAACGGCCTTGCCGTCCCGGATGTGAACCGAGCGCTCTTCGCAGTCGTAGACCGCGAGCTTTGCAGGGCGAACCAGTTCCCAAGTCTCTGGCGGGAGGCCATGGATAAACTCGGGGCCGAGCTCAATGGGCAGAGGAGAATACGGATCCTCGATCGTGAATATCCGACCGCCGATACGGTCACGAGCCTCGACGCACAGCACGTGAACACCGTGTCGCGACAATTCATTGAATGCGGTCAGACCGGCAATACCCGCGCCGACGATCAGCACGTCACAACTTAGCGCGCGCATCGAGGGTCTTCCGGCCGTACCTCTTCGAAAAATCCGTTTTCCCGATTCTTACGTACGCCTGCTGCGGGGAAGCAAGCGCCATTCATTGCAACGTAGACACCCTCGGGTAACGTCTGTGCAAATGCCAGAGCGCTGCCAAGATTAAACAGTCCGTCTGAACTGCCGAACTTGTACGGAATCATGGCACCTGTCAATACGATCACTTTGGCGAGAGAGGCCGCTTCAAGCGTCCTGGCCGTTAGTTCCATTGTGTCCGTACCGTGAGTGATGACGATGCGTTTCTCAGAGGCATTGCGGCAGCGGTCGACGATAAATTGCCGGTCCAGGTCAGAAAGCTCAAGACTATCCACCATCATGAGCGTCTCTACCGCGAGCGGCAGCCTGCAACGCGCCAGAGTCAACATCTCCGAAACGTGAGAGTCTTTGAAGAATAGACGGCCATTGATCTCGTCGTACTCCTTGTCAAAAGTCCCCCCAGTGGCGAATACTTTGATGCCTGATTTCCCGAACAAGTCCACACCGCCATTCTGAAGCAATCAGTTGAGGAAAGCTGCGCGCAAGACCGACACAGCGCCGGCTGCCCTAGAGGCTTACTTCAAGAATGGTGTCCTCGCGCATGGCGCAAGGGTCTTTCCCTAGACGGGCTTCGCCAGAATCTTGGCTTCGAAAGGCTGGAGCGTGACGCGTATCACGTGTACAGGCCCGTGAGAGATAGCTCCGTTACTTTCGTGGATCATCAATGTGCTGCCTTGGCCTAACTCGACGACCGGTTCTGGTTCGGAAGCGCTTGATTTATTGCTGAATGCAATGCTGAACTGGGTTCCAGCCGGGTGAAGAATCGCATCCACAATGACGAAGATGGGGCCAACGGGAGCATTCACCGCGTTGACGATGACAACTACTTCTTCATCATTCAAGATACGGCTGAATACGACTACCCCAGGAGCTAACGTCGAAATAGCAAATGTAGTTCCGTTGCCCGAGATCGGCCGGAAGTACTGCCGCCCGTATCTCAACGCCGGTTGCGTCGCTCGGAGTTTCGCAACTGCTCGAACAGCTTTGTAGAACTTGCTTGTTTGGTCGAACGGCGAAGGTGGATTAGGCACTTTGCCCCAAAGCGCCTCTCGCACAAGCTCATCGTTCGTGCCATTGCCGCCATGGAGTTGTTGCTCGGTTCCGTAATACAGGCAGGGGATTCCTTGCATACTGTACAGGCAGGCCACCGCGGCTGTCAGTTGATCATCAAATGCATCCGGATGGTCTGGATTGACGGAATAGAAGCGACGTTTCGTGTCGTGGTTGTCTAGAAACGTGACAAAAAACCTGGTTGCCTCGCCATGCGAGCTGACGATGTTCTGCTCGACGCGCTTACGGATCGCATACATGTCCACAAGTGCTTTGGGGGGGAGGAAACCTTTCATAACGGACGGGAGATTAAAGAACAAGGGGAAGTCCAATGCCGCGTCGATACCAACGAGTTCGCTTTTATCTGACGTGTTGCGCCCGATGAAGCGCGCTATGTCGGCTTCTGCATCCCGATCGAAGACCTCGCCGAAAGTGAAGAAATTCTTCTTTCCAATGCTCAGAGCAAACTCGCGCATGGAGTTGCCGAAGAGACGCGGCAGACCATCGAGCAGATAGCGCAACGTGTCCACGCGGAAGCCATCACAATCAAAGCGCGCTATCACGTACTGGTACACACGGATCAGGAAGCGCTGCACCTCGGGATCCTCAGTTCTGAACTGCTTCAGTGATGCGAAATCGCCTATAACACCATCATCGACGGTTACGCCCTGCTCCCGGTAATACGCGTTCTTCTGAAATTCCTCCGGCCAAACCAACGCGTCGACGGGTGGTCTGGCGATGCCTTCCACGCTAGGGAAGGTTGGACTGCCAGTTGCGTCTCGCCAATGAACCGGAAGCCGCGTGTCGGAATGCGGTGCTGTGTCGCCGAACTGGTCGTATGCGAACACGTATGCGAACACATTGCCGGTGTGATTGAGGACAATATCGAAGATCACGTACATTCCGAGAGCATGCGCGGCATCAATCAGAGACCGAAGTTCGTTATCGGCCTGGTTCGGATCATCGGCGAACCGTCGTTCTGCTCGCACAAAATTGTGAATGCCGTATCCGTGATAGATCTCTCGCCCAGGAAAGTGAAGATTCTCGAGCACCGGGCTCAACCAGATTGCACCCACGCCCAGATTTTTCAAATAAGGTAGCTGCTGCTGAACACCTCGGTATGTCCCGCCTTGGTAGCCGTTAAATGGGCCATCGAAGGGTGGATGGAGGGGCCCGCGATCGGGATTATTGAACCGATCAACCAGCAGGAAATAGATCCAGTGGTCACGCCAGTCAATGGGCGAAGGATAAGGTGCAACGGCAGGTGCTGCAGGGGCGGGGAACGGAGCGCCCATACCTCCGGAACTGCTTTTTGCAGTATCGAGGATCTCCTGAACTTCGGGACTAAATAAGGATATCGACAGAATACGCCTCCTCTGGCACAAGCGCACCGGCAGGGAAACATCAGAAAAAGAAAACGCTCAGCAGCGTTCTCGACGGCCTAATTGCGGTTCAGGCGAGACGTCCGTAAACGACCACTTTCTTCGAGAACGTGGCAAGATAAACACGGCCGTTAGCGACCGTTGGTGGGCTGAACTTTGCCATGTTCCCGACCTGGTCACGGCCACCGGCAGCCTGGTCGCTGTTCCACAGTTCGTGTTTTAGGTTTGTGGCGTCGAGTGCGCGCAGAGTGCCGGCCACCGCTCCTTTATTCGCGTCTTCTTTTGTCGGATGTGACGCCCAGAGGATACCTGTTCCTACATCGCTACCGAGCGCCGAAAGTGAGAGCGTCGCTCCTGGCATGCTCCGCGCCGGAGTGATGACACCGAGTTGACTAGTGTCGACAGGCTGGGGACTAAACTTCTGGCCATCGAACGCGAACGCTCGCGCATGGTCGGCTTCGCCCCAGACATACACTACCGCGCCACGATTTGGAGAGTTCCAGAATACTGGTGATCCATGGATGTGATGAAACCCGTCGGCTTCGTCCGCAGGTTGAGGAGCATTTGGGTCGAACCGTTTGGCAGTGGCCTGAAATGACTGAGGGATCTGTGTCTCGCCAGTAGCTGCAGTGCAAGTCGAGCAGAAGCGCCCTAGATTATTACGGCGTAGCAGATAAAGCTTGCCTTCCTTACCGCCTCCGGTGAGCAGTTGTGTACCGGGGATCAGAAGGATTCCGCCGGACCCGAGATCATTGTCGATATCATTCAACTCAAAGGTGTTCCAAGGTGTGAACCAGTCTTCGATCGTCAGATCCGGCTTCAGTTTGACGAAGCAATCACCGAGAGAAGGTGTCCTACTCACGACCGCGACGTTCACGCGCTTCAGATTCTCGTTTCCTGTCCACAGCACGTACAGACTCCCTTTGACACTGGCGAGAGCAGGCGCTGCCGCAGCGGTATCGGAGTACGTTTGTTTGTTCCCAAGGTTCGCGGGTGTTGAACCCGAGAGAAGCCGTAGCGCCTGGCCGCGATCATGACCAGCCCAGAGCATCTGAAATTGGCCATCGTGGAATAGGGCCGGATGAAAATCGCTGCTGTTCGGAAAGGTCTTTTTATTTGCGAAATTAACCCCGTCCAGCGACTCCATCACATTCAGGCTTTTGTTTGCGTCCGTCCCCACCCAGAGCAGATAGAGTTTTCCATTGATGAAGCTGAGCGAAGGGGCTGCGACAGCATGTTCGTCGAGTGTGATCTTGTTCTGCCAGTTAATGCCATCCGTGGAAGACATGACATTCAACCGCTGGATAGCCTCTCTTCCAACCCACCCAAGAAACAAGCGACCGCCGCCGAAGGCTAATGCCGGTCCGAAAGGGCTCGATTCGTTGAGAATCACCTTGTTTGGAAAGGTGGCTTGATCCGCGCTAGAGCTCACGTTTACGTGTTGCCCGATGTCCGGACCGGTCCAGGCGAGGAACAGCCGTCCATTCCCGAACGCGAGCGCCGGGCCATCCAGGCTGGTTTCGCCGAGCGTTACCTTGCCGTTGAATTGGCGGCCGTCCGCCGAAACCGCTATGTTGAGCCGGCGTAAAGCTTCGTTTCCGGTCCACGCAAGGGCAATCTGCGCATCTTTGATGTTTGCGACAGCCGGACCCCCAATTGCCGTTTCGGTAAGGACCACTTTGCTGAACAGGCTGCGTTCATTGAAGTCGCCGTTGCCGCTGAGCACATAGACGTTCCCTTCGCTATCGGCCGAGGGCCCCTGACCAGCTTGCCAGATTCCTCCTGCTCGAGTGTTTGGCGTCAAATTTGCCGCCTTGCCGGATGGCGCGAGAGTCCGGGCGTCATACGCCAACACCCAGCCGTGATAATCGCCTTCGTCGCCGTAAGATGCAAACGCGACATAGATCTTGCCATCCGAAAGAAGCAGCGCCGGGCGTTGGTTTTGAAGCTGGCTTCGGAAATGGATTGTGCCGTTTTCGGTTCCGGCCCCGCTGCCCGGAGCCGAGGCGCTGATCAGCCGCGGTCCTCCAAACAGTTCCTTGCCGTCACGAAGATCGAGTGCGTGCAGATGGTGCTGGAAATCCTCTCCCTGTTTTTTGAAGGAAACCACATAGATCGCGTGCTGTTCGGTCGAGATCACAGGAGTGCTAATGATGCCGATCTCGACCTGGATGTCGTGATAGTTCTCTCCTCCGCCAATCTGATCATCTGGTAAGGGAACAGAGGGGCCAAGCGACCGGTGCCATAGCGGCTTGGGTCCAGGCGGATTGTCGGCATCGAACGCGTACACCGAATTGTGCATGGTGGCCACAAACACCACGTTTCTGGGCCCCACGCCAGTGATATCGATGTTCGGAACGTACAAAGGTTGTCCGTATATGTGCCCGTCGACAGGCAGATCGAAAAGCCGCCCGAATTTGGCCACGTTCACGTTGTTTACCCGCAGAGTGGACTCTTGCAGATTTGCGCCAGTACGGAAGTTGTCGTTGTGTTGTGTCGTGATCGAAATTGGCAATTTACGAGTGTGCTCCGTTGCTTTCCAAACCGTGTGGATATTTTCAGTGGCGCCAAAACCGCGGTGCCTTCTTTAGAAGTCCTCGGGCCCTGTTCGAAACCGGTGTACCCGCGTCGCCTCTATAGTGAACTTGCTGATCTCATTCAGAGATGATATCTCCGAGAGGGACATGCGTTCGGATGGAGAGCAACAAAGTGGGAATCGCAGCGGCAGTTCAGGTTCTTAAACGAACGGTACAGGACTTCGGCGATGATGATGCGCAAACATATGCGGCGGCAATCGCCTATTACACCGTGTTTTCGCTTCCATCGCTGTTGCCCATTGTCTTATTCGCAGCTGGTCTCATCTTCGGCGGGGCCGCGGTGAGTGGCAAAATCCAGAGCACTCTCTCACAAAGCGCGGGTCCTGAAGTGGCGGGGCTGCTCCAGCGTGCCGTAGTGAATGCCACGTTGAGTCGTGGCGGCGTAATCGCCACGGTGCTTGGAGCAGCAGGCCTTATATTCTCGGCGACCACTACGTTCGTAAACCTGCAGCAGGCGCTGAATCGCATGTGGGATGTGAGTGTCGAGAGGTCGGCAGCAAAAGGTTTTGCCGTGAAACGCCTCAAGTGCTTTCTAGTAATCGTGAGCATCAGTGTGCTCATCTTGGTGTCACTGATTGCTAGTACAGCCCTTTCCGCAGCGATAAAGATGGTCCGTCTGCCCATTCCCAACTCGCTCGTATACGGTATCGACCTGATGACTTCCCTCATTTTGTTTACGGCGCTTTTCGCCACTCTGTTTAAAGTTCTTCCGGACGTGCGAGTCGAGTGGAGGGATGTTTGGGCGGGCGCTGCATTTACATCAATCCTGTTTATTATCGGGAAGTTCCTCATCGCCATGTATCTGACTCACAGTGGGTCGGGCAGTGTCTACGGCGCGGCAGGCTCGCTTGCCTTGTTATTGCTTTGGACCTACTACTCTGCAAACATCCTGCTGCTTGGGGCTGAGTTCGTCCAGGCCTGGAGTAATCATCACGGTCGGCAACTGATCCCCGCTAAAGGGGCCGTACGTACCGGGCGTAAGGGAAATGGGGGTGCGATGGGCACTTCAGCGAGAGAACACCAGAGAGCCTCCATCGATGGTAACTCTGTATAACGTGTTTTCTGTTCCCGATCGTAGAGTCAGCGGCCTGCCGAAGCCATCTGGCCAAGCGTCACAAGCCGACCCATGCGCAAATTGTGGAATAATGCGGTCATAGAAAAGCACACCGAATGGCCCAAATTCGGTCAGTTCGGGCTGTTCTGTTCATTCCCCACATAGAGGTGAGCTCATGAAGTCAGGTGAGTCGGGCGCCGTGAGCCGACGCAAATTCGGAAGGCTATTGGCGGCGTCCGGAGCGGCGGGTCCTGCGCTGATTGCGCAAGAAGATGCCCAGCATCAGGCGAACCCCAAATCCCCCAATAACTCAACACCACCTGCACCCGGAAACTTCAGACGACCTCTTGTGCCGGACACACCTCCCTTCGAAGGGAAGCTGGAGTTTGTCCGAAAGGACGTCGATCTGAAGGCTCTACCGTTCCCGATGGCACAAGTACAATTGCTGCCCGGCAGCATCTTTCACGATGCACAGGAGTGGAACCGCGGATATATGTCGCGCTTGCCTGCGGATCGGCTGCTTTATACGTTTCGGGTGAACGCAGGTCTTCCGACGGGCTCCGCTGAGCCATTAGGCGGGTGGGAGCAACCGGAGAACGGACAGCGTTCCAGTGAGTTGCGCGGGCACTTCGTCGGGCATTATCTTTCCGCCACGGCGCAACTTGCGGCGAACGGTGACAAACAGGCTAAGGCCAAAGGCGATTACATGGTAGCCGAACTGGCCAAGTGTCAGGAGCGGCTCGGGGGTAAGTATCTGAGTGCGTTTCCGACAACGTGGTGGGACCGCCTGGACAAAGGCGAACGCGTATGGGCACCTTTCTATACCATCCACAAGATCATGGCAGGCATGTTCGATATGTCCCAGCTCGCTGGAAATAAACAAGCACTCAAAGTTCTGGAAGGAATGGCGACGTGGGCAGACGAATGGACTGCGCCGAAGTCCGAACAGCACATGCAGGAGATCCTGAACGTGGAATTCGGCGGGATGGCGGAGACCCTATGTAACTTGGCGGGTGCTACGAACAACGATCGATGGGTAGCGGTCGGAGATCGTTTTCAGAAGAAGAGCTTTATCAACTCGCTTGCTTCACGGCGCGATGAATTACGCGGTCTGCATGCGAATACGCACATACCGCAAGCCATTGCCGCCGCACGGCGCTATGAGCTCTCGGGCGACCCGCGGTTTCACGACGTGGCCGACTACTTCTTCCATGAGGTGACCGAAGCGCGTACGTATGTGACTGCGGGAACAAGCAATGCAGAAGCATGGCTGGCGCCCCCCAGGCGTCTGGCAGCGGAATGGAAGCTGAGCACGAATACCGCGGAGTGCTGCTGTGCGTATAACATGCTCAAACTCACTCGCCACATTTATAGCTGGGACCCGCGGCCGGTGTATTTCGATTATTACGAACACTCACTTCTAAATCACCGGATCGGAACCATACGCCCGAGGACAGGTCAGACGCAATATTACCTTTCACTGTCGCCCGGTGTGTGGAAAACGTTTAACACAGAATTGAACACGTTCTGGTGTTGCACGGGTTCGGGAGTGGAAGAGTACTCAAAACTGAACGACAGCATCTATTGGCACGATGCGGACGGTGTGTATGTGAACCTGTTTATTCCGTCCGAACTGCACTGGGCGGAGAAAGGGTTCACATTGCGACAGGAGACGAGTTATCCTTCCGCGCAGAATACAACCTTCACCGTTGTGGCGGCGCGGCCCGGGGCTATGGCGATGCGGTTGCGGGTTCCCGGATGGCTTCAAGTTGCGCCGTCAGTCAAGCTGAACGGAAAATCGCTGAATGCATCCGCGGAACCGGGCAGCTATCTTGTGATCAATCGCGAATGGAAAGCTGGTGACAAGATCGACATGGAGCTTCCTATGCATCTAGGAATGCAGGCAATGCCCGACGATCCGAAGATCCAAGCATTCCTCTATGGGCCGCTGGTTCTGGCGGGAGATCTTGGTGCGGATGGCCTGACGCCAGCGCATATTGTCGGTCCAAATTTCCGGGTGGGAGCGCCGAATGTAGAGCAACCGGGTTCACCACTGGATGCGACAAATCATACCCCGCCGGTGCCGGACCTCGAGATTCCGAGCTTCCGTGCCGATGGTGCAGATCCTAGTACGTGGATTAAGCCCACGGGCCAGCCGCTCACGTTTCGAACGACCGGCCAGAAAAAGGACGTAACTCTGGTGCCTCTCAACAGTCTTTTTGACCGGAGATACTCGGTCTACTGGGAGGTCGCGTAGAAGCGCACCGAATGTGTTCCTGCCCAGTGTGCTGCCCGTGCCAACCATCAGAATTTTAGATTCGCCCCGAGCTGGATCCAGCGCGGTAAGGCTTGAGTGGTTGCACGCCCGAAAGTCGCATTGGCCATATTGTTATCGATTCCAGCTTGCCCGTACGCATTCGAGGGCCCGCCCAAGTTCGCGTAATTGAAGACGTTGAAAAACTCGAACCGCAGTTGCAGTCTGACCCGCTCGGTAATCGTTGTATCTTTTAGCAGGGCAGCATCGGTCTCCGCGAATTTAGGACCTCTAAACTGGCCCCATTTCTCATTTCCCTCCTGCCCAAACGCGGGAGTGGTGAACTGGCCGGGTGCAAATACTCCGCTCAGGAATGCTTGCCGGCTGCGATTCATCACGTACGACTGGACGTCCGGGTAGTCGTTGTTGTCGCCGTCTGCATTGAAGTCACCGCTGCCCGTCGCGAATCCAGTGAAGGTGCCCACCGCATTCCTGGTGGGCAGGAAAGTAGCTGTGGTCCGGACTGTAAATGGAGATCCACTTTGGAGGATGGACGTCCCGGTGATTGACCAGCCTCCGGTGACCCGCCCCATGAATCCATGGCCCTGGTTCAGCCCCGGAAGAGTGAAGTTCCAGCCTAAAGACAATCGGTTGGGAGCATCCCAGATCGATGGCCCGTAGTATTGACCCGGATTCGTCCATGTCGGGTAAACCTGCGTATCATCTTTCGAGGCCGACCGTGTATAGGAAGCAGTGACAAAGCCGCGGGCGCCGAATCTTGCACGTCCAGATACGATGAACGAGTTATAGTTCGAATACCGATCGTTCTGTGTGTAATTAATCGCGCCAAAGCTCGTGTTCAGCCTGGTCGGGATGATTTTATTGTTCTGGATCAGGTCTCCGGGATAGCTGTTGATGTCGACTCCATAACTAACAGTCGTTTGTTGGCCGCCACCGGATAGCAAATTCGTGGCGTGGCTACCGGAATACCCGACACCCGCCACTAGAATGCTTCCGATCTTTCGCTCGACGTTAGCTGAATAGTTATAGGCGACCGGAGACTTCAGGTTCGGATCAATAGCACCTATGACGGGCTGAAGCCCGACAATGCCTCCGCGAGAATCCAGCTGACCGGCAGCAACGGTCGGATAAGTGAAGCCGAACGGCGGAGTCGTATTATTCGTGCCAATGCTTAAGAGTGGAGGTGTGGCGGTACCGGAGAGAAAAGTCGGATAGATGGGACCGGGCGGATTGCCGCGGTATTGTTCTTGGAGATTCGCAAGCGTTGGCCAGTTATGGAAGACGCCCGCTCCGGCACGTATAGACCACAGACCACTTCCAGTCGGATCCCAGGCGATCCCGCCCCGAGGACTGATGATATCCGTGATGGACCGGTTCAACGCGTGGTGGTGCGGTATGGCTGAGCCGTTGGCGATCTGCTGCAACAAGGTCTGCCCGGGTCCCAAGAAAAAGTTTCCGAAGACGGTTAGGGGATCACGCGAGTACGGATTTCCGAAATCGTCCCAACGAACCCCGAAGTTGATGGTGAGATTATTACGCGCCTTCCAGGTATCCTCCGCGAACAAACCCCAGGTCGTCCCGGCTGCATTCCAATCCCAAAGCACGGGCTTTCCTGTCAGCGGATCATAGGCAACTCCCGTTTCATTGAACGGGCGGTCGGCAGCCAGATCCAAGAGGTTGTTGAACTGGTAAGTTGGCTGAGAATGCGGGCCTTGGAAGTTCTCCACGTCGTCACCGAACCAGCCCTCATACCCGAACCGCAAGGAATGCGAGCCCTGTATTTTCGTTAAGACATCCCGCCAATGGTAATTGTGCTGGATGAAATCCCCAGCTGCGAATCCGCTGCCGAAACCTGAACCTACACCTGTGACGTTTACAAGCGGTATGGAAAACAGACCGGTAGCCGGCGCAATGCCTTCCACCCGGTTTGTTCCAAATGCCGCTTCGTTCAAAGTGGTCGGAGAAAAGGTATGGGTCTCGTTTACCTGCAATGCTCTTTGGTAGGTATTGTTCGTCGTGACGAATTGAGGGCGAACTGACGAGCTCCCATAGTCCAGCGTTGTGCGGTAGAAATTCCCGTAGATACGGTCGTTCTTGAAGTATTTATCGATGCGTATATTCCACTGGACACCGTTTCGGAAGCTGGCGGAATTAAACAACCCCGTATCGATCATCGGCAGATTACACGGAAGATTGTTCGTTGCGGGTGTTCCGCAGGTCGTTGGGAAGAGCTGCGCCGCGGTTCGTGATACTCCGGTTACCGCGGCTCCGCTCGGCTTATAGGACGTCAGGAGCTTGGTCCCGAACGTATTCGGATAATTTGACTGAGCCCAGGCCGTAAAGGCAGGGTCTTCGAAGCTGGTGAGACTCCCTGCTGATGTCGATGACCAGAGTGGCTCGACAGATCCGAAGAAGAAGAACTGGTGATGAGGAATGACGGGACCACCGAGTGAAGCGGACATGTTGTTGCTGTGGAACGGCGAATAATTGTGGATAAATTCAGTTCCGGCAAACAAATGCTGGTTGGTGAAGTAGTCGCTTACATTTCCGTGAAATTGGTCGGTTCCGGACTTGGTAGTCATCACCATCTGTATCGAACTGGCGCGGCCATAATCGACCGCGTAAGTGTTCGTTTGCACGCTTGCCTCATCGATCGAGTCGGGATTGGGAGTCAAGTTGAGAACTCCAGGCCGGATCGCGCTTGAGATATCAAGGCCATCCACAATGAACATGTTGCCAACGCTGCCCTGGCCATTCGCACTAAGATCAACCTGACTTTCGGTTGAGTAATTGTCCACGCCGGAGCCAGGGCTACCGCTGCCAGATGTCCCTCTCCCCACCGCTCCGGGAGCCAGAGTGGCGAGAGAGATCATGTTGCGTCCAGGCAACGGGAGAGTCGACAGGGTTTGTGTCTCAAGCGTCAATTGGTTCCGCGTTTCGGCCGTATTTAAGAGTGGTGCTTCTGACGTCACCTCCACCGCCTGCGAAGCCGACGCCATACTCATGGAAACGGGCACATTCAGGTTCTGGTTGGTGACGAGAGTCAGCTTAACGATAGTCTTCGTGAAGCCGGGCGCTTGCGCGGCGACTTCGTATGTGCCCGGCGCAAGACTCACGAACCGGTAATTGCCGTCGCTATCGCTCGTCGTAGTCGCGGATACCTGGGTGGCCGTGTTAACTAGGGTGATCGAAGCCTTGGGCACAACTGCCCCGCTCGGATCTTGAACTACCCCCTGTATACTTGCGTTGAACTGAGCGTTCGAGCTGCGGGCGGTGATCAAGGCTACCGTGATCGATAGAAGAAAATTGGCGAAACGGCGACTCCAAGCCTTCATATCTCCCCCTGACGAGTGATCTGGCCGAGGTAGTAAAAGATCTTTACCTATTCGCTTATACGTCAGAAGACATGCCAAGTCAAAGAAAATATAATCGGCTCACCAGGAAGCGCAACCCTCACGCCCGTGATAACTCGTAGGTAGCAAATTGTAGGGATAACAGTCTAGGATGATCATCCTGTCGCAGCGATTACGGCTAACCTCGTATGCTTCGGCCGCGGTGTTTTCACTCCTGGCCATCCCGAAGGTTGCAGCTCAAGACAGGTCCGACCCGGCGGCTGCAATCATCTCCGAGCTCGGAGCTGGCCGGTTCAGGGATGCCAGCGCCGCTATAGACCAAGCATTAACCAAGAGCCCTAAGAATGTTCGGTTCTGGGCATTGAAAGGCTACGCACAGGCCCACCTCGGTAATCAGCGGACTGCGCTTGCCGCTTACGAACATGCACTTAGGATTTCGCCAGATTATCTCCCTGCGCTAGAGGGTGCAGCGGAGATAGAGTTTAAGACATCTGACGAACGCGCGACCACCACGATCAGAAAAATACTGGAGATTCGCCCCGGCGACCAGACCAGCCACGCCATGCTGGCGTCACTCGCGTTTCAACGGGGGGAATGCAACGAAGCTGTGTCTGAATTCGCGTACAGCCGTTCTTTTATTGATACTCAGATCATCGCGCTCGAGCAATACGGGTCGTGTCTCGTAAAGCTGAGGAGAGCAGACGATGCAATTCCCGTCTTCAAGCGCCTGGCCGAGACGGAAACCGACAAAGCAAAGGCACGCTACAACCTCGCTGTAGTGCAGTCTCTCGCCGGTCACTATCAAGACGTTATTTCTACCTTGTCGCCGTTGACGGTCGCCAATGCACATGATTCGGAGGTGCTCGATCTGCTTGCCGAGGCGTACGAAGGGATCGCGGACACACCACATGCTGTCGCCGCACTCCGTGAGGCCATCGTGGCAAACCCGGATGTGCCGAAGTATTACGTAGATTTCGCGAATACCTGCTTGTCGCATGGGTCCTTTCAGGTCGGAATCGACATGTTGAACGCGGGTCTGACTCGACTACCTGGTCAGGCGGAGCTTTACCTGGTTCGAGGCATTCTCTACATACAGATGGCCCAGTATGATCGGGCCGAGGCGGACTTCGCACACGCGGAACGGATCAATCCCAACGTGCAGTTCGGTTCCGCGGCTCAAGGTCTTCTGGAGCTACAACGGAATAATCTGGATGAGGCTGAGGAGGCAGTAAAGAAACGCCTTCGAACCAAACCCAATGATGCTTTCCTCCATTACCTGCTAGCAGAAACACTGCAAAAGAAAGGTGCCACACCAGGTACGCCACAGTTCCAGGAAGCGATCGCTGCGGCTAAGAAGGCGGTGGCTCTTCAGCCCACTCTTACGCTAGCCCGAGATGTTCTGAGCCGCCTTCTGCTGAGAGAGAACCGAATCGATGAGGCGATCGACCAGTGCCGGCGCGCGTACGAAGATGACCCGACAGACCAAACAGCGCTATATCACTACATCGTTGCGCTTCGGCGACGGAATCCTGACCAGGACGTCTCCCGGCTGACGAAAAAGCTGGCTCAGATTCTGGCGCAGGCCCGTGCCAAAGATGCTGCCGAACACAAGTATGCCCTGGTGGAAGTGAAACCAGCGGAACGCTCCGGCTCTTCTGCGAAGCCCTGAGCCGGGAACTCGAATGGGACGAGGGTCTCAACGTGAACGTCTCCCCATTCTTGGGTTACGCCTCGGAGTGCGGCTTACCCTCGCACTTCTCGTTGCAAGTACTGGCTTGGCTGAACGTGTCGTTTGCGCCCGGTGTCATCCGAAGGAAGTAACCGGTTATTCGAAGTTCGGCATGGCCCGTTCTCTGCGCGAAGCAGGCCGTGAGCCATCCGGCGAGTTTCAAAATGCGGCGGGAACAAGATTTACGGTTCATTCCGATGGCACCGGAACCCGGCAGCGAATTGAGCCAGCGGGGCAGGCGTCAGAATATAAAGTCACCTACGCAATTGGGTCCGGCAATCACGCCACGGGTTATTTAGTCAGAATTGCTGACCACCTCTTTCAGTCTCCGATTGCGTATTACGCTGAGCGGCATTCTTACGACATGGCTCCGGGCTTCGAAAAAGTATCCGAAGCCGATCTCACGAGACCGGTTACTGAAGAATGCCTCCTTTGCCACTCTGGCAGGCCGCGGCATGTTTCCGGGACGGTAAATCGATACGAGACTCCCGAGTTTGCGGGAGAAGCTATTACATGCGAGCGCTGCCATGGGGCCAGTGCTCTGCATCTCAAACGTCCTGTTCCGGGTTCCATAGTGAACCCGGCCAAACTGCAGGGCGCTGCGCGAGATAGCGTCTGTGAGCAGTGCCATCTCTCCGGTCTCGTTCGCGTGCTTAACCCGGGGAAAACGTTCGCTGATTTCACGCCCGGACTGACACTTGAACAAGTTTGGACTGTATACCTGAGTGATTTGCCGCCGAGCAGCCATCAAGGTCCTTTGAAGGTGATCAGCCATCCCGAGCAGCTTGAGGCGAGTGCCTGTGCTCGCAGTAGTAATGGAAGGTTATGGTGTGGGACGTGTCACGACCCGCACAACAAACCTGTTCAACGAATTGAATACTATCGAGAGCGTTGCCTTTCGTGCCATGGGGGTAAGCTTCCCCCAAAACACATCCAGGCGGAAGCTGGCGACTGCGTCGCGTGTCACATGCCCCGCGGCAAGGCTTTCGATGGCGGACACACGGTTTTCACGGATCACCGCATCGTGCGGCGCCCGCAAGCAATCAACGCTGTCGCAAGCGCCAGAACTCAGATCCTGGCGGGAACCGGTGAGTCAGTACTCCAAACGGAATCTCGCGCTCGCCTACCTGAACGTGGGAGTGCAGAAACACTTACCCGCGTGGATTGTCCGAGGCTACCGGATGTTGACGGAAATGCAAACTAATCTTCCAGATGACCCGCAGGTATTGAGTGGCTTCGGGACGGCCTTAATGGAGGGCAAAAAGCCTTGCGAGGCGGAGTTTGCTTTCGATCGGCTGCTGCTGCTGGACCCGCGAAATGCAGTCAACCAGGAGAATGCAGGGCGGGCCGATCTAGGCTGTGGCGACATTTCACTTGCAGTAAGTCGCCTTGAAACAGCTGTTGAACTCGATCCACTTCTCCTCTCGGCGGCGGAAGTACTCCAGGCTACTTACAGGAAGACAGGTGATACGAGGAAGCAGGCTGCCCTAACCGCCCGGATAGGTGCCGCTATGCAGGGCCCAGCCACTCCGCCTTCAATCGCGCGCAAATCGCCGTGAGAATTTGATCCAGCGTCTCCCGGAACTCGCAAACCAACGCGGCTCACCGGCGCTCCTGTCGAGGAGACTGCAATAGGAATCCGAATCGTGGTCTCGTAGCGAGGCGCCTGATCGCGCTGCATTCGGTCACGTATCGAATCGGCCGGAAGTACCCAGCGAAAGTCGCGCCTTTCGCAGATCGCTTTGCGGAACAGTCCTCGGGCTGTAAGCGCCGCGGTGAACGTACTGAGGCGCTACGGACCGAGTCCATCCCATGACCAGTGTGGGATGCTGAGACCGCTGGGAACATCATCAGCAGACCGATGGTATCGGGACATCGTTGTTGTGGTCGCCCAAGCGAAGTAATCGTGTAGCACTTGTCGCAGTACATTGTCCCCGGCTAATCCGACATCAACCAGAGCCTGGTCGAAGCAAGCGATCGCCCGGCGATCCATTTCGCCGTGCTCGCCGTTGCCGCTGTGCATCCTGACGACAGTGGTCTCGTTACCATAAGACTCCGAATACGTTCTGGGCCCACCGAGCGCCTCGGCCCAATACGCGGCTAGTCGCTCGACATGTTGGGGATGGAAACCGTGGCTGAATGCATGACTGACGACATCGTCGGCCATGACCCGGCGATGCCAGGCCTGAGCAAGACGGTGCAAGCCGTCGTTGCCACCGGCGGCCTCGAAAACACTTGGCATTCCTCCCGCCATCATAATCTTCGCTTCGGTGCGAAGATTTTGGCAGGTGCTCGGACAGAGCTAAGGGCAAGGCAAGTTCCGGAGTGAGCAAGCCGGAATCAGATTTAACTTTCCGCGCGCGACCTGCATCCAAACTCGACTAGAATCGAGTGAATTGGGGAGGCCCCATGGAAATCGCGATCAACGACTTCGTCCGGGAGCAACTAAGCGCAGGCGTGAGCGCCTGCGTCAGGGCAACGTCGGAACAAGTAGCCATCCGGCGCACCTCCAAGCTCTAGTGTGCGAGGTCGATAATGCCCTTAAGCGGGTTTCGGATGGCTCCATGGAGTTTGTGAAGCCTGCCACGAAACGATCGAAACCGATCGTGTGATCTGCGACCCGCTAGTCCGTTTCTGCCTGGATCACCTTTTCCTGCGGGAGCGCGACGCACTCGAGCCCGATCTCGAACTCGCAGCAAACGTCCAAAAGGGTTTGCTTTCCTCCTCAACACTGGAGCGTTACGGCTGGATGTCTGTACCACTACGAACCCGCTGGAGTTGTCAGTGGCGACTACTCTGACGTGATCGATGCGGGCCCTCAAGGCCTGCAATTCATGGTCGGTGACGTTCCGGAAAAGGCGTCGCGCTTCCATGCTGATGGCGCATCTGCATGCACCCTTCCACGCACCGATCTCGGCTGGGATCGAGTTGAAATGTTTAGTGGAGCACGCCAGTCGAGTGTTCGGGGAGAGCACGCCTCCGAATTAATCACCATGGTCTACGGCCGTGCATTCTCGGCGGAACTCTTGAACTCAGCTACGCCGTTACCCGCCGCCTATCGCAGCCAGGAAGGGATAGATCGCCGCAATGGACTACTTACTGGCGCCCTTACTTTCGCAGCGCCTTGCGTCCTCCTTTTGCCAGGCTTGGGCCTGCCTTCTTTACCGACTCGGTAATTCCATCCGCACGGAGCTTTGCGATTCGGCTAATGAGCTCTACAGGAACTGGCTTGGTGAGTGGGAAGTGCACCGTCCCTTTCCTCAGGTCATAGCCCTTCAGCTCATCTTTAAGCGAAGCGAGAAAGCTCCCCGATGCAGCAAACAACGAGCAGTGTTCCTTGAAGCCCGCGAAATACAGCATCGGCCGCCCCATTAGCTTGTACCCGGGCATATGGTACCCGATGCCCTCCACGGCCTCAGGAACAGCGTTTCTGATCGCGGCACGCATTTGTTCCAGCTTTGGCCGCACTGCCTCCGGCTGGGCAGCGATGTACTCTTCCACCGATCTGGGAATGCCTTCTTGCATGGCCGCCATTCTACGTCCGATCTTTTTTGCCAGATCTAGGCTGCCGTAGGCGACAACTCGCACCACCGACAGAAAACTCTGATTTGTTTTATATCTGCTGCAATCACGCTATGACCGGCGGCACCGTTTGGCTTTCGAAACTGCCCAGAGAGTCTTTCACTACTTTGTGCGCGTAATCACATTTTCCGAAAGATCTTTCATGCGGCTTGGTGCCATTGAGAAAGGACAAAAACATAAATCGTTTGAGCCAAAACGATGATGTAATTCGCGTTCTTGATAGTGTTCCTGCAGTTCCTCTCGGGCGACCTTAAACAGTCGAGAAACGCCGAAGTCCGAGATAGAGCAAATTGACCTTGTAGTTGCTGCACCCTGGCCTTTCAGACAGCAGTCCAGGTATGAAACGAAAAGGAGATTGATATGGATCCGACAGTTGTAGGTGGAACGATTGAGGCGGACTTTCATTTCCCGTGGGTGGTCGATGTCGGCGGCACCTTGACTGGTAAGGGTGTGTTGATCGCGCCGAACTGGGTGCTGACCGCCGCACATGTAGTCGAGACCAGCTTCGGTGGCGTTCGCGTCTCTTATAGCCGCACCGATCCCAATACCGGAAAAGTGAGTGCGGGTAATCAGACCACGGCCGCCGGATCGGTGAAACTCCATCCGAACTACAAAACGGGCGATCCAAACGCGGACATTGCGCTGGTGAAATTGACTTCACCCTTCGCGTCCGATCCGTTGCTCCAGACAGCGGCGCTGCCGACAGGCCCAGTCGCCGTCGGGCAAACAGGCACGATCGCCAGCATCAGCCATACTCAAACGCTGCCGCCTGGAAAAGTGGCGGTTTGGCGTGGACCGGTGATCCTGAACGGGCCGAAGACGTTCATCGCGAAGTCGCCGACTGCATCCCTCTGCCCGGGCGACAGCGGGTCCGGCTTCATTTCGTCAATAGGTGGCGCGAACGTTGTGGCGGGGATCGCATCGCAGGCCCACACCGGGGACTGCACCCAGCCGAACCTCGAGTTCACCGCGGTCGACGTCTACCAATACCTCGATTGGATCCGGACAGTATCTGGTCTCTTCACATCGCAGTTCTACACCACCGATGGCTCGGGCTCCATCATCAATCTCCGCGGGTACGGCAACTGGCGCGATAGCTGGTACACGATCGTTCCGGGCGATTTCGGCGGCAACGGCCGCACCGATCTGCTGTTTTACGACAGGAACGCCGGAACCGGCGAGTTCTATACGACTGACGATGCCGGCGGCATTACACTGCTCAAGGCGCAACCAGGCTGGCGCAACACCTGGGACATTATCGTTCCCGGCAACTTCGGCGGAAGCGGGAGGACCGATCTCCTCTTCTACGATCGGGAAACCGGCACCGGTCAGTTTTATGCAACTGACGGTGGCGCAGTCAAGGAACTGCGCACCTACACGAACTGGCGCCGAAGTTGGGACCTCATCGTCCCGGGTGATTTCGGTGGGGGCGGCAACACGGACCTGTTGTTCTACGATCGCAGCGCGGGCGTCGGCGAGTTCTACACGACCGACGGCTCCGGTGGAATAACGCTGCTGAAGTCCAACACTGGCTGGCGCGGGAGCTGGGATTTGATTGTGCCGGGGAACTTTGGCGGTGATGGGCACACCGATCTGCTCTTCTATGAGCGGGCGTCGGGACATGGAGAGTTTTACAAGACCGACGGCAAGGGCGGCATTGCCCAGATCAAGGTGTATGACGGCTGGAGAACAAGCTGGACCTTCATCCTCCCAGGTAACTTCGCCGATGGCAGCCCATCGGATCTGCTGTTCTATGATCGCGCCGCGGGGTGGGGTGAGTTCTATCGCGGTCTCGGCGAGGGTAATCTGACCCAGCTGAAGGTGCAGAACGGCTGGCGCAAGACCTGGTATCAGATTGTGACCGGCGATTTCGGCGGTAACGGTTGGACCGACTTACTCTTCTACGAGCGGCCACTCTAAAGAGGCTTCCAGAGGGCAGCCATGCACCTACGCGTGAGATTCTTCAGGCATATCGACTGCCTGACACCTGTTTCGAGGATATGGCTGGCGTCATCGGTCGGAGCGAGCAGATCCCTGCGGTGCGCGGTCAGTTCGTAACGCTTTCAGTCGAAGAGCCATCGCCGATTTCAAGCAAAGCGTCTTCATCCTCAGACACCTCTTCTGAGGAGCTTTCGGTCGCGACGAACTCATCGTAAGCCTCATGGTCGTACACGTGGTCAAGACTCGGCACGAGTTCGACTTCCCGACCGCCGAACTTACGTTTGAAGACGCTGATGTCCTGCCAGGGATCGTCCGGTTTATTGTCCGGTGCAACTCCCCATAAATCGTACTCTTTGACGCCGCGGGCCTTCGCTCTGCGCATGATCTCGAAGTGAAGAAGATAGGGAGCCATGACATTTCGGTGGATATCAAGCGAGGCTCCGAAGAAATAGGTCGCTCTTTGCCCGAAGTAGAGCACGAGGGCTCCAGCAAGCCGAGACCCGTTGTGCTCCGCGAAAAAAAGGTCGACCTTATTCTGTTCCGCAAAGATTGCGACCAGAGTCTCGAAGAATTCGGGAGCTTTTGCTTCTATTAGTTGTCGCTCCGCCATGTCTTCGTACATACTCTGGAAGTCCGAAAGGCCCTGCGCTGAAGTGTCTTCAACAACCGAGACGCCGTGCCTTTGGGCAAGGCGAATGTTATATCTTCCTTTCGGCTTCATTCGCGCAAGAATGACCTCTTCCGGAGGCTGGAGGTCCACGCATACGGTCCTTCTAGGCTCAATGAAACGATCATATAGACACGGCTCTTGAAACCCGGACACGAACTCCGGCAAGACCTCCCAGCGCGGTTCTATACGCACATGACTGACCGTTGCTTGCTCCTCCCTGCGTTGATGCTCGATCTCGTCGAGAATCGCTCCAAAGACGTCACCAGCAATCACCCCTTCCCCCGGCAACACAGGCCCATCCTGTATGTAGTAGAAGCACCTGTCCGACGAAAACCAGCATTTCTGAACGAGCCCGCCGCCGACGATTCGGCCCCGGCTCTTGATAAGCGCCGCGAAATGTGGATAACCCAGAGTGAGTCGAAAGTCGGCCCACGCGGAGCTCTGCATGAAGCCGGCATGAGTTGTCGTAGCAAGGAAAGTGTCCCACGTCGTCCATTTCTGTGCTGGTGAAGTAGCGCGCAGTTCATCGAAGATACTGCTGGCGACATAAGATAGTTGTTCCATGTAAGTGCTCCTGACAAAGGTGACGGACATTCAACGTGGTAATTGCAGGTGGAAGAGACAACAGAATACATCCGCGTGCGGTAGTTTGCCAATACCAATCTGGTCAACAGCATTAGGAAATGCTAGCGTGTGCTGCGTGCTGACGTCCGAGCAGAACAGTTCTGAGATGTTTTGAGGATGCGGGGAATGGCGCAAAGAAACTGCTATAAGCGAGGTTAATCTCACGTGCTAACGGTTCGAATCGCGATTATCGCGTATAAATGATGCGTGAGTCGACTATAAGAACTCACCGAGTACCATCGTAAAAAGTTTGTAAACCCGTGAACGATAGTGGCTTCTCTGTTACATTCCTGTTGACTATCCGGAAATCAAGCCTTCATACTGTAGCTCTCAACGAATTCACGGGACTGCTGTTCTACGACAGTCGTTATGCCTAGTGAGGATAACGGCTCGTCCGTCAAGCGCCTGGAGGAGGTTTATCATGCGCTCCCATTCTCTCGTTCATCTGTCGACAGGGGAAAGTCGATCAACTCAGTTGACGGCCATTCTTTCTGAGAGGCAGCCCCGATCCAGGCTGAAGCGGAAGCCTCCACCTCATCTTCGGCATCCGGCATTGTGCGACCGAGATAACGTGTTCGGCGACTCACAACATCGACTCTCCGTTACTTAGCCCTCGCGCCGCTTATCCTACGCCCGCGGGCCAGAAACAGCAAAAGCACAGTACATCTATTCTGAACCTGATATACCCGTCGACCTTTGTATCGAGACTGGCGCGAGCGTGAGTGCTTCGTAGCCTGAGAGGCGGACCCGCCCGTCTCGCCATATTGAGAACGGTGTTCTAAGAAAACCGTACGTGAAAGGAGGTGAAAGCAATGAGACATCTAGATCTTGAAGTCGAGAAACTGGAGCAGCGGATCGCACCCGGTATCATCGGCATGTACAACAACGACAGTCAGTCGAAGAGCAAGAGCCACAACTCCAAGAGCAAGAGCAATAACTCTAAGAGCAATAACTCTAAGAGCCACAACTCGAAGAGTAAGAGCAATAACTCCAAGAGCAAGAGCTATGGATATTAGAAACGCACGTTATAGCTCTTGGTCTCACCAGGCGTAAGGATCAGCTGAACGCCTGGTGGCCAAGGTAGTGAACGGGAGGTCCCCGGAACAAGTGCCCGGGGCCTTCCGTGAATTGATCATAACGCATTTATGGGCACTTGCGTTCCGTAGAGAGGCCCGAATGCTATTGCAGCGGGCGGAGCGCTCTGAGCCCGTTTGCACGGGAAGGAGTCTAGTCAGCGAGATGGAACGCAGCCGCCTCAAGGCTACACCCGATATTGGACCTGGCATTGTTTGTCGAAGGTCCCCGTTCGTCTATTTCGTTGCCTAATTAGGTCCACGAAGCCATGATCGAGTCTCCCCCAAAACTTCGAAGCGATCTGAGAATCAGCCGTCAAGTTACCGACCGTGGCACCTTTGTTGTCTTCAAGAATCCGGGCTCTGACAGCTTCTTCCGCCTGCGTGAGACTGAAGAGTTCATCGCACATCAGTTTGACGGAAAAACTTCTCTCGAAGAGATTCGAAGACGGACGGAACAAAAATTTGATGCCGCCTTGGCGCCGGAAGTGCTGGACACGTTCATCAAGAACCTGGGCAAATCCGGACTGCTTGAGTCGGATGGTCCGGCGCGAAAAGATGAAGCAAAGGCAAAGCGTCTCGGCGGGAATGTTCTTTACCTCCGATACAAGCTCCTGGACCCGTCCCGATTATTCGATCATTTGATCGGTGTGGTTGGCTTCTGCTTCACGCCATGGTTCGTGATGCTGTCGGCTCTGTCGATCCTCAGCGCAGCCGCAACGTTGGTCGGGCACTGGAGTGAATATACGCGGGATCTGCAGCAACTTTACCGGCTATCGGCGGTCCCGGTCTTCATCGCACTCGGCTTTCTCGTTA
>Ga0308175_100000350_pt1 | contig 32566 bp, 25 predicted proteins | sample PhyCR1_3_FD_203893 | JGI IMG/M metagenome (GOLD analysis project Ga0308175, IMG submission 203893) | Soil microbial communities from UC Gill Tract Community Farm, Albany, California, United States - DLSLS.C.R1 | ecosystem: Environmental > Terrestrial > Soil > Agricultural land | place: USA...
CATCGTCGGAGCCCCTACCGCACCCGCGATCTTCGATGCTAGGTCCCAGAGCAGTTTCTTCTATGATTTCAGTATGATGGGAATTTTGATCCAGGAACTAGCTAGCTAGCGTGACGACGAGTTCATCACGTTATACGAGATCGAAGGCGGATGAAGCTCCCCCGAAAGGATCTCGGCCTCCATCTGTTCTATATCCTGCGCGAAGTCGGCGGAACCGACGTACCGGTACCGCCAGGCACTGAATTCGATCTTGTACCGCGTCCGATGCCTCTCTCGGGCCGCGGCCAACGCTTCAAGACTCGCTTTCATGTTACCTACCGCGCTGAACGCTATCGCAATGCACTGCCAGTAGTTCGCGTCACTCCGATTGTGCTGTACGTCGTGGAGACTGAGCACCGTCTCGAATATATCACGTGGCACGCTCTTCGTAAGGCCCCATCGAGCCATTGCACCGTTAAACGTGAAAAGGAGGCTTCCCGACTGCGGGGGGCATGAAAGCAGCGCATCAGCGGTTGCGTAATCGCCTAAGCCGAGAGCAATCAGCGTGATGTGGTGGAATACGTCGCTCGGCACTTGGCCGTTCGCAGGTTTGATTTGTTCGTAGAGACGATGAAGATAGGGTTCGCATCCAGCCCATAGCATCAACTCTCCGATGTTCACTCGCTCTTTCAGAGGCGCCTCATTGAACACTGCGGAGTCAAGCATACGTTGAAGGCTCGGAGAGCTGACATCTCTAACCCATGGCACTACCTGCCTAAAGAGACGGACATATGCGTCCGGAGCCTCAAACAGCCGTTCGATAACGGCTATGCTAGCGGTTGCCCCCTCCAGCGTTCGCGTAAGCCGTGCGAGTTGAAAAAAAACGTCAGCCTTGGCAGTTGGCGAAGCGGCGGCCTGGCGCAAGATTGAAATCGCCTCGACTTCGTCGTGTTTAAATTCATAGAGGCTTGCGAGCAAGAACAGCACCTCATCGTCGGCTTCGTAACAGTCTTGGATTTCCGCCAACCTAGTACTATCGAAAACTTCATTGCCATTCCGATTGCTCACAAAATGGCCAAGCGCCTGCTCTTGCACAACTCTGAGATATTCGAGCACACCGTCGCGGTCGTCTATGTTGTCCTTAATGACAGCATTGGAGAGAGCGCGGTATTCATCAGCCAAACTGGTCCTTGGTCTCGAAATCACAAAAGTATCCTGTTCAAGGAGAGAGAGGCTATCGTAATGGTGTATCGTCGCGGCGAGCTCACTATAGTTGAGCATATCCTTGGCTGTTTCTAAAAGCCTCTTGAGGATACCGGCCTCGTCGTCCAGCTTGGGGACATTTGACAAGACAAAACCGAGACCGATGTCGCGGCCAGTGGCCTTCTCATCTCTGATGTCCTGTGCGACTTTCGTCAGTCCTCGCAGATTCTGGATGTTCGGAAAGAAAAACAAAAACACGCTGTCCGGAAGTTGCCGCGTACAAATGCCACCAACGTCAGTATGCCCAGTACGAGAGTCAATCAGCACATAATCCGGGCTGAGCTCTCCTTTCCACTGGAGTTTTAAGTCCTCAAACATTAGGTAGCCGTTGTGTTCGCTGTAGAGGCTCTGCCAGTCGATCTTAGTGAACTTGTCACCGTAGCGCTCCGCTGCATGTCCCGCCGTCATCAGCCACAGACGGCCACGAGAGGCGGCAGGAGCCGCACATTCGTGTACGTAGTCGCCGACTGAGGGAGCTTTCCCTTCGGTCATGTACTTATGGATATAATCGACAATTCCCTTATGGGGGCCGGAGAAACCGAGGGCTGGGAACGTCTCCAACCCCGGGGCCTCTAAGTCGAAGTCCACCAAGAGAACTCGTCGCCCACGTTGCGCGAGCTCGCAGGCGACGTTTACGAGCGCTATCGATCGGCCTACGCCGCCCTTAAAGGAGTAGAACGTGGAAACGTACATTGGAGCTACTTTCGCAGAGCGAATCGACGTGCTCGCGGTTGGAGGGTACGCACGTCATTCGCGCTCAAGCACCGGAACATCGGGATCACATTTGAACGACGCTCGCCAGCGCGCAATCGATCCATGACATCATCGTATTGTAGCAGTCGGAGGTACTGATCCAAAGCACCGTTCTGGATGAGAGCTCCCGACTCCCAACGACCTAGCGATGCATCCCCAATCCTTGTGAGGCGGGCAAACTCGGCGCGCGTAAGGCCATGGCGCTCACGAAGCGCTCGAATCTCACTCGGCTTGAGGACTCCGAGATGCGTGCACACAGCGTTGTGCCTTAGCTCCTCGGCTGTGTCGTCGGTGAAGACAAAGCCGCAACTCGTGCACTCGTGCACCGGCACAACGGCGGTCAGTGTTACCGCGTCGGGCTCCCTTCCATACACAAACTCCTGTGTCACGAGGCGCGTGGTAACTGCTCGTTGCTCGCACTCCGGGCAGGGTGAGGAGGAACTATTTCTTGTCTCTGGAATCATTGCGATGGGTGGTTACGGGGTAGTCACTATAGTGAAAGCTTCGGCCTATAACGAGAGTTCCACGTAAACGAAGTTTGATGTAGATCGTATCAGTTCTTGATACGGTGACCTTAATGACGTAGCCCGTGGCTCCTGGCGGTTTTTCGAGGACTACCTCTTCAATCGTGACGCCGTCCTCGACGCTATCGGCCACGAAGTTCCAAGCGCCCACTTCGGTAAAAGGCAGCAACGTTTGCGGGTCGGCGACGGAATTGGGCATCCACCGAGACGGGTCGTCTGCATTCCATTGCCCCACGATGCGCGTTCGTTTCGATCGACACAGCGCGGCAAGACGGGCTCGTATTTCCGGGGGAACCATGCCTTCTCACAGTCAGATGATACAACAATCCGGGCTCTTGCCAAGAAATCGGCAACGCATGTATCATATGGTCTAGAGTGGAGGCAAGGTTCACCATGTATATAACTGAAATCATTGGGCGCGCAGACCGGAGAACGGCAGCGAAGTACGGCCCGGGCCATCAAGGATGGGCCTAGTCTCGACGCAGCCACCGGAGCGCAACACGGACTTCTTCTGCTTGGCGTGCCCCACGCGGTAGCTGACCTCGACCACGTCGATCATCTCGAGGTCTCGAAGTGCCCCGCCGCGTCGCGCTCACAGCGGACCCGGCTGCGGCCTTCCCGCGCGGCGACCGCGAAAACGGACCACTATTGGCCCAGCTTGCGTAGCTCGGCGATCGGAGTCGGATCAGCGACGAGATCCGCTTCGGAGGCCGCGATCGAGCGCGCCCGCGTGGCCGGGTTCTCCGCGCTGTACGTCACGATCGACACGCCGATCGCCGGCCTTCGCGGGCGCGACTTCCGCGGGGGCATGGGAGCGCTCCTGGGGGGCAGCTTCGCGTCGAAGCCGCGCTACCTCCCGCAGTTCTTCGTACGCCCGCGCTGGGTCGCCGGCTTTCTGCGCGACGGCGGCGTGCCGAAGCTCGAGAACGTGGTGATCCCCGGCGAAGGTCCGATGCCGCTGATCGATGTCACGGGAGCGCTCGCGCGTCACCTGGGACGATTTTCGCTGGATCCGCGAACTGTGGCCCGGCCCGCTGGTCGCCAAGGGCGTGCTCACCGGCGATGACGCGCGGCGCGCCATCGATCACGGCGCGAACGGCATCGTGGTGTCCAACCATGGCGGCCGTCAGCTCGACAGCGCCTCCGCGTCGCTGCGCGCCTTGCCCGAGGTGGTCGCGGCCGTCGCCGGACAGGCCGAGGTGCTGATGGATGGCGGCATCCGCCGCGGGAGCGACATCGTCAAGGCGATCTGCCTCGGCGCACGCGCCGTGCTGGTCGGCCGGGCGTACGTGTACGGACTGGCCGCGGCCGGGCACGCCGGGGTCACGCGGGCACTCGAGATCCTGCGCACCGACGTGGAGCGCACGCTGAAGCTGCTCGGCTGTCCGTCGATCGCGGCGCTCGATGGTTCATACGTGGACGTCCCGTCCCGATCGCGATAACCGTCGAGCGCCCCCGGTGATCTCTCCCGAGGTGGTTGGGCGTATGGTTGGGCCGTGGTAGCCAAGCTATCCGTCCTCGTCATCGACGATGACCAGGATATTCGCGAGTTCCTTCAGGACTTCTTTCACTGGGAGGGGTTCGAGGTCACCACGCTCGCCGATCCGACCTACGCGCTCGAGCGAATCCATCTCGAGATGTTTCATCTCCTGATGCTCGACCTGATGATGCCGAAGCTCTACGGCCTCGACCTGCTCGCGCAGATCCGCGCCGTCGATGACGACATCCCCGTGATCATCATGGACAGCGCTGCGTCGCTCCAGGCTGCGTTGACATCGATCCGGTACGGGGTCTCCGGATACATCGGCCACCCTTTCGATCTCATCGAGCTCCGCGAGGTGATCGCGCGGATCCAGCGGAAGAAGGGCTTCTTGCTGCGCGAGGACGAGCGGCAGGTCGCGCTGCACGTCGCACTTGGCCAGCGGATCCGCGAACTCCGGCATGCGCGCGGCCTGACGTTCGAGCAGCTGGCGCGCCGGACCAGTCTTTCGGTTTCGCTCCTGGTGCAGATGGAACGCGCCGGATCGAGCGCGTCGGTGTCGAGCTTGTTAAAGGTCGCGGCGGCGCTCGGCGTGCGACTGACCGATCTGTTCACCAACCGGTGATCAGCGCCGGCTCTGACAGCGCCCAACGAATCAAGCATCCCGAGCCTCCATTGACCGACCACACGCGGACTTTCATGCCGCGGTGTCGGCGGCGAAGTCGAGGAAGGTGTAGCGGTTGCGGATCTCGCGGGCGTGGGCGAGCGCGGCGTCGAACAGCGGCTGCGGCCATCCGAGGTCGGCCGGCGTGAGCGGCGCCCCGGCGGCCGCGAGCACGGCGGTCATGCGCGCCGAGCCCAGCGTGACGGCCTGGATGCGAGTACGCATGGTGTCCCAGCCGGCGGCGAGGCGGGCGTTGAGCTCGTCGGCGCGCTGCTGATCGAGCCGCTTGGGCGCGAACTCTCGCCAGCACGCCTCGCCGCGCTCGGGGCCGAAGTGGCGAACCACGTCGTCGTGCGTGATCGCGGTCGGCTGGAGTACCGGCGGGGCCTCCTGCGCGAGGATCTGATCCTGGAGGCGCGCCATCGCGAGCGCGCACACGCCGGTCTGCTCGCCGTGAAACGCGGCTGGGAGCGTGGGTGGCCCCATCATGTCGATGTAGTGGCTGAGCAGGTGCTCGCCCTGGCTGGCGGGGTAGCTGCCGCCGCTGATCGTCATGCCGAACCCCGAGAGGACGAGCGTGCGCACGAGGTTCCGCATCACCGCGAGGTCGCCCGAGACGAGGGCGGCAGGCTGCGCGAGCAGCGCGGCTTCATCGCCGGCCAGCATCGCGAACGGCGCCTCGCGGTAGAGCTGATCGAGCAGGAGGTGAGCGAGCAGCCAGTCGGCCTGGGCGGTCGGCCGGCACAGGCTGTCGCCGAGACCGGCCTGGATCAGGCGAACCGGGGCCGCGGCCAGGACGCCCAGATCGAAGAACGCGCCGACCGGCGTCGCCGCGCGGACCGATCGCTTGATGCCGGCCTCGGTGATCGACGCGCTCACCGACGTGTAGCCGTTCATCGACGGCGCGGTGGCGAACACGACCTGCGGACAGCCGCGGGCGAGCGCCGCCATCTTGCAGAGGTCGTTGATCGTCCCCGAGCCCACGGCGATGATCGCCTCGGTCCGCGCGTCGAGCCGGGCGCCGAGCTGCGCGACCGTGACGGTGTCGGCGTGCGGCGCGTGCCCGAGCACGACCTCTTGCACCGCGAACCGCGAGGCGAGCGCGGCCGAGACCCGGCGGCCGAGCGCCGCGTGGGTGTCTTCGTCGGCGACGACCGCGAGGTGGTGCCCCAGATCGAGCGCCGCGACGAGCTCGGCTTCCCGGCCGTCGAGCGAGTCGGCGATCACGACCGAGCGGGCCGCCGCGACGAGCAGCTCGCCGGTCTCTGGATCCGGATACTGCCCCGCGAGCAGGCGCGCGACCGGATCGCCCGCGTCACCGGCAGGCATCGAGGACGGCTCTCAGCTGCGATCGCAACGATCCCATGCGCGGCGCGAACGAGCCGTCGAACGCGGCGGACCCGATGGTGAACGCGTCGGCCCCCGCGGCGGCCAGCGCGCGGATCTGCGCCGGCGTCTGGACGCTGCCGGCGACGAGCAAGGTGCCGTCGGTGCCGCGCCGCGCCGCGCGCACGAGCTCGAGCGGATCGGCCTCGGTCGCCCGGTAGGCGAGGAGATCGACCCCGGCTGCGCCGAGCGCCCGGAACCGGCGCGCGTCGTCCTCGATCTGCGCGGCGGAGCCGGCGAGCTTGGTCGGGTGATCGAACGGCCGGCCGGGGAACGGCAGGTACTGGACCGCGCTCCCCGCGAGGATCGCGAGCACGTCCTCGACCTGGGTCCCGCCGAGCAAGCGATCGACGCCGACGTCGCGCGCCACGCGAGCGGAGTTCAGGCACGCCTCGGACGAAGTGCTCACCACCTCCATGTAGCTGGTCGCGCCCGCATCCTTGATCCGGCGCACGAGCTCGGCCAGCACGTCGGGGGTGACCCCGACATCCTTGCAACCGATGTGGGTCAACCCCACGGGACGGATCTCGTCGAACACCTCGAGACAATCGGAGACCGTCTGATCCGACCGCGTCAGCATGAAGACAAAGTCCATCACCTCCGGGAGCATGCCAGATCGGCGCCGGCAATGCCCGCGTCGCGGCCGGCTCACCGCCGCCGGTCGAATACGCGAGTGCCCCTCGTGCCGCGGTGACCAGCTCGCTACGGCCGCACGTACACGGCGGCGAGCACGACACCGTCGGCGGTGACCGTGAACACCCGGCGCGCGTCGGGCGGCACCGGGCATGGCCGCGTCTGGGGCGCATAGCTCACGATCCACGTCGCCTCGGCCGGCACGCTCGTCATCGGGGTCCACAGATCTTCGCGGAACCACGCGAGGTGCGCCGGCTCGATGCAGTCGCGATCGACGCGCGCGCCGGGCGCCGCGTTCGCGTTGACGTACGCGACGGCGCGATCGACCCCCTCACCCCACCACGCGGTCTCGAACCAGCCGCGTGCGGCGACGCTGCCGGCGCCGCCGACCTGCTCGCCGAAGTAGTCGAGGTAGTACGGGTGAACGCGCGCGAGCGTCACCGCGAGGTACAGGGTGACGAGCGCCGCGAGCGCGGTGAACGCGTGGCGAACCCGCGCCCACACGGCGAGCTGATCGAACCCGGCGGCGGCGAGCATCGCGAGCGCGAGGAGGCAAGGCAGCACGTAGCGCACGCCGTCCTGCCGCACCGGCGAGAACGTGACGCCCAGCGGGATCACGAACCAGCACACGACGATGAGCGCGCTCGGATCGCGCCTGCGGATCAGCCGCGCGGCGCCCGCGATGACCCCGGCGAGCACGCCGAGCGGCAGGGTCGCGAACAGGTAGACGAGGAAGTAGTGGGCGCCGGGCTGGTTGGTGATCGTCCCGAGGAACGGCTCGGGCGAATGCACGCCCTGGAGCTTGCGGAACGACTCCGCGAGGCCGGCGAGCGGGTGGACCCACAGCCGTGGCCAGACGACATAGACCGTCGCGATCGCGGCGAGCGGCATGAGGATCGCACCCCAGATCAGCGTCTCGCGACGCCAGCGCGGGGGTGCCTGCACGGCGACGATCACCGCGCACAACGGCCCGACCAGGCCGTTGACGAACCGCGAGGCGATCGCGATGCCGATCGCGACCCCGATCCACACGAGCCGGACCCGCAGCATGGCCGCCGCCTTGCGATCGCTCGGCGACAGGTAGTCGTGCAGGCCGAGCGCGAGCAGGATCGCGAGCGACCACCACAGCACGGTCGGCGCTTCGTGCCCGATGATCTGGCCGTGGGCGACCATGGGCGGCAGGAGCGTCGCGATCGCCGCCGCGAGCACGCCGACCCGCGGCCGGAACAGCCGGGCGCCGATCGGCACGAGCAAGGCGCACCCGAGCGAGATCCAGATCGCCGACAGCGCCCGGGCCGGCCCGAAGCCATCGGCGAACTGCGCGCCGATCCCGTCGAGCAGCTTCATGACCGGCGGGTGCTCGAAGTTCCAGCCCCACGAGCGCGCGGCGAAGTCCAGGCTGACCAGGTTGGTGACGTAGTTCTTGCCGGCGGCCCAGTTGACGTCCTCGTCCCAGGCCTGCCCGAAGCCGCCGAGATCGATCCAGCGCACGACCACGCCGGCGACGAACACGCTGGCCATGGCGATCCAGGTATGCCGCGGCACGGCGGCCAGCCGGCGGCGCGCGAGGATGCAGAGCGTTGCGCCCAGGGTGACGAGCAGGCCCAGCGCGATCGCCCCGTCGAGCGGCGTCGTCCCCGGCGCGTCGAACGCGGCGCGCGCGGGCGGATCGGGCGACAGCGAGCTCGCCGGCACGTACTCGGGATCGCCGCGGCGTCCGACCGGGCTCCACACCAGCCGCGCCCCGGGCGGCGCCGCGAACCGGATCGCCAGCGGGCCGTGCGGGACGATCAGGCGGCTCTTGACCAGCCCGGCGCCGGAGAGCTCGTGCCCCGCGAAGGTCAGCCGCGCCGGGCGGTCGCTCTGGAACCCGATGATCACCGGCCCGCCGCGCGCGACGTAGATCGAGCCGGCCCGCACGGTCACGCCCGGAGGATCCGCGGGCTCGGCCACCGCCGCCGCCGCCGTCGCCGACAGTCGATCGAGCGGCGCGGTCGTCAGCCACGCGCGCACGAGCAGGAGCACGACCGCGATCCCGAGCGGAACCACGCCCCAGAACCGCACCACCCCGCGCCGCACGGGGACGCCGGCGAGCGGCTCTTGGGTCAGCGCACGAAGCCCACGCACTAGCCCGGATTATTCACCACGACGTCGAGCGAGACCAAGCGGCCTGAGGCGGATCGGCGCGCACGCCCGAAGCGCAGGCGCGTGGTTGGCCCACGAACGAGCGAGCATCGGACGTACGCGACGAGGCGCCCAAGCCGCGACGGCCTTCGCCGACGGCGTGGTGAAGAATCCGGCTACAGGGCCCGCCTCGTTCGCGAGATCCGCCGGAGCGCGGCGTCGGCCAGAGCGATGGTCACGCCGCCCAGCTTACCGCAAGCCGCGACGCTCGATCGCGGCCCCGCCGCCCCGGCTGCCATCACCGCCACCGCGAGGCGCTAGGCTCCGTGCCATATCATTGGTATACAAAACAACCATGCCTCGTGCCCTGGTCCGCGTGGAGCGCTCGCTGCTGACGGGGGAGACGCTGCGCTTCATGCAGCGGCTGTGGGATCTCGTCCACGCGCTCGACGTCCGTTCCAAGCGCATGGCGAAGACGTTGGGCGTGACCGGCCCCCAGCGCCTCGTGATCCGGGTGCTGGGGCGCTCGCCCGCGATGGCCGCCAGCGACATCGCCGAGACGCTCGGGATGCACCCGAGCACGCTGACCGGCATCCTCCGCCGGCTCGAGGGTCACCGGATGATCGAGCGCAAGGTGGATGACGCCGACCGGCGGCGCGCCCGGTTTCGGCTCACCGCGCGCGGCAAGCAGATCGATCGCGAGCGCAAGGGGACCGTCGAGGCGGCCGTGCGCCGAGCCCTCGGACGCGCCGATGCGTCGGTCATCGGCAAGACGTCCGTGATGCTGACGCTCCTCACCGAGGAGCTGTCCCGGGACGAGTGACCGCAGCGGGGGACCTCGGGGTCCGTCGCCTCGTCGCGACTTCTGAGGATCCTGGCTCCGCGCCGAACCTCGCGGGATCGCAGGGTTCGCGAACCAGCGGCACCTGCTGGCCGCCCTGGCCCGAAACCAGACACGTGGGGCGGTGTCAGGCGAACCCTTTGAGCTCAAAGGAATCAGCAAATTGATGATATGGTCGTGAACATCGGGCCGTGGTGCCCGTCTCTTCACAATGCAGCGCTCAACGTCCCTTCACGCGGTCGCCGCCGGATCGGATGACGAGGAGATCGCCCTCCACCTCGAGCGCATCATCCATCGCGTCAAGCAGTCGATGAACTACCGCGGGTCGTACAGCACGCGGGACATTCTGGGATCGCTCGTCGCGCGCTGGGTGTGCAGCGGGGAGTGGGACCGGCTCAAGCAGGTGCCGCCCGACCAGCGCCACCTCGGCGAGAGCGTGCGGCGATTCATCCTAGATCGCTTCGATCAGCTGCGCCGGCGCGGCGCGCGCGAGGACCTCGATCCAGCCGTCCTGGTGTTGCCGGACGAGCCGCTGCTCGCCGAGATGGTCGAGCTCGCCGAGCTGCGCCTGTGGATCGCGGCGCGCGTGGTCGAGCTCGAGGCGGCGATCGTCGACGACCGCGCGCGGATCCCGCTCACCAACCCGGCCGAGGTCGGTCGCGTCTTGCAGCTGCACCTCGCCGGCCGGAGCCAGCGACAGATCGCCGAGCGCCTCGGGATCTCGCTCGGGCTCGTCAACAAGCGGCTCGCGGAGGGCACGCGCTATCTCGTGTTGCTCCAGGGGATCGAGTGCGGGCTCGGCTAGCCAGCGAGACGCTCGACGAGGCGCTCGACGAGACGCTCGACGAGATCGAGGCCAGCCCGCGCGGGACGTGGCCCCAGCTGCTGCGCCGGCGGTTCCCGAACGACCCCGGCCTGGTGAAGCAGGCGCTGATCTGGCTTCACGCCGGCCGCGGCGACGATCTGCCCGGGACCATGCCGTCGCTCGGCGCCGGAGGAGACCGCTTCGAGCTCGCGGTGGTGCTCGACTCGGGCGCGACCGCGCAGGTGTGGAAGGCCTACGATCGCAAGCTGGGCCGCCACGTCGCGATCAAGGTGTTTCACGCCCGCGCGTCATCGATGATCCAGCAGAGCCTCGCCGAGGCCCGGGCCTCCTCCGAGGTGATCAGCGAGCACGTCGTGCGGGTCCACGACGTGCACGACGCCGATCCCCCGTACCTGGTGCTCGAGCTCGTCGGCGAGCACGAACCCGGCGGAGGCAGCCTCGAGCTCGGTGCCTCGGCCGCCGCCTGCCGGCCCCGCGACCTCGCCGAGGCGGTGCGCTGGGTCCGCGACGTCGCGCGCGGCGTCTGTGATGCGCACCTGCACAACGTGTTTCACCGCGACCTCAAGCCCCACAACGTGCTGATCACGCCGGTCTCCCGGCGCGCGAAGATCGCCGATTTCGGCCTCGCGATCAGCGCGGCGACGACCACCGACACCAGCTCGTCTCCCGGCCTCGTCCTCCGGGGCCCCGCCGGTCCGGCGCGCATCGCCGGCACGCCCGAATACATGGCTCCCGAGCAGGCGCGCGGCTTGCCGCTCTCGCTCGACGCGCGCGATGCCGGCGACCGGCGAACCCTCGTCGCGGTCGACGTGTGGGGGCTCGGCGCGCTCGCCTATGATCTGCTCTCGGGCGCGCCGCCCTGGCGAGCGGAGGGCGGGTCGGCGGCCTGGGAGATCGCCGCGACCGGGCGCCTCCAGCCGCGGCTCGAACGCACGGCCGCGGGCGAGCCCATCGCGCCGCGCCTGCGCAAGATCGTCGAGCGCGCGCTCGCCCCCGTGCCCGTGGATCGCTACACGAGCGCGCGGGAGATCGCGGACGAGCTCGACGCCTACCTCGCGCGCCGCCCCACGAGCTTCGATCGCGGCGCGCCGGTGCGGAGCTGGCTGTGGGCGAGGCGCAACCCGCACCTGACGGTGACCGCCGCGGTCGCGCTGTCGCTCGCCACGATGTCGCTCGCGGCGTACCGTACGGTCGCCGGCCTCCGCGAGCGCAGCCGCGATCTCGCCGCCGAGATCCGTGACGTCGAGCGCGACAAGCAAGCGCTCGCCGCGAAGGCCCACGAAGCGCGCCGCCAGCTCGACGAGACCGAGCTGAACCTGCGGACCCAGACCGCGTCGCTCGCCGCGGTTCGCCGTACCCTGAGCGATACCAAGGTCGAGTATCAGGCGATCGTCGCGGCCAAGACCCGCGAGCTCGCGACCGCCGACGCGGCGACCCGGCAGCTCTCGGAGCAGTTGACCGCCGCCCGGAACGATCGCGACATCGCCGAGAAAGGGCGCGACCTGTACGAGAGCTTCTGGAGCCGCGCGCGCGACGAGGCCGCGCAGGCCACCACCGAGCGCGACGCCGCTCGCCGCGAGCGCGACGCCGCACAGAGCGAACGGGATCAATCGGTCAAGGATCGGGACGCGGCGCGCGCGGCCCGCACCCAGGCCGAGCGCGCGCGCGACGAGGCGGTCGCCGATCGCGATCGCGAGGCTTCTGCGCGGCACCGCATCGAGGTGGATCTGTCGCAGCTCGCGGCCGAGCTCTCGACGCTGCACACGAGCAGGATCGCGCCGAGCACCGTCGCGCCGGGAGCGGCCGCGCCGAGCGCCGTCGCGCCGAGCGGAGCCGTCCCGAGCGGGGGCACAGCGAGCGCGAGCACGCCGAACGCCGCCGCGCCGAACGCGAGCACGCCGAACGTCGTCGCGCCGAACGCCGTCGCGCCGAACGCCGCCGCACCGAACGCGAGCGCGACGAGCAAGGCCACAGCGAGCACCAGCGCGCCGAGCACCGCCCCACCGAGCGGGGGCGCCCCGAACGCCGCCCCATCGAGCGGAGCCGCGCCGAACACCACCGCACCCAGCGCGGCCACGCCGAGCGAGGGCGCGACGAGCAGGGCCACCCCGGCCACTGCCACCGCGAGCGTACCGGCGAAGCCTCCCGGCGCGCCGTAGCGCTCTTCGTTGGGATCCCGCCGAGCCGCGCCGAGCCTGCGCCGAGCCTGCACCGAACGTGCGGTAGACCGAAGTGAGATCGACCAGGGGCATGCGCGACGATCCCGGCCGGCGCATCAGGAGACCTCCGCGCGCGCCGCACCGAACCCTTTGAGGTCAAAGGGTTTTCAGAGCTGGGGTCGCCGGACACGCGGATCCGCCACGCGCCCGTGAACGAAGCCCTGCAGCTGCCGTCATAGCTATCGACGGCCCGCGCACGCGCATCGCCCGCTCGGCCCAAAGGAGAACCCGGATGCGAATATGGTTAATCATCGTCACTGTCGGACTCTGGAGTTGCACCAAACCGGTCGTATTTCAGGGCCAGAGCACCCTGGCCGTGACGGCCCCCCCCCCAGCAGCCCCTGTCGTGGAGGCCAAGGCGCCGCCCCGCGTGGAGGTGCGCGACAACAAGATCGAGATCCACGAGAAGATCCAGTTCGACTTCGACAAGGCGACGATCAAGCCGGCCTCGTTCGACCTGATGAACGAGATCGCGAGCGTGATCACCAAGAATCCGCAGATCAAGCGGCTCCGCATCGAGGGCCACGCCAGCGCCGAAGGCGACGCGAAGCATAACAAGACGCTCTCGGACGAACGCTCCAGGGCCGTGATGAAGTACCTGACCGATCACGGGATCGGCCCCAAGGAGCTGGTCGCCGCCGGCTTCGGCTCCGACCGGCCGATCGCCGACAACGCCACGGCGGACGGGCGGGAGAAGAACCGCCGGGTCGAGTTCGTCATCCTCGAACAGGACGTGACCCACAAGAAGGTCGAGGTCGATGCCAAGACCGGCTCGGAGAAGGTGGTCGAGGAGAACCACGAGGTGGTCAAGGCGCCGGATCTGGCCGATGATTCCGGCAAGCACGAGGCGAGCAAGTCCGACACCAAGAACGCCGCCAAGCCCAAGGCCGAGGCGCACAAGAAAGGTGGATGAGCGCGATGATCAACGCCATGAAGCTGTTCGCCGTGAGCCTCCTGGTGAGCGCCGCGGCCTGCGCGGGGACCGCACGCGCGCCCGAAGCGTACCGGACCGATACCAACAACCTGCTCGAGACGCGGAGCGCGCAGCTCGAGAGCTGCTACCAGGATGCGCTCAAGACCGATGCCAAGCTGGCCGGGACCGTCACCGTGCAGTTCATCGTGGAGAAGCAGACCGGTGCGATCGCCAACGCCGCCGTCGAACAGGACAAGACCACCGCGCCGCCGATCCTCGGCCAGTGCGTGGTGAAGGCGGTCGACGGGCTCGTGCTCGCCCCGCCGGATCGCAACGAGGGCCGGGCGACGTTCGTCTACGAGTTCAAGCCAACCTCCACACCGAGTTCGTAGGAGCCGCCGGGTAGCGCCGCGCCCCAACGCCCCCCGCAAAGGCGGCCATGACCTTCAGGAGCCAGCTCATCGTGGGCAACATCGCGCTCCTGCTCGTCACGATCGTGACGGGAACCGCCGCGGTCATCGCGCTTCACACGACGAGCACGCAGCTCGAGCGAGTGGCACGCGATCTGGCCACGGACGTGATCGCGGTCCAGCGCTTGCGATTCCTGGCCGAGCAGCTCGTGGCCACCAGCCGCGGGTACCTGCTCACCGGCGACCCGAAGACCCTGGAGCGGTTCACCCACGCCTCGGAGCGCCTGGACGCGAGCCTCGTGCGCCTGCACCGGCGCGCCGACCTCGCCGAAGATGTTGCCCGGATCGAGCAGGTGAGCCGGACGTACGTCACGGCGGCCGAGCAGGCCGCCCGGCGACGAACCACGACGGGTGACCTGCAGACGATCATCCCGTTCTTCGAGAGCACGCTCGCCCCGTCGCGCGACCGTTTCGAGGACGCGATCGACCGGTTCGTCGCGCGAGAACAGGAGGACTTCGACCGGGAATCACAGCGCTCGCAGCGCGTCGCGGCACGCACCCAAGGCATGATCGCCATCGCGACCCCGCTCGGGATCTTGCTGAGCATCTTCCTGGCGTGGATCTCGATCCGCAGGCTCAGCATCCACTACGCGCGCGAGCGGGAGGCGACCGCGGCCGCCCGGCAAGCCGCCGCGGCCCGCGACGAGCTCCTCGCGATCGTCTCGCACGACCTGCGCAACCCGCTCGCGACGGTCGCGATGGGCACACACCTGCTCTATGAGATGATGCCCGGGCCTCACGTTCGCAAGCACCTCGCGGCGATCGGCAATGCCGTGGGACGCATGCAACACCTGATCGAGGAGCTGCTCGATGTGGCGAGCCTGGACAGCGGGACGCTCGAGCTCCACCCCGAGCCGTGCGATGCCGCCGAGCTCCTCGACTCGGCGCTGTCGTTGTTCCAGGCACGCGCGCGCGAGGCCCACCTCGCGCTCGAGGTGGAGCCGTGTGCGAACCTGACGGTACGCGCGGATCGCGAGCGCGTCTTGCAGGTGCTCTCGAACCTCGTCGGCAACGCCCTCAAGTTCACGCCGGCGCATGGCCGGATCACGCTGAGCGCGCAAGCCTGCGATGCGTATATCCGGTTCGCCGTCCGCGACACGGGCTGCGGCATCGCCGACGATCACCTGACGCACCTGTTCGAGCGCTACTGGCAGGGGCGCTCGAGGCGCGGGAGCCTCGGCCTCGGGCTCTACATCTGCAAGCAGCTGATCGAGGCCCACCACGGCAAGCTCGAGGTCACGACTCGACCCGCCGAAGGCTCGACCTTCTCGTTCACCTTACCCATCGGGTCATAGCCATCGCCTGTGCATCCACGCCAGACTCAATCGATCCTATGAGCTCAAGCGAACGTACCGTGACCCGCCTCGGCAAGCTCGCCCACGATCTCGCCCTACCGCTCGTCGCGCTGTCCGCGTGCGGCAATGCCAACGAGGTCAGATACGTTGATGGACATTGCCTGATCGACGGCGAGGCGACGACGCTCGCGCGGGTCGAGGTACGGCAGGCCGAGATGACGCAGCACGTGCTGTCTCGCCAGCCCGTGCTCACCGCGATCGCGGTGGCGGCGGTCGCGCTGGCCGGCGCCAGCTACTTGCAGCGGATCCTGACGGTGCTCGCGGCGCGGCGTGCCCCGGCGCAGAGCTTCAGCGACCGCCTGCGCGCGCGGATGGAGCGATATCGCGCTCATCCCGTTCGCTACTTCCTGTTGCTCGGCGGCGTGCTCGGGGTCCTCATCGTCGCCGGCGTCGCGTACGTGTCGATGGATGCTGACAAGCGCGCCAGCGAGCGCTCGCTCGCGAGCCTGCAGTTCTGCCACCTCGCGCTGCGCTCGGCGGAAGAGCAGCACGTGCTCGCCGAGCAGCGCAACAACCTCGCGTCGATCCAGTCGACCGAGAGCGACATCCGCGCGCTCGTCGACAAGCTGCCGCCGGCCGAGCAGCAGAAGGCCCACGAGATCGTCGATCAGCTGTCCACCTCGCTCGGCCAGCAGCGCACGATGGTCGCGCACTTCGCGGCGCACGCCGATGACGCCGCGCGCGCGGTCACCCAGCACCAGGCTGAGGTCGAGCGCGGGTTGTCAAAGCTCGCCGACGACGTCGTCGATCTGAAGTCGATGCCGGCGGCGGTTGGCAAGCTCTCCAGCGAACTGCACGACGTCGGCACGCGCGTAGACACCGTCGGTGGAGAACTCGAGGCCTGTAATGCGCGAATCGAGACGCTCGGGAAGGGCCTCGACGCCGTTGCCAAGCAACTCGACGCGCTGGCGAACCGTCCGGCGCCGACCTGCCCGGCGTGCACGTGTACGACGGCTTCATCACCGCCAGCGCCGATCGCCGGCGTTGCCCACCCATCTCCGGTCACCCCCACGCCGCTCTCACCAGCCACACCTTCACCGCCGGCAACGCGCGCCCCCCCGCCGGGATCCACGCCGCCGGCGTCCGCGCCCGGGTTACCACCCGCCTTGGACGCCGGTTCGTAAGAAGACCACGAGTGCTCAATGTCGCCTCAGCGGAGGATCTGCCGCCAGGCCCGAGCGACGATTTGCCTGGCGTCGCGCGTGATGATGTCGCCGTGGGAGACGATCACACGCTCGAAGTCCCATGCGAGGATGCGCTCCATGCCCTCGCGCACTCGCCTCTTGTCGCCCCAGGCGAACCGGTACTCGGGTGCCGGGCCGGGTCGGTTCCACATGCCGAGCGCGCGAAAAGCGATCCGGAGGAACAAGTTGGTGCCGGGCGTGGCCGGCGTGAAGTTCTCGACGAGGTCGACGAGGATGAGGGTGCGGCTCGCGCGCTGAAAGAAGGCGACCTCGCGCATGACGCGGGTCCCCTGCAGCGCGACCTGTGATAGCTCGCCGGCCCAGAGCGGCGGTGCTTCGTCGCCGAGTACGAAGTCGAAGGTGAGCCCCTTGGCCCGCTTCTCGACCCCGGGGCAAATATAAGTCACCGCGTCGGGGAACGCTTGCTGGCACGAGCGAACGTGCAACCAGTGAAGGTTGCCCGGGGCGATGATTGCCGCAACCCGCCCTAGTGCAGCGACCTCCGCGGTGAGCGACTCGTCGAAGGCGCACGGAGAGTGGACGAGGATCTCGCCGCTTCGGAGCTTGATCACCGTCATGCGCGCGTGGAACCGGGCGCCGCCCAGTCGCACGAAATACTCCCGCAGCCACAGCGCATTGGGAACGAAGACTTCGAGGGGAGGAGCCATTCGCAGCATCTCCAGCAGATCAGGCGATGTCTCGCACCCTGTGCGGTACGAGGACACACGACTGGGCCGACTTGGTACACCAACGATGTACCACCTTCGTCCACGTCGACCCACGCATGGTCGCGGTGAACAGGCCGCCGCGGTCCCCGTCCTCATCGATATGAGATCGATGCGGACGATCGTGGTGATCATCGGCTTCGTGGGATGGGGCCTTCCGTTGCGGACCGCCGCGGCCGATGCGCCGCCCTACTGCGCCGGGGAATACGCCGAGGATCTCTCCGCGCTGTCGGCGCCCGCGCGCAGCCTCGAGACCTCGAGCGCGTCGTCGTCGTATGCGGTGCGTACCATCGCGACCTACGAGTGCGTGTCGTACGGCAGCGACGGCAGCCTCAAGAAGACACGCTCGACCGCGCAGGCGTACGGAACGGCGTTCGGCTACCGGCGTGACGGCTCCGATACGCTGCTCCTCACGAACCAGCACGTCGCCGAATGGCCCGCCGTCACCGACGACAATCATGCCGTCGATGGCGTCCCCGCCGGCTGCAAGCGCGTCGCGGACTCGCTGAAGATCGTCGATGACGACCACGACGACTACGCGGCCGACGACATCCCGCTCGTGCGGGTCGTCGCCGATCCGGGGCTCGACGTCGCGGTGCTGCGCGCCCACGCCAAGCTCGAGATCATTCCGTGGCGGATCGGCAAGAGCGCGGCGCTCGTGACCCGCAACGTCGTGCAGGTCAAGGGATTCCCACTCGGCGAGTTCCAGGCAACCAACGTCGGCAAGGTGGTCACGGCCTACGATCACGACGTCCAGGGCGAGCGCAACCATGATGACTTCGTCATCGACGCCCTGCTCACCTCCGGCGGATCGGGGTCACCGGTGTTTGCGGTGTCCTGCAAGACCGGCGAGTTCGAGCTCGTCGGGATCTTTCACGCGCGCTACACCGGCGCCAGCGCGCTCAACGTCGTCGTCGCGATCGATCAGGTGCGCGAGCTGATGACGACGCTGAAGCGCTCGCCGCGGCCGGCCGATCGCTCGCTCGACCTCGATGCCGCGGCGCGGGCGCGCCTGGCCGACGCCGTTCGCCGTGATCCGGATCCGCCGGTCTTCTCCGCCGGATCGCTGGTCGCATCGCTGCGCGTGCGCGCCGACGGCACGCTGGTGTTTGCGGTGTTCGCGGCCGACTTCCCGAGGACGAACAAGCCGCTCCTGGCGATCGAGGACGTCGCGTCGGGCGATGCCAAGGCGTTTGGCAAGCTGGGGGCGGTCTACGTCTCCGGCGCGCTCGGACTGCAGCGGTTCGAAGCGGCCGATGCTGATGCGGAGCTCCAGGCGCTGCTCGCACATACGCTCGACCTGATCCGGGGAGACGCCCTCGCGATGTTCGACTACCGTGACTCGGCGCGAACCGCCGCCGGGTCGCGAACCGCGTTCGACCGGACCGCCGGCAAGAAGCGCGCGCTCGATCGCATGCTGAACGCCCAGCGCGACATCGCCCAGTCGATCGGCGAGCTGGTCGGGCGCGCGAGCTCGAAGGCGTCCGGTCCGGCGCTCGGGCTGGGCGTGATCGAAGCCGGCCCACCGATCGCCACGGCGACCGCGACCGACCCGCGATGACCTACCCAGAGCGCGCGGAGGCCGGCCCCCGCGCGCACCGAAATGACCCAGGTGGTCCGCTTCAGCCATCGTCGTCGTCACGCTTCTTCCGAACAGCGAAGGCGTCCGCGAACGCTCGTGCAGTCATACTACGGAGTCGTTCCATCACCATCGTCGAGAGCAGGGCGAGGACCGCGAGCCGATCGTCATCGTAGACCTGCATCAGTGCCTGGAGCGCTGGATCGTGACTCGAAGGGCCCAGGCGCGCGAGCTTGGTTGCTGCGTCGAACTCGACAATGTTCGTGCGTGAAAGGCTCTCCAGGGCCTCGTGAACGGTGTCAGATGTAGCTCGACACGCCGCCTCGAGATCGTCCGCCAACATGGGTCGGCCAGACGCTCGGAGCGCGCGTACGAGCTCGAGCTTCTCGAACGAATCGAGCTGCGTCTGCAGCAGCTTCCGCGATTCGTCATCGAGGAGAGCCAAGGTCACGGTGTCACTACGCAGGATCGAAGGGTCATCAGACTCATTGCACGAAAGGCTGTCGCCACTCGTGCGAAGGCGGCCCGACCTCCGCGGTTCCTGCAGCGCAACCGCTGCACCCTTTGGTTACGCCCCGTAACCTACCATCCAAGGCCAGCGGGCACAAGCAACCTATAGTTTGTACTCAAACGATTGCCTCGGCCACCACCGCATCAACGACACGCGCGCCCACCCGGTCGCGCGGCTGGCAATGACGTGGCGACCCGATCCTCGCGGTCTTGCACTATCCCGGATCATCGGGGCCGATCGCGTGCGTCCCGGAAGCCGCCGCGCCGGCGTGCTCGGCGGCGCGCACCCGGACGTACTCGTGGGCGATCGCGGCCTCGTCGATCAGGCCCAGGACGTGCTGATCGTCGTCGATGACCGGCAGCTCGCGCACCCCCATCGATGTCATCGAGAGCAGCGCGCGGCTGGCCAGCTCGTGGCGGCCCAGCGCGACGGGTGGCCGCATGAGATCGGCGGCGCAGACCAGCTGGTCGAGATCGGACTCCGCGGCGAGGGTCATCAGGTCTTCGAGCGTGATGAGGCCGACCAGGCGCTGTCGCGCATCGAGCACGGGGAACACCTCTTGCCGGCCGGCCGCCTCCCCCACCGCGAGCAACTGGGCGGCGGTCGCGCTTGGCGCAAATGACACGTAGCGGCCGGGATCGAGCTTGATACGGTCGATCGAGATCCCGTCGATCGCGCTGGTGGGCGGCAGCTTGGCGTGGAGCTGGATCCCGTCCTGCTCGAGCAGCGCCTCGTAGATCGGCGTCGGGCGCAGGTGCCGGGCGACGCCGTAGGCCATCATGTTCGAGATCATGAGCGGCAGCGTCAGGCCGTAGCCGCCGGTCATCTCGATGATGATCAGGACCGACGTGATCGGCGCGCGGATGATCCCCGCGAACACCGCGCCCATCCCGACCAGGGCGAACGCGCCGACCTCGGCGTGCGCGTGCCCGAGCAGCGTGACATCGAGCGCGCCGAACGCCCCACCGAGCATGGCGCCGATGAACAGCGACGGCGCGAAGATGCCGCCCGCCCCGCCGCTGGAATACGACAGCACCGTCGCGACCAGCTTGCACGCACCGAGCACGAGCAGGACATAGGTGACGTACTTGCCGGACAGCGCCTCGACGAGCACCTGGTAGCCGCCGCCGGTGATGCCGCCGACGTGGAACAGCAGCATCACCCCCACGGCGAGCACGCCGGTCATGGCCCCGCCGAGCGCCGGGCGAAGCCACCCGGGCATGCCCGTGCGCGTGGTGAACCATCGCCGCACCCACAGGAGCGACTCGGTGAACGCGACCGAGGCGAGCGCCGCGGCGACGCCGAGCGCCGCGTAGAGCAGGAGCGACGACGCGTGATCGAGCCCGTAGCCGCTGGGGATCGCGAACACCGGGTGCTCGCCGAGCACGCTGTGCTCGACGACGGCCGCCAGGGCGGCGGCGACGATCACGCCGGAGAGCAGCGTCTGATCGAGCGTGCCGACGATCTCCTCGATCGTGAACGTGACCGCGGCGATCGGCGCGTTGAACGCGGCGGCGATCCCGGCCGCGGCCCCGACGGGCAACAGCAGCTTGATATTCTGGGCCGAGACTCCCGCGAGCTTGCCCATCCCCTTGGCGACCCCGGCGCAGATCTGGACGGTCGGACCCTCGCGCCCGAGCGACGAGCCGGTGCCGATCTGCAGCGCGCCGATCAAGAACTTGCCGACCGAGTCGCGCAGCCGCAGCCGCAGCGCCTGGCTCGCGTAGGCCACCTTGACCTGCGGGATGCCGCTGCCGCGCGCCCCGGGCACGTGATGCAGCATCACCCCCGCCAGCAGCGCGCCCAGCGCCGGCACCAGGATCACCCAGCCGATCCACGTGTCCCCGGGCGCCGCGAACGCGCGCTCGATCGTGAGCTGTTCGACCCAGCGAATGCTCTGGTGGAACGCGACTGCCACCAGCCCACACACCCCGCCGATCATGATCGTGAGCCCGAACAGCCGCTGGCGCTCGGTCGGGCTGAACCGCGCCTTGGTCGTCAGCCACAGCCGGTAACCCCGCAGGACGACGTCCACGGCGAGCGCCATCGGCTGCCCCGGCTTGCCACGCCAGCGCGTACCACGCGGCGCCGCCACGCTACCGGCGGCCGGCATGGCCTCCCCCGGATCCGGATCGTTCAACCCCGGATCCACGTTGCCTCGGTCCTCGCGCGCTCCGCTCCGCCACCTGCCGCCCGCTGTTCAGCGAGGATCACGAGCCACACAACGCGTCGCATTCCCCGATCGCTAGCACGAATTGCTTTGAGCTCCAACGATCGGCCGCGGCTTACGGTCTCCCGGCCTCATCACGCCGCACGCCGCCGCGGCTGGATGCGAACGCCGTTTACCCGTGCTCGATCCCGAGCTCCGCGGCAAGCTCGGGCGAGACCTCGCGCGCACGTTCATCACGCGGTGCACCGCAGCGTCGATGCCCGGGGTGGCCCGGCGCGCGCACGTCCACGGTGTGGCTGGGCGCCCGCGCGTGCGGGCAAGGCGCCGCGGGCTGGTGATGACACCGCGCCTCGCCTCCATACTTGAATGCTTCGAGCATCGAGCGCCTACGTCCAGCTGCACATCGGAACCGCAGTTCCGCCATGACGGGATGACGGAATGTTGCGTATCTGCGCCGGTTAGCTCGAGTCGCGACGCTCGCTCCAGGGCACGTGTGTTGCACAAACTCACGTCAGTTCACCTTCCTGCAGACGGAGTCCCCCATGTTCATGCACAACAAGCGTTTGCAATACACGGTCCACGTTCACGAGACGAACCCGGGCCTCGCGAATCTGATGCTCGAGCAATTCGGTGGACCGCAAGGCGAGCTCGCGGCCGCACTCCGGTATTTCACCCAGGCGCTCGGCGAGACCGATCCCGGACGCAAGGATATGCTACTCGACATTGCCACCGAGGAGCTGAGCCACCTCGAGGTGATCGGGACGATCGTCGCGATGCTCAACCGCGGCGCGAAGGGCAGGCTTGCCGAGGAGACGCAGGAGCAAGCGGAGCTGTATCGCTCGATCACCGGCGCCGGCAACGACAGCCACGTCACCGAGGTGCTCTATGGCGGTGGTCCCGCGTTGACCAACTCCGGCGGCGTGCCGTGGACCGGCGCGTACGTGGATACGATCGGCGAGCCGACCGCGGACCTGCGATCGAACATCGCGGCGGAGGCCCGCGCGAAGATCCTGTACGAGCGGCTCATCAACGTCACCGACGATGTCGGGCTGCGCGACGCACTCACCTTCCTGATGACGCGCGAAGTGGCGCACCAGATGTCGTTCGAGAAGGCGTTGTACGCCATCGAACCGAACTTCCCTCCCGGAAAGCTCCCGGGGGATCCACGGTTCGCGAACGTCTACTTCAACGCGTCCTACGGCGATGGCGATGCCCGCGGGCCATGGAACAGCGGTGATCACTGGCGGTATATCGATGCCCGAGATCAGGACTCATCCGCCGACGGAGGCGACGGCCGCGCGTACGTGGATCTCACGAGGGAGGAAGCCACGGAGATCAAGCACCTGGCGGATCGGACCCGATCGGATCCGGCGAGCAACCCGATGACCGGAGCGGAGCTTGGCTCGGACGGGCGCGCCTCGCACAAAGCGTGACGAGCACGTGGCGCGCCGAGCGCGGGCTGCCTAGCCTGCCGGAGGTCCATCGCAGCGTCGGGATCGACGCGCGCGGCTCGTGGCTGCGCCGGTTCCTCGCGTTCGCGGGCCCGGGATACCTGGTCGCGGTCGGCTACATGGATCCCGGCAACTGGGCGACGGGCGTCGCCGCCGGTTCGGCGTTCGGCTACGAGCTGTTGTGGGTCATCGTCCTGTCGAACGCGATGGCGATCGTGCTGCAGACGCTCGCGGCGCGGCTGGGCATCGCCACCGGCAGGGACCTCGCGCAGGCATGCCGCGACAGCTACCCGCAGCCGGTCGTGTGGCTGTTGTGGATCCTGTGTGAGCTGTCGATCTGCGCCACCGATCTTGCGGAGGTCGTCGGCACCTCGATCGCGCTGAAGCTGCTGTTCGGCATCCCGATCGGCTGGGGCGTCGTGCTGACGGCGCTCGACGTGCTGGTCGTGCTCTGGCTCCAGGGCCGGGGCATGCGTTACGTGGAGGCGTCGATCGCCGCGCTGGTCGCGCTGGTCCTGGCTTGCTTCGCGTTCGAGCTCGTGATCGCGCGCCCCGACCTCGCGGCGATGGCGAGGGGGCTGGTGCCCGACCCGAGCGCGGCCGGCGATCCCGGACGGCTGTACCTGGCGGTCGGGATCATCGGAGCGACGGTGATGCCTCACAACCTGTACTTGCACTCATCGCTGGTCCAGACCCGCCGATATGCGCTCGACGCCACCGGCCGCGGCGCTGCCATCCGGTTCGCGACCGCCGATCTGGTAGCGGCGCTGTTCATCGCCGTGATGGTCAATGGCGCGATCCTGATCCTGGCCGCGGCGGCGCTTCACGGCGCCGGTCGCCCCACCGAGCTACAAGACGCCTATCAGCTACTTTCTCCCGTGCTGGGCGTCAGCGCCGCCGGCGTCGTGTTCGGGGTCGCGCTCCTGGCGTCGGGTAAGAGCTCGACGCTGACCGCCACGCTCAGCGGCCAGATCGTCATGGAGGGCTTCCTCGCGCTCTCGCTGCCCGCATGGGCTCGCCGGCTCGTGACGCGGGCACTGGCGATCATCCCGGCCCTGCTGGTCGTGGCCGCGTGCGGCGAGTCCGGCTTGTCGCGCCTGCTCGTGCTGAGCCAGGCCGTGCTCAGCCTGCAGTTGCCGTTTGCGGTGGTCCCGCTGATCCGGCTGACGAGCGACCGCTCGAAGATGGCGGGCTTCGCCACGCCGCGCTGGCTCTCGGTCACGGCGTGGTTCGTCGCATTGACGATCATCTTGCTCAACAGCTTGCTGCTGCTTCAGCTCATCGCGTGACCGCGCGCGATCAGCGCACGCGGCCCGGGCACTGGAAGTTGCGCGACTGCTTCGCGAGGAACGTGTAGTACTCGCCCTGCTCGCGCATCCCAGGGATGTGCATGGTCACGGGCTCGAAGCCGCGCGCCAGCCAGAACGCCGCGCACGGGAGCGCCGGCGGCTCGGGCGCCTTGTGGATCTGGTAGCAGCTGAACACGAACGTCGGATCGTATGCGGCGAGCACGCGATCGGAGCCGAACTTGGTATGGCCCGCGCGCGCCCGGATCCGCGGCTCGTCGTGGGCGATCGTCTCGGAGACCAGGCCGAACACGTCGATCCCGCGCATCCGGCCGAAGTACGGTTGCGCGCCCGCGCCGCCGACGATCGAGAAGTCGTCTGGCTGGAAGCAGCCCGCCATCGCGCGTCCGATCGCCGCGCGATCCTCGGTGTAGACGATCAAGAACTCCGGCGTGTCGATGCCATGGTCGTTGGCGAAGTTGCCCCAGCGCAGCGACTCGCGCGTCAAGGCCACCTGGGTCACGGCGAACGCCCCGACGATCACCGCCGCGATCACCGGGCCCGCGGCGCGGTGCGGGAGCCTCCCCGCGATCCACTCGGCGCCGAGCGTCACCGCGATGGCCGCGACGACGAACATCGGCATGATGAAGCGGTGCAGCCCCATGAAGTCGCCGCCGACGCTGACGGTGTACGCCAGGTAGACGGCGGAGAACAGCGCGCAGGTGACGGTCAGGACGAACCGCGGCGTGCGCGGGCGTGCGGCGACCAGGCCGATGGCCGCGATCGGCAGCGCGTGGAGCAGGTGCGTCTGCCGGAGCCAGACCCACACGTAATAGAGGCCGTTCTCGATCATCTGGCGCGCCATGTCGGAGCCGGCCCACCGCCCCGTGGCCTTGACGTAGTAAGTGTTGGGGAACGGCCAGCCGTAGTACCACCAGCGCCACGCAAACCACGGCGCCCACAGCCCGAGGAACCACGCGACGGCGAGCACTGCCTCCCTCCACCAGGGACTCCGCGGCGGCGCGAGCGCCGGCTCCGCCGCGGCGCCCCCGCGCCTGGCGACGAGCTTGCCGGCCAGCCAGGGGACACCCCGCACGACGCCCCAGGCGACGCCGAACACCGCCGCGACCATCGGGCCTTCGGGCCGGGTCATCGAGGCGAGCGCGAGCATCACGCCGAGCCGGCGGAGCGCACGAGGCTCGCTGGCCGCGGCGACCACCGCGTCGAGGGCGGCCGCGACGAGCAGCGTGTAGAGCTGGGTCTCGAGGCCGCCCGAGGTCCAGCACGCAAACCCGGACGAGCACGCGAGCAAGAGCGAGGGCACGGCGGCCCACGGGGTCTTCCGGCCGAGCGCGCGCTCCATCGTGCGGAACACGACGTAGAGCGTCGCGAGCGCGCACGCGGTCCCGAGCACCCGCGACGAGACTTCGGGCGAGACCCCGAGGAGCATCACGAGCCCGAGCACGAGCGTCCACAAGAAGTTGGTGTAGCCCTCGACGGGCTGGCCCAGGTTGAACGCGAGCTGGCCGTGCTCCGCGAGGTTGCGCGAGAACACGAACGAGATGTACGCGTCGTCGGTGACGAAGTTGTAGACCAGCGAGTGGGCCACGAGGACGATCGCCGCGATGCCCAGCAGCACCCAGCGCAGCCGCCCGGGCCAGGTCGCCGCCGCCTCAGCCATGCGCCCGCCCGCTGGCCGTCCGCCGCCGTGGTCCGATCGCGATCATCGCGGGCGAAAATACCCCGCTGGCGAGCCGCTCACTTCCCCTGGAGGCGCGCGATTCGCTTCCTGATCAGAATGATGTCCTTGGCGTTGGGGACCGCGGTCACGTACGTCCTGAACGCCTCCAGCGCCTTCGGGGTGTCGCCGCGCTGCGCGTAGGCCAGGCCGAGGCCGCGGTAGCCGCCGACGTAGCCGGGGTACAGGATGAGCGCCTGGCGATAGGAGAGGATCGCGCGGTCGGCATCGCCCTCGAACAGCTTCTGGTTGCCGCTCAGGTACGCGCGGCGCGCCCGACCGACCGCCGGATCTTCGGCGGCCTGCGCCACGAGGCTCGGCGCGGGCACCTCGCTCGCACGCTCGACGTATTCGACGACGAGCTTCTTGCCTCCGAGCTGCTTGGCCGGCCCCCGGCCCGGCCGGACCGCCGATGCACCGGGCCTGGGCGGCTTCGCGGGCGAGGGCGCCGAGGCCACGGGCGTGTCGCGCGCGGCCGCCGGCTCGGGCGGCGAGGCACGCGGAACCGGCGCCGGCGCGACGTCACGTACGGAAGCCGCGGGGCCCTGGGCATGATCGTCGACCTGCATCGAGGTCGCGACGGCGCTGGATTTGCGGCCCCCGCCGAGCACGAGGACCGCGACCAGCGCGACCAACCCTGCGGTGCCGCCGATCCACAGCAGCTTCCGGCGCGAAGCGGTGACCGCGAGCAGGCCTCGCGTCTTGACGGTGGCCCGCCGCTCGCGACGTCCGGGACGGCTGCCGGGATCCGGCCACGACGATGCCCCCGGGTCGGCAACCGCGCGGGGATACGGCCCCACCGACGGCTCGGGCGACGATGGCCGCGGCAGGAGCACCGGCGCGCCGCCGGTCGCAAACGGCATCGGGTCCGGCACACCAGGCTCGACCTCGTCGAACGTAGGCTGCCACCCGGACGGCGCAACCGGGGCGACGCTCGCGGGCCCGGCGTCAGGCTGCCACCCGGACGGCGCAGCAGGCTCGGCGACCGCTGGCTTCAGGTCGAGCGCGGACGGCCATCCGAACGGCGCGGCCGGCGTGACCGTCTCGAAGGGCGGCGCGGGCCTTTTGGCCGGCACACCTGACGCAGGTGGCGTCTCGCTCGTCCGCGGCGGTTGCGGTGACACGAGCCCGGTGACGCGCCCCCGCGGCACGAGGGGCATCTTGCGCGGCGGGGCTTCGGCGACCGGCTCGAGAGACTTCTTGCTCTCCCTGACCAGCGCCGCGAGGTTGGCATCGGAGGCCTGTGGCGTGCGCTGATCCTGCTCCCACTCGCGGACGTCCATCGCGTCGATCTCGACCTCGACCACCTCGACCTCGACCAGCTCGTCGCCGGCAGCAGGAGGCGGTAGCGCCGGCTTGGTCATCGCGCCACCTCCGCGACCAGCGCCGCCGCCCCGGCGGTCGCCGCGTCCTCGGTGGCGAACACCTTCTCGGCCGTCCGCATCGCCGCCTTGGCGTCGACGTCGAACAGCGTGACCATGATCTTCAGCTGGCGCTTGTGCGCGCCGCCGGTGAGCCGGGCGAACAGCAGCCGGTTCACCGACATCGACCGGCCGATCGCCTCATAGCAGGTGCTCGTCGGATCGACGCACTCGACCGACAGCTGCACGACCTCGAGCGAGACCTTGGACACCCGCGTCTCGTCGATCCCGCTGACCCTGGCCGCGGCCAGCGAGGCGCTCACCGCCTGGGCCGCCCGCGGAAACGCCTCGCTGTCCGCCGGGATCACGGCGAGCTGGACCTTCGGCGGTGAGGCCGGCGAATCGGCCGCCGGAGGCGCGTGACCACAGGCCATCGTCAAGATGACTATCAGCCTCCCAAACATCCGGAGGTACATCACGCGAGATCACCAATCTATCACGCAGGCGACCGCCGCACCGCCGATCTCGCGACGTGGTCGCCCATCTCCGTCGAGCAGTGTAGGACAAGGCGCTGCGGTTCACACACACCATTGCGGATTCTCTGGCCTGATGTGCTTGCAAGCAATGGTCACGCCGCGACCGCAAGACGACCACAATGGGCATCGGGGCCCTCGCTGACCCTCGCTGACCAGGCTGAACGTCCGTCCGAACGGCGTACAAGATTCCACGAGCGGGTAAGCCCCACCGAGCCGCCTTGCCACGCTCGCTCCGCCTCACCCATGCTCCCTCCCCGCCTCAGGTCAGTTATCCCGGCCCGGCGTTGGAGGCGATGTCGGTGAACGGGTGATACGCTACCGGAGCACGATGGAGCCCCTGCCTGAGCCGACGAACCGCCCGCTCGGCGACGTGATGGGTGGCGGGGTGGTCACCGGCGTGATCACGGGGCTCGCGACCGGGGCGATCGATGCGATCTGGTCGTGGGCGCCCGCCGCGCAGTTCGTCCCCGCCGCCGGGGCGCGGCTGCGCTACGTGGCGTTCGCCGCGACGAGCTATGCGTTCGCCGGCGCGATCACCGGCCTCCTCGCCGCGGCCCTCCTGCTCGGCTTTCTGCGCGGAACCCGGTTCGGTGACCTGGTGCGCTTCGTCGCCCGCGAGCACCGGCTCCGGCGTGCCGAGGACCCGCGGCGCGCCGTCATCGGGCTATCGCTCGTGCTCGCCGGCGTGCCGTTCGTGGCGGCGGCGCTCGTGATCGCCTTCCGCGTCACCGTCCCCTACGTGACCAATCGCCACGTGATCTCGCTCGAGGTCGTGGTCGCGATGAGCGCGACGCTCGCGGCGCTCGCGATCGCGGTGCCGCTCGGGTTCGTGGCCGCCCGCCCCGTCGAGGCCGGGCTCGCGCGGATCGCGCCACACGTCCCGTTCGTGTCGTCGGTGTGGGCGCCGCTCATCGCGCTCGCCGTGATGCTCGCCGCCGCCGCCGCCGCCTGGGCCGCGCGCGACTGGGAGACCGCCCGCCAGCTGCCGCTGCGCGCCCCCGTGGTGATCGCCGGCGGGCTCGCGCTCGCGCTGGCGTCGCTGGGCCCGGCGCATCGCGCGGTCGCCCGGTTCGCCGTGCTCGGGCGGTGGCCGCGGCGTGCGGCGTGGACCGCGTTGCCGGTCGTGCTGCTCGTGCTCGTGCTCTGGTCCGGCGGCTCGGCGGCGGTGATCAAGGCCGACGCGGCGTACACCGGGCTCGGCGGCCCCATCGCCCACACCCTGCGCCAGGTGTTCGATCGCGACCACGATGGCTACTCGCGGTTCCTCGGCGGCGGCGATTGCGATGACGGCGATCCCAACGTGCACCCCGGCGCCCCCGAGATCCCCGACGACGGCATCGACCAGAACTGCCTTGGAGGCGACGCCAGCGCCCGGCGCGCGCCCCACGAGGTCGCGTTTCGCCCGGTGCCGGCGAGCGTACCCGCCGGCGTCAACGTCCTGCTCCTCACGATCGATACGACGCGCGCGGACCACCTGGGCATGTACGGCTATCCGCGCGCAACGTCGCCCAACCTCGACGCGATGGCCAGGGACGCGACCGTGTTCGAGCACGGCTGGGCGCACGCACCTTCCACGCGCTACTCGATGCCCGCGATCTTGACCGGCCGGCTGCCGCTCGACGTCTACTACGATACCTCGGTCGAGGGCTGGCCCGGCCTCCTGCCCAGGGCCACCACGATCGCCGAGGCGCTCGCGCCGCTGGGCTTCGTCACCGGGGCGATCACCAACTACTGGTACTTCGAGCGCAGCCGCCACATGGATCAGGGGTTCGCCGAGTACGACAACGAGAACGCGCGGCTGCACACCAGCGTCACGGGCGCCGGCCCCGAGCAGACCCGCGGCAGCTCGTCGAAGGAACAGACCGACAAGGCGATCGGCTTCGTCGATCGCCACGCCGCCGAGCGGTGGTTCCTGTGGGTCCACTACTACGATCCGCACTACGCCTACGAGCCGCACCCCGACGTGCCGTCGTTCGGCACCGATCGCGTCGCCCTGTACGACGGCGAGCTCGCCTACACCGATCGCCACATTGGTCGGCTGCTCGACGAGCTGCGCCAGAAGGGCCTCTACGACAGGACCGTGATCGTCGTGACCGGCGATCACGGCGAGGGCTTCGGCGAGCACGGCATCGAGCTCCACGGCTATCACCTGTACGCCGCGCAGACCAAGGTGCCGCTCATCATCCGCGTGCCCGGCCTGCCGCCGCGACGGGCGATCACGCCGGCCGGCCACGTCGATATCCTGCCGACCCTGGTCAACCTCGCCGGTGGGCCCCCGGCGCCCGACATGATGGGCCGCTCGCTCGTCGACGTGCTCGCCGGCGCCGACGTGCCCCGCACGATCTTCCAGCAGCTGTCGTACGAGGGCAACCACGAGATGCGAGCCGGGGTCGACGCACGCTGCCACGTCATCTACAACGTCAGCCCCGACACCAGCTGGGAGGTCTATCGCCTCGATCGCGATCCGCTCGAGACCCACGACCTCGCCGACGATGACGACGAGTGCCAGGCCACGCGCCATGACGTCGCGCAGTGGTACGACGCCGAGCAGGTGCCGGCGGGCGCCGGAGACGCCCTGCTCGCCGCGCGGCCGCCGATCAACACGCCGCTCGACGCCGACCTGGGCGACGCCGTGCGGCTGCTCGCCGTCGACGCCCCATCGCACGCCCGGCCCGGCGAGACCATCGACCTGACATGGACCTTCGAGGCGCGCGGGACTCTCCCGCCGGGCTGGAAGGTGTTCGTCCACGTCGAGGGACCGAACAAGATGTACATCAACGGCGATCACCGCCCGGCGCGGCCGTTCGAGTGGTGGCGGCCGGGGCAATACATCCGCTACACGACCACCGTCGTCGTGCCGCGCACCGCGGCCGCCGGGCACTACATCGTGTGGGCCGGCATGTTCGAAGGCAACCGGCGCGCGAGGGCCCGCGCACCGGGCGCACCGGGCGTGAAGATCGTCGATGATTCCGTCGCCGTGGCCGAGCTCGAGGTAGCGCCGTGAGCGACCCGGTCGCCCCCGAAGATCTGCCGACCGCGATCGTCGTCCCGCTGGGTGCGTCGGGGCCGTCCCCGCGCGCCGGCTCCTCGTGGGGCCGTGCCGCCCAGCTCGTCCTGTGGGCCATCGTCGCGCTCCCCGCGCTCTATCAGATCAACCTCCTGATCCAGGCGATCGCCGGGCGCGTCGGGTATCCGTACGACCTCGAGTGGATGGAGGGCGGCCTGCTCCACCACGCGCTGCGCATCCACACCGGCCAGGGCATCTATGTCCCGCCGAGCGTCGACTTCATTCCCTATCTCTACACGCCGCTGTACCCGACCTTGCTCGCGCTGTTTGGCGGGCCGTTCGGCATCTCGTACCTGCTCGGCCGCGTGGTCTCGATCATCGGCCTCGCCGGGATCGCCGGGACCACGCTCGCGTCGTTCGCCCGCACGCGGCAGCGTCACTTCGGCGCGACCGCCGCCGGCATCGTGCTCGCCCTGGGCCTGTTCGCCGCGTTCTACCCCTACGTCGAAGGTTGGTACGACCTGGTGCGCGCCGACACGTTCTTCCTGTTCATGGTCACCGCCGGGATCGCCGGCCTGCCGCTGTGGGCTGCGTCCGACCACGGCATCGTCGGCCACGGCAAGGTCGCCGCGGGCGGCGCCCTGATGGCGCTCGCGTTCTTCTGCAAGCAGACCGGCATCTTCTATGTCGCGTTCGGCGGCCTGATCGTCCTGGTCGTCAACTGGCGGCGGACGCCGACCTACGCCGCGATGGCCGGCCTGATCGGCCTCGGCGGGTGCTGGATCCTGAACCATGCGACCCACGGCTGGTTCTGGATCTACGTCTCGGAGATCCATCGCGCGCACGACTTCAACATGGATCGGTTCTACGCGTCGTTCCGCAACATCCTGTGGCACTTCCCGGCGCTGACCGTCGTCGTGGCGGCCACGCTCGTCCTCGTCGGGGTGACCGCGCGCCGCACCGGCCACCTCCCCGCGCCGGCCCAGCCGTTCGTGCTGTGGGCATCCGCGTTCGCGCTGTCGACCCTCGTCGGCGCGATCGGCTGGGGCACCGAATTTGCCCACTTCAACGCCTACATCCCCGCGTTCCTCCACGGCGCGCTCGCCGCGGGCGCGGCGGTCCCCGCGGTGATCGCGTGCGTGCGCGCGCTCGGGCGCGATCGCCGGCATACCGAGGGAATCGCCACGGTGTGCGCGCTGGTTGCCGCGGTCCCGCTGTCGATCACGTGCGTCCTCGCGCGCTGGCAGCCGCAGCGGTTCATCCCGACCGCCGCGGACGTCGCGGCCGGCGACCGGTTGATCGAGCGCCTCAAGTCGATCCCCGGCGACGTCTGGATGCCGTCGCACCCGTGGTACCTCGTCCTGGCCGGCAAGGCGCCGCACGTCCATCGCATGGGCATCAAGGACGTCACGACCCGGCAGACCCGCACGATCGACGGCCTCGACGACAAGCTGCGCAATCACGCGTTCGCGGCGATCGTGCTCGACAACCGCGATCTGAACAGCGAGCTGCCCCAGCTTTCACAGACCTACCGCCGTGCCGTCTCGCTGCCGAAGGACGAGCAGCCGCGGGTGTAGGTCTGTGAAAG
>Ga0308175_100000351_pt1 | contig 32289 bp, 35 predicted proteins | sample PhyCR1_3_FD_203893 | JGI IMG/M metagenome (GOLD analysis project Ga0308175, IMG submission 203893) | Soil microbial communities from UC Gill Tract Community Farm, Albany, California, United States - DLSLS.C.R1 | ecosystem: Environmental > Terrestrial > Soil > Agricultural land | place: USA...
AGCCGATCCGGGCCGCGTTCGAGGCCGTCGGCGCGTCCCGCCCAGTGGAGCTGAGTCGCGCCGAGCAGACAACGCTCTTCAGCGCGATCGAGATCTGGGCTGACAGTGTCACCGTCGAAGCGCTGCCACCAGGCATCTGGCGGCTGCGTTGCGCGCTCGCCGACCAGGTCGACGGCGCAGACCAGCGCACGCGATAGCGCTCGACCGGGGTCAGAGTGACATCCTCTCGCTCTGCCCCTTTAGGACGGGAAACAGCGTCACAGCAGCTCCAGTGTGGATCTACGACTTGCGACTTCGTGTTCCTGGTCGTCTACGGCGCGGTCCCCCGGCAGTACGACTGGCGTTGCAAATGCGAGTGGTACCGTGAGCGTTCGCTAAACGAACCCGGTGACGCTCCCGCGTCCTCTCGCTTTCGTGCGGGAGGCGAGACAGCGGTGGAAGCTTCACGAAAGCATGGCCCGTTCGACACGCGTTGGCCCTGCGCAGGCAAAGAGAGCCTGGATGGAGCGGCAAAAGCTCCGCTTCTTCGCGCCGCGGAGGCAGTAAAAGCACTTGACTGGGACGCCTTTTCCAACCGCTAGTTTCGCGAGCAGCGGCGGCACGACTCGGAAGCGCGGTCCGTACGCGGCGTACAAGCAGGGACGTGAATGGCGGACGACGCCGGCGCGGCTGAGCCTCGTCCCAACAGAGCACGTCTCGGTCGCGGCGGAATTGGAGGCGGAAGAGGCAGGAACCTAAGCGGCATGGGGGCGCAGCACGACTTTCCTTCGCGTGCGCTAACGGCGTCGACCAACTCAAAGGCGAAGGACGACCCTGGGCCAGTGTTCGTGTTCCGGAGTGACCCCTGAGCGGCAGGCTCATACTTCGAGCGTGCGAGGGCGGCGAACGAACCACGATGGCGCTATCGGGGACAGGATCGTTCTCCGGACGGAACGGTTGCTCCTGACTCCGCTGACACGGCTCGATGAAGCCGAGCACGCATCGGCGTCGGGCAGGCCGGCTGACGCGCTGCGCGACACTGGCGCGGCTGAGGTTCAGTGGCGGGAGTGCGAGTTCGGCCCCTGGGCGATTAGGGATCTGAGAGACGAGAGCTTTCTTGGGTGCGCCGAGTTGCGCTTGGCTGGAGATGGCATCGATGGGATCGAGCCGGACGAGGTCGAGGCGGGCTGGTGGGTAGCCGAGGAGCGGCGCAATCAAGGGATCGCGACCGAGGCGATGCGCTCCGCCATCGGTGACCTCTGGGGTAGGGCCGAAGCTGACGTCATTACGGCGTACATCGAGGAGGGAGAGAACGAAGCGTCGCGCCGCGTGGCGGCCAAGCTCGGATTCGCGATGCGAGGCCAGGGCCGTGGCCGCTCAGGCGAGCCGATGATGGTGTACGAGCTCCGACGAGTCGCTTGGCAGCCAGGAAGCTGAAGCGGAAGGCCACGATTCGACCGTGCCTGGGGCAGTGTCCTCTCACCTGACTGAGGGCCGCCCTCTCGGTCAGCGTTGAGAACGAGCCCTGACAGAGACTCAAACGGCATCTTCCCCAAGGCGAAGGACGACCCTGGGCCAGTGTTCCGGAACGACACCTACTCAGCCGCCTAGCCGGGACGCGAAAGGCCACGAACAGCAGCACGATTAGCGCCTCGATGAGAACCAGGCCGTCCTCAGGTCGGCGGCTAGAGAGGCTGGCGCCGGCCGGTGCGGGCCGTGCATAGCAGCGGCCCGCACACGGTGTCACTTGAGCGGCCTTAGTGCAGGACGATCGATCCGCTGAGCGTGCCGGAACTGACGCCCGTTGCCTGGATTGCCGTGCTGTGCAGGGTGAAAGTGCCAGTCGTCGCGGCAAAGCGTCCCGTTCCGCCCGTGATCGTGTAGACCTCGACGACCGAGATCACGCCAGGAGTACTTGTGAGTGTCGATTGTCCGACAACACTGGTGGTGAGCGTGTCACCGTTCGCTGCCGTGAACGTGGCTGCACCCGTTGAAGTCCGGGTTATGACATTGACCTGCAGTGTCACATGCTCTGTGTACTTGCCGAGATAGGTGGCGTTGCCCGTGCCCGTCCGATCGATCGACCTGATCGGGAAGACGGTTTGGCCCGTTTCAGCCGCGTTGACGGTTCCTCTGAACGGAGTCTCTGCCGCCACCCCGCTGGTTGCCATGAGCGCCAGCGCGAGCGCGGAAGCTGCAGTCAGTGCAAAGAACAGCCGACGACGCATCTTCGGTTCCTCCCCCTTGTGGAGTTGGTGCGCATCCTCGCTCCACACGCGGCAACTGCTGCATTGTGGAGCGGAGCCTTACTGCGCCTAATCATCGAGAGAACTCCCTCCCTAGCCACAGGGCGCATGGCGGAACCCTTCCACAGCGCCATGATCCTTTCCACATCTCAGCGCTGGGTCTTCACAGCGACTGACCGTTTGATCAAACCGCTGTGTCCCGCGCCGACTTCCCCCTACGGATGGATCCAGTTTGTAAGGACCGGCGTCTAGACGGGAGCACCGACGCCTGGGCCAGAGTTCGGGATGATCCGTAGAGCGAGCCTCTCAGAGCACCTTCCCCAAGGCGAAGGACGACTCTGGGCCAGTGTTCCGGAATGACCCCTGACGTTCGCGAGGCGGCAGCCGGGCCATGACTGCCGCCTCGCATGTTCGTACGGCGTGCAGGTTGCTAAGCGCTGATCATCTCGTGCACGGGGAACTCCTTGATGTCTGGTTCACCCTGCGGCTCGACCCCTGCCGCCGCCATCCCTTCCATGATCCGCGGAGCGAAGGCGTCGAAGTCCGCGCGTGACTCCCAGAAGTCGATGATCCCCCAACCGTCGTCGATCGGCCCCGAGGCGTGAAAGAGCAGCCCCTTGGGCGGCGTCCGATCGGGGTTGGCCTGGTCATGTACCTGGTCGAACTGCTCCTGGGTGATTCCCGCGAGCTTGATGCGAAGGCCGACAGCCATTTGCGAACCCACTTTCAATCGAGAGTAAGACTCAGCACGGCGAGTCTCGCACTCCGCGGCGTGTCGCGCGCTGACCTTGGGCAGTGTTCAGGAATGACCCCTGAGCCGCCATCGCTCGGGAAGACGCGCCGAGAGAGAGCCTCTAAGAGCACCTTCCCCAATGGAAAGGTGCACCGGCGGCGTCGAAACAGGCCGCCACCGCACACGACTATGTCGTCTGGGTGAGAGGCTTGCGTCTCGTATCGGACCCGCTCGAGTGCGCCCAACACCACGCCTTCGTGAGTGAAGACCCTGTATCCCTGCGCGCCGGCAAGAAGCCGGCCGAGCTCGTTCGAGCTCTGAACTGAGACCTGCATGGTCGCCTCAGGCGGGCCGGATCGCGCGGCGTCGCCTTGCCAGCGCGCGCGTTGCGACCGAGAGGACGAGGCCGCAGAGTGCGGCCGCGCTGGCGCCGGTCACGAGCAGGAGGCCGGAGGCGAGCGAGAAGTTGATCGCGACGTTCTTGCCCACCCCGAGGGCGAGCAGGATGCCGGCAGTGGCGCCGACGTTCGCGACGGCCCCGCCGGCGGTGATCGGGATGACGCCCGCGGCGGCGCTGAGGCAGATGACGCAGAGCGCCGTTGTCGGTGAGAAGGCGAAGCCGAGCGCGCTCAGGAGCAGGGCGCTGCCAAGGGCCCGCGTCGTCCAGCAGGCGAACAGGTAGAAGCCAGCGACGATCGCACTGCGACGTCCGCGCCGCGTCCGGTGCGCAGATACGTGATCGGAAAGCGTGTTGAGGCGGCGACTTTTGCGAAACACGGGAAGGCGCACGAGGCGGTCGCTTGCGAGGAGCAGCGCACAGCAGGAGAGGCCGAAAACGACGACGACGAGCAGCGGCCCGCGGAAGCTCGCAGCGCTCGTCGCTGTCGCGGAGACCGATAGCGGCAACATCGCCACCGCGTCGACCATGCCGAGAGAGACGATCGAGAGCGCGACTGCCTGCAGCCCGATCCGGACCCCGCCAAGCCTGCGCAGGGTTCCGACCTTGACCAGATAGTCGAGCCGGAACGGCAGCACCACACCGCTCGCGGCCGCCGCACCGACGGAGGCGAGACAGCGCGCCTGGTCGGGCTGCTGCTCGGGCGGAAACAAGCGATGCCAGCCGCGCGCGCGCAGGATGAAGCTCGCGAAATAGCAGACCGCGGCGAAGCCGACGAGCAGCATCCGCGCGTGCTCCAGCGGCCAGCTCGAGTGTGTCAGACGCTGACCGACCAAGACGCAGGCCGTGACCGTGACGAGCGTGAAGCAAACGCCGGTCACGAGCCGGCTGCGTGTTTGCATCCAGGCAACTCCCGCCGCGAGCCCTCGCACTTTCGATCCGCTCCTTGCATCTCGAGGTCGCAAGCAAGTCGGAAGGACCTCGGAGCCCAGGCGGCTTCGCGCTCAACCACGCGCCATCCAGAGCATAGCGCCGCATCCGCTACCGTGTGCCTCAGCGTCCCCGTGTCCTGACTTCCGCACGAGCCCGCCGCTTGCTGTTTCGGGGGAGTCACGAGAGGGAGCGACATCGTCAAGAGCCCCTAAAGCGCGTCCTCGAGCGGCTGCGCACGGCGACCAAGGACAGATTCGGCCAGCCCAGCTCGATACGCGCGGGCCTTCAGTTGCCGCAGCGAATGCATACCGCGCCCCAGACGCACACGCAAGCGCGCCCTCGCGGCTAGTCATGCGGACGGCGATCGTCTCGACGTTTCCTCCGCGTGCCTGCGGGATCGGCGCCTTCGCCGCTGACCTGCGGACGACGCTGGCCTTCACGGATGCGGTTACCGTTGCAGATCTCGTCGCCGTCGTTCATGAGCCGTCGAGTCCGCAGCGCCGCGGCGTGCTCGCGACGATCGCGCAGGCCGTCCGCGGCGACTATGTCCGTACCGCCCGCATGCTCGGGCGGCTCGATGTCGACGTGGTGTTGCTCCAGCACGAGTACGGGATCTTCGGCGGCCTGGACGGCGAGTACGTGCTCTCGTTTGCGCACGAACTGGCGCAACCGCTCGTGGTGACCCTGCATACGGTGCTTTCCGAGCCGACACCGCACCAGGCCGAAGTGTTGTCCGAGCTGTGTGCTGAGGCAGAACTCGTGATTGTGATGACCGACACGGCGCGTCGGCTGCTTGTTGATTCCGGGGCTTGCGCGGAGGAGAAGGTGCGGATCGTTCCGCACGGAGCGCCGGCACGGATTACCGCCCGGGCCGCCGCCGAGTGCGAACAGCCCACGGCCAGGCCGTCGAACGACGACACATTCCGGCTTTCCACCTTCGGTCTGATCTCCCCCGGCAAAGGATTGGAGACGGTGATCGAAGCGTTGCCGGCGATGATCGAACGGCACCCGCAGATCAGCTACACGATCGCCGGCCGCACCCATCCCGACATCGCACAGCGCGAAGGCGAGCGGTACCGCCTGATGCTCGAGCGGCGCGTGTTCGAACTGGGGCTCGAGGATCAGGTCGAGTTTGACGATCGCTTCCTGACGATCAACGAGCTCTCCGATCTGCTCGCCGCGACCGACGTCTTCCTGACCCCGTACGGCAACCGCGAGCAGATCGCCTCCGGCGCACTCACCTACGCAATCGCCGCCGGCTGCGCCGTCGTCTCAACCCCCTACTGGTACGCACAGGACATGCTCGCCTCGGGCGCCGGTGTGCTCGTGCCGTTTCGGGACTCGGAGGCGCTCGGCGAAGCGGTCAGTACCTATCTCGAGCGACCAGAGACGCTCGCGGCGGCACGGGCCGAGGCACAGCGGATCGGCTCATCCCTCGCTTGGCCCGCGGTCGCAGAAGCCACCGCGTCGGTCTTGCAAGAGGCCGCGGGCCTCGCACCGCGACGGCGGCCGACCGGAGTCGCCGACCTGCACCTGGCGAGCCTACGCAGCGACCATCTGCTCACACTCGCCGACGACGTCGGCATCGTGCAGCACGCACACGGAATCATCCCCAACCGCGAGAGCGGCTACTGCGTCGACGACGTCGCCCGGCTCGCGGTCGTCTCGCTCCGGCTCGCCGCCCGTGGCGGCGAACAGATCTGGACGTCACATCTCTACCGTGCGCTCGCCTTCATGCACAGCGCAGCCGGCGACGACGGGATGCGCAACTTCATGAGCTACGACCGCCAGTGGCTCGACGAGCCCCACACAGGCGACCATGTCGGCAGATCGATCTGGGCGCTCGGGGACATTCTCGCCACGGCCTGGATCCCGGCGGTCGTGCGCCCCGCAAGCGACCTCCTCGACCGACTCGTCAGCACACTCAGCGGCGAGGTCTCCCTCCGAACCGCCGCCTACACCGTGCTCGGTCTCTCCCGTCTGGACGGCGACCGGCTCCAGCCGACGGCCCGTCTGCTGCTCGAACGGCTCGTGGCACAGCTCGCCGACGCGTACGAGCACACTGCCGCGGAGGACTGGCGCTGGTTCGAAGACGAGCTCACGTACGACAACGCGCGACTGCCGCAGGCCCTCCTGAGCGGAGCCAACGCACTCGACCGGCCGGACGTGGCCGCGCTCGGACTCGCCTCACTGCGCTGGCTGGGTGACGAGTGCGGCCTCGACGCCGATGCACTTCGGCTTCCGGGTCACCGCGGCCGCCGCAGAGGCGAGCGCGCGCCGGGGTGCGGCGACGAGCAGCCGCTCGATGCGGCCGCGCTCGTTGAGGCCGAGCTGAGCGCCTTCGCGGTCACACGTGAGCCCGAGCACGGCGCGCGCGCGATTCGGGCATTCGAATGGTTCCTCGGCCGCAACCGCTTGCGGCGGCCGCTCTACGACTTCGCAACCGGTGGCTGCAGCGACGGGCTCGGCAGCGACGCACTGAACGACAATCAGGGAGCGGAATCGACGCTCGCCTTCCATCGGGCAGCGCTCCTCCTCGATGCTGCAGGCGTCCGCGCCGGCGTCCGCGAGCGCACACCCGAGCCGGCGCTGGCATGAGCGCGCGCGAGCTCTTTCAGCGTCATCCCGGCAACCCGATTCTGAGCGGCGCCGACTGGCCGTATCCCGTCAACGCGGTCTTCAACCCGGCCGCTGCGGCCGCCAACGGCGGGACTGTGCTGCTCGCGCGGGTAGAGGACCGCAGAGGAATCTCTCACCTCACGGTCGCGCGCTCCGCGAACGGCCTCGACGGCTGGGCGATCGATCCCGAGCCGCTGCTTGCACCCAACGAAGAGACGAGCGAGCAGTGGGGCTTCGAAGACCCTCGCGTCGTCTGGGTCGACGAGCTTGGCCGCTGGGTGATCACCTGCACGGCCTACGGCCCCGCCGGACCGGCCGTCTTTCTCGCCACGACCGAGCACTTCGACACGGTCGAGCGCTACGGGATCATCCGGCAGCCCGAGGACAAGAACGCCGCGCTGCTACCGCACCGAGTCGCCGGACGCTGGATACTTCTCCACCGCCCAAAGACAGAATATGGCGGCGGCCGCGGCGAGATCCTCCTCTCCCGCTCAGAAGACCTCGCCAGCTGGAGTGCCCCCGAGCAGGTGCTGCAACCGCGCGCCGGCGCCTGGTGGGACTCCTTGCGCATCGGCATCGGGCCACCGCCGCTTCGGACCGAGCACGGCTGGCTGCTCCTCTACCACGGCGTCAAGGACACCGTCGGGGGTGACATCTATCGGGTCGGGCTCGCTCTGCTCGACCTCAACGAGCCGACGCGCGTACTGCGCCGCCTCCCCAACTGGATCTTCGCCCCCCTCGCCCCGTACGAGCGAACAGGCGACGTGCCGAACGTCGTCTTCCCCTGCGGGCTTGTGCACGACTCCGGCAGCGACGAGGTTCGCCTCTACTACGGCGCCGCCGACAGCTCAATCTGCGTCGCCACCGCGCGACTCCACGATCTTCTCGAGGCCGTTCTCACCGCACCGCGCGCGGGCGAAGAAGGCTGACCCTGCAGAGAAGTCCGTTCGCTGAAGCTCCTCGCCTCGCGCGCAGCGCGCGTTGGTGGGTTGCGGGCTCCGGCCGGAACCTGTGCGCAGGGCCAGTCACCTGCACTCTACTCCTGAGGCTCGAATTGAGCGATGGCGCGGGCTCCCGTGTCCTGAACGGCGCTCTGGTACCGGCGGTAGAGGCGAGGCAGTTGGCCGCCCGGGTCTGACCAGAACTCATCCCGCTCGATGTCGATCCATGGGTCGGGGTGTTCGACAGCGCAACGCTCGGCCCCCACGAACGCTGCCACGCCGGCGACTGAGGGTTTCGCTGAGCCGTCGCTTCGCCAGAGCCCGAACGTGCGCTCGTGCCGGGCAAGATCAAGGGGCGGGTTCTGCCAGAGCGCTGGCTCGTAGTCGGAATAGCACCAGAGCATTGCGCCCAGACAGCCGGCGCGACGAAGCGCCTCCAACGCTCTCGTCGTGTACGCCGCCGCCGCATCCTCCTCGACGAGCGGCGTCGTGTGACCCTCCGCACTGCGCTCGCCCGGATCGCCGCGCCGGTAGGTCGGGAGACCGAACTCGCTGAACAGGACCTCCTGCCCCTCACCGAGCCAGCAGGTCACACGGGCGAGGAACGGCAGCAGCTGCTCGTTGGTAGGACCGTCGGCCCAGCGGGCATAGATCGGATAGCCGTGCATCGAGAGGAAATCGCATGACTCAGAGACTTCGCGCGGCCCGAGTTGCCGATCCTCTTCGAGGTCTTCCATGTGCAAGCCAACGGTGACCAGCGCCGCCTCGTCTGCGCCACGGATCGCCGAACTGAGGCGGGCGAGCCATGCGCGAGCCGCCGCCCTGGTCGGAGGAATCAAGCAGTTGGAGTTCTCGTTGCCGAGGTCCCACGCCCAGAGGGCGTCATGACCGGCCAGTGCCGCGGCAGCCTCCGCCGCCAGGAGGGCCTGTGCGTCGACGACCGACGAGTCGCCGTACCAGTTGCGAAGCCCGTCTCTCGCGACCTTGCCGCGCGAGACGACCCGGAAGCGATCATCACCCTCCGAACCTCCGAGCGCCCAGGCCGGAATCCAGTTCACGCCGCTCATGTGCCCGGTGAAGAGCGTCGGGACGAGCGCGAGTCCGAGCGCGCCTGCGAGGTCCGCGACCGCGACGAGGCGCTCCAGCATCTTGCGGTCGACCTCGTTCGGGGCCGGTTGGAAGTCTTCCCAGGTCAGGAACACGCGCACGGAGTCGAGACCGGCCGCCGCGATCCGTGCAAAGTCAGCGGCAACCTCGCCTTGATCGAACTGCGACCACCAGCTCATCGCCGTGCGCGCCGGCCAGTAGTTGACGCCGACCCGAAACCGCTCTCCCCGCGAGCTCGCGCTCAGCGGTCATCACCTCCGTCGACGACCCGTGAGGCGTGGTGCAGTTCGAGGACTCGCCGGTAGAGGGCCAGGTAGTCGTCCACCATCCGGTCGACGTCGAAGCGTCCTTCGACTGAAGCGCGCACTGCCGCCCGGTCAAGCGTCTTTGCAGCATGGACGGCTGCGACAGCCTCGTCGAGCGCTTCGACGAGGAACCCGTTCTCGGCCTGACGCACGATTTCGCCCATCGAGCCGCGCCGTCGAGCGATCACCGGTGTGCCGCAGGCCATCGCCTCGACCACGCTGAAGCCGAATGGCTCGTCGAAGTTGACCAGGTGCAGCAGCGCCCTGGCGCCGCCGAGCAGGCTTCCCCGCTGGTCGGGCCCGACCGGGCCGATGTAGCTCACCCGCTCCCCGTCGAGTCGCGGCTCCACGAGCCGCTCGAAGTAGTCGCGGTCCTGGACGATCCCGGCGATCGTGAGCGGCATCCCGACGCGCTCAGCGAGGTCAATTGCCTCGACCGTCCCCTTGTCCGGATGGATCCGCCCGAAGAACAGCAGGTACTCGCCCGGCTCCCGCTGCAGCGTGAACTCGTCGAAATCGATCCCGTGATGAATCGTGGCGATGTAGTCGAGACGCTCGTGACGGTCGGCATCGCTGATCGCAACGTAGTAGCCGCGAGCGTTGTACTTCTCGAACACGCGAACAATCCGCTCGGACGAAAAGCCGTGAATCGTGGTCACGACCGGTGTCTCGACCAGGCCGCTGTAGGTCAGCGGCAGGAAGTCGAAACCGTTGTGGATCACATCGAACTCGCTCGCGCGTTCGAACACCGCCGAGATGTGCAGACCCTCCAAGACCTTCGCATCCAGCGTGGGGTCCTCCGAGTAGCCGGTCGGTGCGGTAGAGACGAGGTGAGCCGTCGTGAGGGAATCGGCAGTGGCGAACAAGGTGACGTCGACGCCTCTTCTCACCAATCCCTCGGTCAACAAGGAGGCGAACTGTTCCCACGGCCCGTAGCGGCGGGGCGGTACCCGCCAAGAGATCGGCGCGAGAATCGCGACCTGCAACGTCCTGTCCGGAGAAACCCGCGACGCCATCCCGCAGCGAGCCTAGCTCGGCATCAGCTCTGCACTAGGCCGCGGCTCGTGACTCGTTCCGGGAAGCTCCGGATCCCCGCTAGGACTCGAGGCCGCGTGCGTCTTCCTGTTCGCGCCCAACTGTCTCGTCGTTCTTCGGCGCGGTCTTCTGCCGCAACTCCTCCGCGTGGGCCGCCTCCTTGGTGGTCAACGGACCAGTCGGCGGTCTGCGTCCTCCGCGCAACCACCCGAACAACGTGCGGAAGCGATTCATACGGAGAGGATAGACCGCTCAGATTGCGCGAGAAATGGCCTGAACGAAATCGCAGTGACAGCGGACACCGGGAGTGCTCGTGGTGAGCGTAGTAAGGCGGGAGCTTCTCCGCACTGAAGCCGCCTCGTACGCGGCTACCCTGCTTTGGTGAGGCTGGCCGTCGGGGATCTCGTCGTGTATGGCTCGCACGGGTCCGGTCCGGTCGTGGCCCGGGCGACCAGGGTCGTCCTCGGCAAGCGGCAGGAGGTGGTCGTGCTCGCGCTCGCGGGTGGGCTCTCGGTGGAGCTCCCCTTGAAGCGGGCACGGGAGTTGCTGCGCCCGCTGGCCGCTCCGGCAGACATGTCGCGGGTGCAAGAGACGCTGGGTGCCGAGCACCTTGTCAACACTGATACCTGGCTTAAGCGCCGGCGAGACTCAGAGGCGAAGCTGAGTAGCGGAACTGCGATCGGGCTCGCTGAGATCATCCGTGACGGTGCGCGTCGCGATGGCACCGTGTCTGCGAAGGGCGCGAAGTTGCGGCTCTCTCCCGGCGAACGCGAACTCTTTGTGAAGGCGCGCCAGCTTCTCGCGGCAGAGATCGCGCTGGTGCGGGGTGTTGAGCCAGCAGAAGCCGACACCTGGATCGACGAGCAGCTCATGCGAACATCCCATCCTGACCCGAGCGGACCTGCACTCCGCGCGGTCTAGACGCCAGAGTCCCGAGTCGGGCCGGACGATCGAAGGTGTCTGCCTTAAAGATCTGCAGTACTTCGGCGTCCTTGTCGAGGCGGCGATAAAGAGTTCGAGAAGAAGTGGCCGCGCGTGGCCCGCTCGTGGCCCAAACGGCGCTCCTAGGAGCTACGCAACCATCCCGGATGAGGTGAGGCGAGACCCGAAAAGGCCCTGGAAATACGTCAGATCGGAGCGGTTCGTCGTCGGTGGTCGCTGTGCCCGAATCGGCCTGTCACGCCGGAGGTCGCGGGTTCGAGTCCCGTCGCTCCCGCCTCGAAACTCCCCTGCAGATCAGCCACTTCTGTTGTCGTCCACGACATCAGAGCGGCGGTTCGTGGTCCAGTCGTGGCCCGGGCCGGAGACGCAAACTCCCTGCAAATTGCATTTTCTGGTCGATCCTTGTGCGCGGTCTCTCAAGCACAACCAGGTCATCGGGGAGATGACCGTCGGTTGGCCACGCCGGTGGCTCTGAGTTGCCGGAGCGATAGAAAGGAGCCACTTGCCACGAGTTGCCGTGGTGTTGCCCGCGCGGAGGCGGATCGCGGATGCTGCCCGCTCCACGTTGCTCGCCCATCCCTGGGCGGTGCCGCTCTTCTCGCGTCCGGCCGCGGGACCGCACGCCGCCGCGGCCGGCCGGTCGGTGATACAGGCCCTCCGCGACGCCGGCTTTCCGAACGCGAGGCGAATGAACTCCCACGAGCAGCTGACGCACATGGTTCTCGCGCTCGTCGCCGCCGACCTCAACGGCCACCGAAACCACGCCGCCTTCGAACGCGGCCTGAATCTACTCCCCGCCGGGCTCGAAGAGCGCGACCTCAGCCCGGCCGATCGCATCGCTCGGTTGCAGAACACTAAACCAAAGGCCGCTGATCTCCTGCCCCGGCTGCCGCGGCGCGACTGCTGGAGGGCTTCGGAGATGCGAGCACGAGCGCGGCTGCAACGATGCCGCAACCAAGACAGACGAGCCAGACGAGCGTGTGCCCTACCGAGTAGAGCAGCGCGCCGAGCGAGGGGGCGAGCACTAGGCCGATTCCCCAAGAGAAGCCCCAGGCTCCGCTGTAGCGGCCACGTATATGCGCCGGTGAAAGATCGGCGACATATGCGCCCGCGACGGGCGAGAAGACCATCTCTCCGACGGTCCAAACCACCACCGTAACCGTGAGCCAGACAGTCGCTCCGGAGAGCGGAATCAGGCCGAAACCGATCCCCTCGAGGAGGAGGCCGGTCGCGAGAACGGGTACGCGCGGTACGCGCTGAGTCACCGAGATCAGGGGCAGTTCGAGAAGAACGATCGCGAGACCGTTGACCGCGAGCAGCGTCCCGTAGACGACCGACGAGTGCCCATAGGCAACGGTCTGCAGAGCGAAGGTGGTTTGGGCCTGGAAGTAGACGAATGAGCCGAGCGCGGACGCGATCAGAAAAAGTCGGAAGCCACGGTCACGCGCGATTGCGCGCACAGCCTCGCCACGGGTCTCTAGGTGCGCGGCAACACGCACTCCCTTCGGAAGCGCAACCAGCGCGAGCGCCCCGAACGCCAGTGACGTAGCCGCGTCACCAAGGAAGAGCAAGAGGAACGAGCGTTGAGCGAGCAGCCCCCCGACGATTGGGCCCGCGGCGTAGCCAAGGTTGATCGCGAAGCGCCAGATACCGAACGCGGCGACGCGCTGCTCCGGTCCGACAAGGTCGGCCAACAAAGCCGCAGATGCGGGACGGTAGAGCTCGGTCGTCAAACCCGCCACGATGCTGAACGCGAAGATCGTGGCGAGCGAGCGCGCCTGCGAGAGCGCGAGCATTGCTGCAGCCGACGAAAACATCGAGAGCGCAAGCGCGCCGCGCCGACCCAGGCGATCAGCGACCCAACCTCCGAGCAGTGCCGAGACGATCGTGCCGACGCCGTATGCACTTGCGACCAGACCGGAAGCGGCCGTCGAATAGCCGAGATGCTTGACGTACAGAACCAGGAACACGAGGACGAACGAGCCGAAGCGATTCACGAATGTGCCGGCTGAAAGCAGCCAAACCGGGCGTGGCAGCCCCCGCAACGTCGCCGGCAGACCGCGACCTCCCATCAAGTACGCCGCTGTCACGCCCGAGGTGACGCGGGCGCGCGGCCGAGCAGCGATTTAGAGGACGGAGAGATCAGCCTCAACCGCCGACCTGGGCGAGCGCGTCCACGAGTCCGGAGACGAAGGCGGGAAGCGTCGCGGGATCTGCGGCCGCGTGATGGGGATTCAACTCGGTGACGGTGAGTGCACGGACGCGAGGATCGGCGAGCAGGGTGTTCAGGGCGGCGAGGGCCGCAGGCAGCAGGAGTCCGGTTTCGCGGCCGTGGTTCTCGGACAGCGGCGCGTCGGTGAAGTTGATCACGTCGACGTCGAAGTGGAGCACGATCCGCCGCGTCGGATCGATCTCGCGCAGGAGCGCATCTGCCGCTGCAACGGGATTGGCAGCGACCGACGCGCACGTGACCCGGCGCAGGGCGAGCGCTTCGAGCTGGTCTTGTTCCCAGCTGGTCGCTCGATCCCAGTCGTGTGCGAACAAGCTGACGGCGGCCGGCTCCGTGAGGGGGAGGCCGTCTCCGAGGCGGCTTAGTTGTTCGACGGCGCCCGGGAGCGCGAGCGCGTGTGCCATGCCCATCCAGTCGAGCGCGCCGCTTCCGACGTTGCGCGGGGTGTTCAGATCAGCGTGCAGGTCGAAGTAGATCCAGTTCGGCCGCTCAGCGAAGGCGGCGGTCACTCCCGCGAGGGTTCCCACGCCAGTCGTGCAGTCACCGCCGACGACGAGCGCGAAGGCGTCCTCGCCGTGGAGGGCGCGGCGAACCTGTTCTCGCACTGCTTCCGCGTTCGCGACGACAGCGGCGACGTTTTGCGCGCGCGGGGAGTCACGGTCCGGCCGCCAGCGCTGCAACGGCAGGTCACCGAGATCTTCGACCTCGAAGCCGACCGCGTCCAGCCTTGCGAGCAGATCAAGCCTGCGCAGCGCGACGGGCGCATCCTCCTGCCCGAGGCAGAACGCGCCGGCACTCGACGGCGCACCCAGGAATGAGAGCCGGCTGCGCTCACGCGCCATGGAGCTCCGGATCCTGCGCGGCAGCGAGCGCGCCGTCTGCCGCGGGCGCGGCCTCAGTGCCTGTGTACAGGCTCCCGGCCGAGGAGGGCACGCCGATCGCCTCGAGTGGCCGTACGTCTGTCACCGAAGCTCTGCGAAGAACGCGCGGAGCTCGGCGGCGAGCAGGTCCGGCTGTTCGTGTGCGGGGAAGTGCCCGCCCTTGGGCATCTCGGCCCAGCGGCGGACGTTGTAGAAGCGCTCGGCGAACTCGCGCGGCGGCGTGCTCAGGTCCTTGGGGAAGATCGCGAAGCCGGTCGGCACGGCGACGGACGGCGACGCGACGGGGCCGCCGTGCTCGCTGTCCCAGTAGGGACGGAAGGAGGCGGCGATCGTCTCGGTCGCCCAGTAGATCGTGACATTCGTGAGGAGCTCGTCCTTGGTGAAGGCCCGCTCGACGTCGCCGTCGCAGTCGGACCAGGAGCGGAACTTCTCGATGATCCAGGCGGCGAGACCCGCCGGCGAGTCATTCAGACCGTACGCCACCGACTGGGGCTTCGTGCGCTGAAGGCGGCCGTACGCACCCTCTGCATGCCCCCACCGCTCGGCCTGCGCGAGGTAGGCAAGCTCGGCTTCCGAAGGAGCGTCGCCGGACGGGTCGATCATGCCGCCGACACTCAGCAGGTGCAGGCCGACCACGGTGTCCGGATAGAGCTGGGCAAGCTTGGTCGAGACGCTTGCGCCGATGTCTCCGCCGTGGACGCCGTAGCGCTCGTAGCCGAGCGCCGCCATCAACTTCGCCCACAGATCGGGCGTCCGCGCGGAGGCAAAGCGGTCTCCTGGCTTATCCGAGAAGCCGTATCCCGGCAGTGAGGGGACGACAAGGTCGAAGTCTTTAAGCCGGGGAATCAGCCTGGTCATCTCTACGAACGAGCTCGGCCAGCCGTGCGTGAGGATGAGCGGCAGCGGATCGGGGCTGCTGCCGCGCAGGTGGACGAAGTGGATGCGCTGGCCGTCGATCGTGGCGAGGAACTGCGGCAGACGGTTCAGCGAGCGTTCCTGAGCGCGCCAGTCGAACGAGTGCAGCCAGTACGCGCACAGGTCTCGCAGGAATTCGAGGTTGGTGCCGTAGTCCCAGCCGCCATCGACGACTTCGTCGGGCCAGCGGGTGTTCTCGAGACGTCTCGCAAGGTCGTCCAGTGTTTCGTCGGGGATCTCAATCGTGAAGCGCTCAATCGCGGCTGCGGGCGTATTCACGTCGCTTGTTCCTCCAGGGGCAAGCTGATCGCTGCAGTGCCGAGTGATCTCGTACTGAGGCGGCGCGATGTCACGGGAATTCCGTCCCGAGGCCGGCCTTGCGCAGCGCATATGTGTCGTGAACGTGGCGAATGTGCGTGATTCGGTCGTTCGCGACGGTGAAGTGCTCGGCGACGCGCAGTGTTCCGAGCGGGTTCATGTGGATGTCGTAGAGGAGCATCGCTTCGTCGCTGCTTCCGAGCTCGGCGAGCAGTTCGACGTTGCTGACGAGTTGGACGAATCGGGTCAACCCGGCGAGGAAGTCGGTGGCGTCGGCGTACGTCGCAAGCGGCACGTCGGTTGTGAGGTCGGCGGCGATGTAAGTGGCGGCCGTGTCGAGATCGCCGCGTGTCCATGCCTGGTGGTAGTCGCGGCCCACCTCGAGCGCGCTGCGCGAGGAGTCGCGCTGGGCCGAATTGGTTCGCTCGTTCATCGCTCTCTCCGATCGTCGGTTGCGTCCGGGGTCGAGGGTTACTCGCTGCTGATGGCGGGCAGGGGCGTTCCGATCGCGGGCTCAGTGCGTTCTCGCCTTATCGTGGCCGTACTCGCGGGCAGCCATGCGAGTGCGCGCGGCAGGTACCAGTTCCGCTCGCCGAGCAGCTTCATCGAGGCCGGGAGAAGAACGCCGCGGACGACCGTCGCGTCGAGGAGCACGGCTACTGCGAGCCCGATCCCGGCCTGTTTGAGCTCGAGTTCGCTGGCGGTGGCGAAGAGGGAGAAGACGCCGACCATGACCAGGGCGGCGCTGGTGACGACGCCGGCTGTGCGGGTGATGCCGTAGCGGAGTGCGTCGTCGCTGGTCATGCCGCGGTCGACGCCTTCGCGGATGCGGCTGAGGATGAAGACGTGGTAGTCCATCGAGAGGCCGAAGAGGACGACAAAGAGAAAGAGCGGCAGCCAGGAGATGATCGCCCCGTCGGAGCGGAAGCCGAGCAGTCCCTGCGCCCAGCGGTGCTGGAAGACGAGCACGAGCACGCCGCAGGAGGCCGCAACCGAGAGCAAATTGAGTGCGATCGCCTTGAGCGGGACGACGATGGAGCGGAAGGTGACGAGCAGGAGCAGGAAGGCCAGCAGAAGCACGAAGCCGATCACGTAAGGGGTTCCGTGTTTCATCTGGTTGGTGAAGTCGATGTCCTCGGCAGTCGAGCCGGTGACAGCGGCGCGGAGGCCAGTGATGTGACCGAGCGTGCGCGGGACGAGGACGTGCCGCAGCGTCTCAATCGCGCGGCGGCTCGCGAGGTTGTCGCCCAGGCCGGTCAGCGGCAGCTCGACCGCTGTCGCCTTTCCGTCGTCGCTGCCGTCGAGGCTGAACGGCGGGTGCGCGATGCCGCGGGCGGAGGCGACCGCTTCGAGGCGCCGGAGTCCGCGCGCTGTTCGAGCCTCGTGCAGGGCGGGTCCGGTGAGGACGACGACGGCGGGCTGCGAGGTGCGCGGGAAGTCGGCTGCGATGCGGGCGGCGGTCGTGTTCTGCGCCTGCGCGGTGCCGTCGGCGTTCGGCTTCGCGACGTGCAACCCGATCGCCGGTGCCGCGAGTGCGACCATCACCCCCGCCGACAGCAGCAGCGAGAGCACCGGTCTGCGCAGCACGCGGTCGATCAAAGCCGGCCAGAAGCGTGCGTCTGCGACGTCGGCGTGCAGGCGCGGCAGGAAGGGGATGCGGCCCCTGTCGATGCGGGGGCCGAGTAGCTCGAGCACCGCGGGCAGCACGGTCACGGAGCCGGCGACGGCGCAGGCGATGACGGCGATCGTGCCGCTGGCGATCCCGTTGAAGACCGGCGAGCCGATCGCGTACTGGCCGGCGACCGCAAGCGCGACGGTCGCGCCGGCGATCAGGACGGTGCGGCCGGAAGTGCCTGCGGTGCGCTCCAGCGCCTTATGCGAGGCGAGGCCGTGTTGTCGTTCCTCGCGTGAGCGGACGACGTAGAAGAGGGCGTAGTCGACGCCGACGGCCATGCCGAGCAGCAGCACGACCGTCTTGACGCTGCTGTCGAGCGGGAAGGCGTGGCTGATCGGGCCAAGCAGCCCGAACGCCGCCAGCACAGCGCTGGCTGCGAGCAGCACGGGGACGAGGGCGGCGACGATCGTGCCGAACGCGAGCAGCAGCACGAGCAGCGTCACGGGAACGGAGAGCAGCTCGGCGCGTCGCAGGTCGTTGCCGCCGCCCGTCTCAGCACCGGCGATGGCGATCGTGATCCCGGGGTGGGCGGTGGCGACCGCCTCGACGGACGAGTTCAACGTGGCGACGGAGAAGGAGCGTTCGATCGCGCCCGCGACGAGCGCCGCGTGCAGATCGTTCGAGGAGCGGACGCTGACAGGGCTCCCGAGCGCAGACCGCATCCGCGCGCCGACCTCCTCGATCGCGGTGTGGAAACGCGGGTCGTCCGTGCGAAGGGCGTCGCCGCGCAGGTATGCATACTCGCGCTGGCTCAGTCCGACCTGGTGACGGTTGAGGAGCGTGTCTGCGCGTCCCGACTGGCCGGCGGCACCGTTCTGGAGCTGCTTCGATCCGGTCAACGCGAGCGCGGCCACGGCGATCACCACAAACGCGAGCCAGGTACCGATCGCGCGCCAGGGGTGGCCCATGCTCCAGCGGCCGATCCTTGCGGGAGAGAGACGCGTGCTCATGTCTTCGAGCTTGCACGCCGCGGGCGCGTATCCGGTAGCCGGGCAGCCGCCTTCTTTGCGGTAGGGACAGCCGGTAGTCCGACGTCGGCTACTGCGCGTTCAGGTACGAGACGACGGCGAGCACGCGGCGGTGGTCGTCGGGCGAGGGTGGCAGCCGCAGCGTCGCGAAGATGTGTTTGACGTGCTTCTCGATCGTGTGCTCGGTCACCACCAGCCGCTCCGCGATCGCCCTATTCGAGCGACCTTCGGCCATCAGCGCAAGCACCTCTTGCTCGCGGGCCGTCAGGTGTTCGAGTGGGTCGTGTCCGTGCCTGGGGCGGTCGACGAGCTGCTCGACGACCTGCGGGTCGAGGACCGAGCCGCCTTGAGCGATCCGCTCGACGCTGGCGGCCAACTCCGCGAGATCGGAGACGCGCTCCTTGAGCAGGTAACCGACGCCGGCGCTCCCCTGTGCGAGCAATTCCATGGCGTAGCTCGCCCGCACGTGCTGGGAGAGGACGAGGATCCCGACCTCCGGCCAGCGCTCGTGGATCGCCTTCGCCGCCTGCAGGCCCTCGTCGGTGAATGTCGGTGGCATGCGAATGTCGACGATCGCCACCGCAGGGACCGTCTCCTCGACCAGCGCGAGCAGCTCGGCGGCGTCGGCGGCGAGGCCGACGATCTCGAAGCCGGCCTCGGCGAGCAGCCGCGCCAGCCCCTCGCGCAGGATCACGGCGTCGTCGGCAACGACTACGCGCACGCGACCCCGCTCATCCGTCCAGTGCTCTCGTCAACGACGGTGCAGGAGCGACCGGCGAGAGAAGTGCAAAACCGACGCCAGCCCGACCCAGGCCGGCCAAAAGCTCCCGTGCGCACCCGACAGCAGCCAGACGAGCGTGGACCCGCAAAAGGGCAGCAGCAGCACGGCCGCCCTACGGACGTACTGACGTGCGCGAAGGGCGCGCCGGGTCGCGTGGGCTGCACGGCGCGCGGCCCCGTCCGGTGCGAGCCACGGCAAGTCGGCGCGAAGCGCCTCCAACTCTCGCTCGGTCTCGGCAGCGTAGGCCTGCCCCACCCTCGTGGACAGCTCGTCGGCGTCGATCCTGCCGAGCGCGAAGTGCTCGCGAATCTCCGAGGCCACTCGCTCGCGGTCATCATCAGAGGCGCGCAGATCACCGTCCACCACGGCATTCGGCTCGACACGAACGTCCATTGCCAAAGGCTGCCTGCGTGATACGGCCTTGCCCAGCCCGCTGCCAGGACTCTCTCCGGTACGGGCAACCGGTAGACCGACGACGTCCGCCCGCGGCTAGGAGCACGGGAGCTCAGCCCTGATCGTCGTCCCGCGCCCAGGCGGGCTCGCCACCGTGAAACTGCCGCCGAGCGCCTCGACACGGTCCGCGAGTCCGCGTAGACCGCTGCCGGCTCCGCCGGCACCGCCGATTCCGTCGTCTGCGATCTCCACCATCAGCGTCTCGCCGACCGCTCTGGCCGTGATGCGCGCCTCGTTCGCATGGGAATGCTTGGCCGCGTTCGCCAGCGCTTCGCTGACGACGAAATAGGCAGCCGCCTCCAACGGCGGCGCGAGCCGAGCGGGCAGCGAGACAACGAGCGCGACCGGGAGCGCCGCACCGCGGGCAAGCTCGTCCAGCGCTGCCGCCAGACCGCGCTCGCTCAGAATGCTCGGATAGATCCCCTGGCTCAGCTCACGCAACTCCGCCAACGCGAGCGCGATCGCCTCGCGCGCCTCCCGCACAATCGGAGCGACCGAATGAGGATCTCCCGGCAGCCTCGCCTCCGCCAGTCCGAGCGACATCGCGATCGAGATCAGTCGCTGCTGAGCCCCATCGTGCAGGTCGCGTTCGATCCGCCGCCGCTCGGTCGCGCCCGCCTCGACCAGACGGGCACGCGAAGCGCGCAGCTCGGCAAGGCGCGCCCGCAGCTCCGCCTGCAACCGTTCGTTCTCGAGCGTCAACGCCGCCGCGGCGCAGACCGACTCGACCAGCTCCAGATTCTCGCCGAGCGCAGCGTCGTGCACGAGCGCCGCGACCGGCCGTCCTCCGCGCTCGACCACCGTCGCGACGCGCGCTTCGTCGGGCTGAGGGAGCTCGACGGCGCGACCGTCGGCGTCGACGTACTGCCTTCCCGCCGCGAACCAGTAAGCGAGCTCGAGCGATGGGTCGCCGAGCGCGCGCGCGAGCGCGTCGCGCAAGTCGGCGGCCCCCTTCCCCCGCTCACCCAGCTCGACCACCAGCCCGGCGACGGCACTCCGCGCGAGCCGCCTCTGCAGGAGCACCACCAGAACCGCGATCGGAACCGACGCGAACACCGCCGAGAGGGCCAACTTCGCCGCCTGCCCCAGCGGCCCGCCCGCAGCGTCGTTGGCGATCGACACCGCGAGAACGACGATCGTCGCGCTCCCCGCCCACAGCACCGGCGCGACGCTCCGCCGCTCCGGCTCGCTCGCCCCACGCCACCGTCGCACCAGCAAGCCCACCGCGACGAGCGCAAGTAGGGCCCCGGCGATCCGCTGTCCCTGCAAGATCCCGTTCGCCACCCCGTCATTCCGGTCGAGCTCGAACGCGTTGTTCGGACAGCCGGAGCAGAGGACGGCCTGCGTGTCGGTGAAGAACAAGGACACGATCTCGACCACGCTCACCAGCGCGACCGCCGCCAGGACCAGCGAGCGCTCCATCCAGCCCTGCAAACGCCCCGACGGGAACGAGAGCACGATGAACACGAACCCGACCAGATAGACGCTCTCGAGCGCAGTCCCCAGCGTGAACAACCAAGGATGGTGCGCGTCCGTCAGGAAGGTGGCAAACCAGGCGAAGCCTGTGAACACCATCGCCGGCCCCAGCCGGTTGTGCGGTCGCTGCCACCAAGCGACCAGGCCGCTGCCAATGAACGACCAGCCCACCAGGAGCGCGAGCGGCGCGTCGGCGGTCTGGTAGGGCTCGAAGTTGCGATGGGCTGCAAGCCACGCGGCAGCCACCCCGGCCGCAAGCGCCGCCGAGACCAAAAGCGTCTGTCTCCGCACCGTCATAGAGGCATGCTGAACCTTTCGCCGCCCTCCGCGAAACTCGCCGACGGCGCGCAAGCTCACCGCGCGCGTCCGGGTGTCAATCGACGAGCGCTTCGTTCCACTCACGAACCTCCCACGAGCGCACAACACCGTTCAGCACGAAAGGATCGTCCTTGGCGAACTCCTCCGCGGCCGCGCGCGTGGCGAACACCGCCATCGCACCGTCACGAACCGCATCCGCGAACGGCCCGATCATCAGGAGCTCCCCGCGAGCATGGAACACCTCGTAACGAGCGCGATGCGCAGCGAAGTGAACAGGCGCCGTCTCCAACACGTCCTCGGAGGACTCATAGAAGAGGACAAACTTTCTCACAGGCCGCCGCCCTCGAACGTCACCATCGCTTCTCCTCCGAGCCGACACACGCACAGACGCTCGCACAGACGCGCGGCCTTGCCCACCCGGCCGGCCGGAGTCCAGCGGTACAGCCAGCAGTACCTCTCGCTGAAACGTCCAGGGAGGCTGAGTCACGGGTTGCGGCGGAGGGCTGGGCATATGCTCTTCGAATGGGCAAGATCAGCTCGCTGTTCACGGACATCGTCGGCTCGACCGAAACCGCCGTCGCGCTCGGAGACGACGCGTGGGCAGATCTACTCGAACGTCATCACGCTGCCGTGCGAGCAGAGATCGCCCGCTTCGGCGGCGACGAGATGGACACAAGCGGCGACGGATTCTTCGTCGTCTTTCCTGAACCAGCCGCGGCAGTCGAGGCAGGCGCCGCCATTCTCGACGCGCTGGAGGCGCTCGAGCTCTCCGTGCGTATCGGAATCCATGCCGGCGATTGTCGAGTTGCCGACGGCAAATGCACCGGGCTCGCAATCCACATCGGCGCCCGGATCGCCGCACTGGCCTCACCCGGTGAAATCCTCGTTTCTGACGCGGTCAAGACGAGCGCCGGCGCCGCCTACCGCTTCGCCGAACGCGGCAGTCACGAGCTCAAAGGCATACCCGGTCTCTGGCACCTGTCCGCCCTGGAGAGACAAGCGCGCAAGCAGATGCCGCCGGACTTGCGAACGGCACAGACCGCGTAGAACGGCAATGACCCTCGACGACATACGGTCGCTGCTCAAGGCGCCCTCTCCAGCCGTTCTGACGACGTACCGAAAGGACGGCAGCGCATTAACCACTCCGGTCTGGTTTCGCTTCCATCAAGGCGCGTTCGAAGTTGTCCTCGCCGACGGGGATGTGAAACGGCAGCATCTCGCGCGTACGCCAACCTGTCTCCTCGTCATCTTCGAGGTTGCGCCTCCGTTTCGCGGCGTCGAGATCAAGGGGGAGCCAGAGCTGGTCGAACGAGACGTGACCCCCGAACGGGAGGCAATCGCAGCGCGCTATCTCGGCCGCCAGAACGGACGTTGCTTCGCCGCCTCTCGTCCGTCGCCCCGAGGAACACTGCTCCGCCTCGTCCCGCAGAACCCCCGCGTCTGGGATCTGACGGATTCGCTTCCCACCTCCACCAGTTGAAGGGAGGCGGCCGTGAGTCTGGCTTCTCCGTAGGCAAACGAGCCGGCTGCTGCCGCCCGATGGATCAGAAGCCGGCGGATGGAGGGCGGAGTTCGTCTAGGCGCGTTTGCAGGAAGCGACGCTCGGGTTCCGCCTCCGCTAGCGCGAGTGCACGCGTGTACGCGTCGTGGGCTTCGTCGTTTCGGCCGAGGCGACGCAGGAGATCGGCGCGGGTGGAGTGGAAGTACAAGTAGCCGTCGAGGTCCAGATCCTCGAGAAGCGCGAGCGCGCGTTCCGGCCCTTCCAACTCGGCGAGCGCGACGGCGCGGTTGACCCTGACGATCGGTGAGCCGGTGAGCTGTTCGAGCCGGCCGTAGAGGAGCGCGATCTGCTCCCAGTCGCGCGGCTGCTGAGTATGGAGCTCTGCGATCGCTGCTTGCAGCACGTAGGTCCCAGTGCCCTGCAGAGCGATGGCGCGTTCGAGCACCTGGCCAGCGTCGGCTATCTGTGCTTCGTCCCAGAGGGAGCGGTCCTGCTCGTCGAGGAGGACGAGCTGGCCCGCGCGGAAGCGCGCGTCTCGCCGCGAGTGGTTGAACAGCATCAATGCAAGCAACCCGGCCGCTTCGGCCTCGTCGGGCATCAGTTCGACGAGCGCGCGGGCCAGGCGGATCGCTTCGGCGGCGAGGTCTACGCGGCCGCCGCCCCAGCCTTCGTTGAAGATTAGGTAGACGACCGCGAGCACGGCGTCGAGCCGCTCGGGCAGTATCTCGTCGGGCGGCACGGCGAATGGGATGGCGGCGTCGCGTATCTTGTGCTTCGCGCGCGTAAGGCGCTTGCTCATCGTCTCGAACGGGACGAGAAATGCGCGCGCAATCTCCTCCGTCGTGACTCCGCCGAGCGTGCGTAGCGTGAGCGCGACCTGGGCGTCGAGCGCGAGCGCCGGGTGGCAACAGGTGAAGATCAGCTCGAGGCGCTCGTCGGGAAATGTCGCGGCCTCGTCCATGGGTTCCTCCGGTGGGTCGCGTAGCTCCCGTTGGAGCTGCTCTGTCTTCGCCGCCAACGTCCGCTCGCGGCGGATCCGGTCGATGGCACGGTTGCGAGCGGTCGTGATCAGCCAGGCAGTTGGATTTTCGGGGTGGCCGTCCCGCGGCCAGCGCTCGGCTGCGAGTGCGAACGCCTCCTGGGCCGCATCCTCGGCAAGCTCGATGTCGCCGAGGACGCCGACGAGCGTGGCCAGCACGCGCCCCCAGTGATCGCGGAAGACGTCCTCAAGCACCCCCGAGCTCCAGCTCGAACACGGGACGGACCTCGATTCCCGCCGTGAAGCCGAGCTCCTGCAGTTCGGCGGCCACGGCGAGCGCGCCGTCGAGGTTGTCAACTTCGACGAGGATCAGGCCACCGAGGAACTCCTTGCTGTCGACGAACGGTCCATCGGTCAAAAGGGTCTTCCGGGCTTCGAGCCGCACCGTTGTGGCCGACCCGGGCCGCTGAAGCCGCACCCAGCCACTCACGTTGGGCCGGTCGAGGACGGACGCGATCGAGGGATGGATGTCGCGGGTCGCCCGCTCTCCCTCCCCCTCGCCGTAGATGAGTAGTGCGTACTGCACCGCGTTCCTTTCTCGAGTTGCCGGTTCGTCTTCTAGACGAAAAGGGAGTCCCGCGACGGACATGTCCGTCCAGCCATCTCCCGTTCGTCATCACCTCAGAAGCCGGCCACCGACCGGCCCGCCAGCGCAAAGGAGCGAACGATGACGGACGCACGCAAAGAAGAGCCGAAGTCCCGCCACGGCTGGGTCGTCGGCCTGACCTCGACCGCCTATTTCATGGTTGCGCTTGATGCGCTGGTCGTGATCACCGCGCTTCCCCGCATGCAGCGCGACCTGCATGTCGGCCTCTCGTCCCTGCAGTGGACAGTCAACGCCTACGGGATCGCCTTCGCGGCCGGAATTATCAGCGCCGCCGCGCTCGGCGACCGCTTCGGCCGCCGTCGGATCTTCAACGCAGGCCTCGTGCTCTTCACGATCGCGTCGGCCGCCTGCGCGCTTGCACCGAACGCGGGCGAACTGATCGCAGCCCGCACCATCCAGGGGCTCGGCGGCGCCGTCGTGCTACCGCTCAGCCTCACCATTCTGACGACCGCGTTCCCGGCGGAGAAGCGCGGCATGATCGTCGGCGTCTACGGTGGTCTCGCCGGGCTCGCCGTCGCGCTCGGGCCTGTCGTCGGCGGCCTCGTCACAGAGGGGATCGACTGGCACTGGATCTTCTGGCTCAACGTCCCGATCGGGGTCGCCGCCGCCCTGCTCGGACTGCGCCTCCTCCCCGAGAGCCACGGCGCGCGCGAGCGGCTCGACCTCATCGGCGTCGGATTCGTCACCGCCGGCGCCGTCGCACTCGTCTGGGCGCTCACCCGCGCCAACGACATCGGCTGGACAAGCGGCGAGACGGTCAGCACGCTCGCAGCCGGGACTGTCCTACTCGCGGCGTTCCTCGCCTGGGAGGCCCGCATCGACGCGCCGATGGTGCCACTGCGCATGTTCGCGGTCCGCGAGTTCGCCCTCGGCAACCTGACCACCTTCCTCATGTCCGGCTCCGTCTTCGCCGCGGCGTTCTTCGTCACCGAGGAGTTCCAGATGGCCCGCGGCTACTCCCCGCTCGGGACCGGGCTACGCCTACTGCCGTTCTTCGCAACGCCGATGTTCATCGCGCCCCTCGCCGGAGCGCTCTCCGACCGTGTCGGCCGCCGCCCGATCATGGTCGCCGGACTCAGCCTCCAGGCGATCGGACTGACCTGGGTCGCCGTCCGCGGATCGCTCGCCACCAGCTGGGTCGAGCTCGCGGTCGCCCTCCTCGTCGCCGGCGTCGGCATCTCGATGGCGCTCCCAACCGTCCCGACCGCGGTCCTCAGCGCCGTCTCCCCCGCCGAGATGGGCAAGGCCTCCGGCATCAACTACATGGCCCAGCGCTTCGGCGCCGTCTTCTCAATCGCGGTCGGCAGCGCCGTCTTCTCTACCTACGGCCACCTCGGCACGCCAGCGAGCGTCACCGCAGGCTTCCGACCCGCCCTCTGGGCCTCCGCCACGCTCGCGCTCCTCGCAGCCGGCGGCGCCGCGGCGATCAAGTCACGCAACCCTACGACCGCCAACCTCGAGCCCGCGGACCTACCTGTCGCCGCGTAGCCCGACTGACACCTACCAACCACAACCAGAAAGGAATCAGAGATGGCGAATTACGTGTTCGCGTACAGCGGCGGCAGGGGTGTAGCCGCCGACGAAACCGAGCGCAATGCCCAGTATGCGAAGTGGGGCAGGTGGTTCGAAGAGCTCGGCTCGGCCGTCGTCGACGGCGGCGCCGCGACGGGCACCGCGAAGACGGTCGGCGCAAGCGGCTCCGTTAGCGACGGCGGCTCCTGCGGCCTGAGCGGCTACTCGATCGTCTCGGCCGACAGCCTCGATACGGCCGTCGAGCTCGCGAAGGGCTGCCCGGTCCTCGAGATCGGCGGCGCCGTCGACGTCTACGAAGCGATCGCGATGTAACAAGGCGCGGAGCACCGGGCCGGCGAGGACCTCGGTCCGGCTCGGTGCTCCTCAGCATCGCAGCTCGGTTGGCCTCTTGCGACTCCCCTCTGGTGCCGTTCGCTGGCGGGCGAATCGATGGGTGCGACGGCGTCGCTAACGGCCACTACAGCGCCGTGATCGTCGAAGGGTCATTCACCTCGGTCGAAGAGCAAATGCCAGGAACCTACGCCCAGAAGTTCGCGGATTACGGCGAGAGCGCGGGAGAGCCTCGACAGCTGGAGGCGCCCTCCGACCATCTTCCCCGTGATCACCGGCCAGAACGGATCGAATGCAATCTTCCAGGGTGCGGCCGACTTCGACCGCGAGCTGATCGAGAGTCGAACGCTCGACGGCAACATCCAAGAGCTCACCTACCGGCCCACCCTGCATGTCTGAGTCCTCCACGCACCGCGAATTCCCTCGGGACGCGGCCGACCCCCGTTCGGCGTGGGGCAGCAAACGGGCAGCAAACGCCGCGTCGCCCTTTGCTCAGCCATGCGGAGCCTCCGCATGAGACCGCGAAGAGGCGCATGAACAGAGCGATCTCGTGTGCTCCGTCGCCCACCTCGCGACCCTCGAAGCGGTCTGTCACGCCGGAGGTCGCGGGTTCGAGTCCCGTCGCTCCCGCTCTCAAAGTCCCTGCATATGGACCCTTCTGTGTCGCTTATGACAGCGCGGCTGGCTTGCGTGGCCCATTCGCGGCCCAGACCTGAGGGCGCAAAGTGGCTGCAAATTTTGATTTCCGGTCGCTGAATCGTCCGGCGACCAACGTTGCTTCCAGCAGAGCCACGACGCGCCTGAGGCGACACGTCCTCCGCCACGGTCGTTGGACATCGCGCGCCACGTCTGACAATCTCACCTCCACCGATAGAGAGGTCAGGACATGGCTACCAAGGACAAGAACGCCAAGAAGAGCATGGAGAAGAAGCCGGCGCAGAAGACGCTGAAGGAGAAGCGGCAGGCCAAGAAGGCCAAGAAGTAGCGACCAGGGACTGCCGTTCGCGTTTGCCCGCCGGGAGTCGCGGCTATGGTGTGTGCAGCGTTCCCGTGCTCCTGCCCTCGCACGAGCCGCCGCTCTTCGCATCTCGGGGGCTTAAAGAGAGAGGCACCAATGAGGAACGGCGCGCGCGTTCGCCCTGTAGCCGAGCGCGCAGCAATGAGCGTGGCACCCGTGCGGGATCACCGCTGCGACTGCTGCGGATATCAGATCGCAACGCCGCCGCCGTTCCCGCGCTGCCCAATGTGTGGCGCCGAGGACTGGAGGCTGGTCGGGCCACTGAGTCGACGCCACCGTACGGCGGTGGTGTGACAAACATCGGCCACGGTCTGCGGGTGTCTGCCTCCCGGGCCGCGCAGCACCGCCGAGCGGGTCAGGCATCGGCGAGCTGGTCGCTGAGCGCGCAGCGCAGCCGCCAGATGCCCGGCGGCAGGGCATCCACGGTGACGCTGTCCGCCCACAGCTCGATCGCGCTGAACAGCGTTGCCTGGTCGGCGCGGCTCAACTCCACCGGCCGGGACGCACCGACGGCCTCGAACGCGGTCCGGATCGGATTCGCGTTCTCGCCGAGGTTGCGGATCTCATGGAGGAGACTGTCGCGGCTCGCCCACGACAGCTCAACGACATCGCGAGATGTCGCTATCGCTACCCGGTCGAGGCGTTCAGGCATCGTGGGTGCGCATCGCCGTCTTCGTCTTACTCTCCGGGCTCGGCCGTCGTCTCGGTCCGCTCGAGCGCCCCGGTCAGTTCGCCGCGCACGAGAACGCTGATCGCGCAGCGACCGAGATGAACGACAAGCTGGTCGTCGCGCTGCCAGAAGCCGCGCTCGAACTCGTCCGGGCGTATCACGAATCCATTCTGGCGCGACCCGACGTGGAAGAACAGCGTCTCCACGGCCGTGTCGTCCCCGCGAAGCAGAACATCCTGCAAACGGGGGTCGAGCTCGCCCCGGTCGAGCCTCCCGGAGACTACCCCGGAGATGAATGGCGTCCCGTCCGTACCGGAGAACAGGACGAGAACCGGGCGGCCGATGAAACTCAACAGCGCTTCCAGGGTCTGTTCGTACCCGAGCTCTGAGGCACCCTGGAGAGCGCCGCCGTCGAATCGCGTCATTCGGCGCCTTCCACGGCGTCCGTGTCTGCGGTTTCGGTCGGCGAGTCACCGGCGCCGCGTCGCTGCGCCGTACGGGCGTCTTTCTTGGCCTGCTTCAACTCGCGCTTCTCGCGCAGGGCCTGCTCGCGAGCGCGTTTGAGTACCGACTGCGCGCTTCGCCGCGCCATCAGCGCCGCCCTTGCGCGTAGCCCGGGCCGGGGCAGAGCAGTGTCTGTTCCATGCCGCTCCTTTCAGGCGCAGCAGCCGCGGGCGAGAACCCGCGGCTCATCAAGGTCGGCCTAGACGGCGACGACGTCTCTCGCCTCGGGACCTTTCGCCCCGTCGACTGCGTCGAACTGCACCTGCGCGCCTTCGGCGAGCGACTTGAAGCCCTCACCGGCGATCGAGGAATGGTGGACGAACACGTCCTTGCCACCCTCAGCAGGGGTGATGAACCCATACCCCTTCGCATCGTTGAACCACTTGACGGTTCCGGTTGCCATACAAACACCTCCTCCACCATGGAAAGAACGGGCAGAGGAAGCGCATCGCGCGCAACCGGTACTCGCTCAGCTTCGACCGCCACCGTAGCATGACCAATTGGCTAGTCCTCGGACTCGTTTCCTCCTCTGGCAGAAGACCGGAAGCAGTTGCGATCGGCGTCGCACTCATGAGCGTCTGGGTACCGCTGCTACGCTCCGCCGACTCACGAGCGAGTACCGGATGCGAGCACTGCGCTTCCTCTGCCCGTTCCCAAAGCGGAGGAGGGATCTCGATCTAGTGGCAACCGGAACCGTGAAGTGGTTCAGCGCAGAGAAGGGATGCGGCTTCATCGTGCCCGATGGCGGCGGCACTCCACTGTTCGTCGACCAAAGCGCGATCGTCGGAGCCGACTACAAGACGCTGGTCGAAGACACGAAAGTGCGATACGAGCCCGAACAGGGCGACTACGGGCCCGAGGCCACGCACGTCACCCTTTCGACCGCGTGAGGCAGCCGGGCAGCGGCGACTCAGGAGTGGCGGGAGACAAGCAGACCCATGCACGGCTGGAGCGGGAGCTATCTCCCGCAAACCGACCCGCGATGGCACTGCGACTGGCCGTCGGTGATCTCGTCGTCTACGCCTCGCACGGCATCGGCCGCGTTGAATCAAGGCAATCTCAGCAGGGCGGGGAGGAGACGCTCGTTCTCGCCTTCGAGAGCGGGTTGAAAGTAACGCTCCCACTCGACCGTGCCCGCGAAGCGCTGCGCTCCCTCTCCGGCGAGCAGGAGCTGAAGACGGTGCAGCGGACTCTCCGTGCGGACTCGCAGCCTGCGGTCGAGCCGTGGTCGCGGCGTCATCGCAGGTCGCAGGCGAAACTTGCCGCAGGGAGTGTCAGCGACCTCGCAGAGATCGTCCGCGACGGCATCCATCGGCAGCGCCGGCGGGTCAAGGGCGGCCCTGCGCCGGTGGAGAACCAGCTCTTACGCCAGGCTCGAACGCTGCTCGCCGCCGAGATCGCGACGTCCCGCGGAATCGAGCTCGACGAAGCTGACGCCTGGATCGCCCGGCAAACCGCCGGCTAACCGCGACCCGGTGTTCGCTACCAGCGCGAGCGGCGGCCACGTCGGCTCGTGTAGAGGAGCCGTGGGCGGGCCGTCGTCATTCCGCCGCTTTCGAACTGGTCACGGTGGCCGAGCAGGTTCGCGACGCGGCTGACGTCGGCCTGCTGGTCGGGCAGCACGAGAGTGATCCCCTGGCCGGAGCGGCCGGCGCGGCCGGTGCGGCCGACGCGGTGCACGTAGCCCTTGCTGTCCTCGGGCGGGTCGTAGTTGATCACGTGGCTGATCGCCTCGAGGTCGAGCCCGCGGGCGGCCACGTCGGTCGCCACGAGTGTCGTCACGCGCCCCGACCGGAAGCGCTGGAGCGCTCGCTCGCGCGCGCCCTGCGTCATGTCGCCGTGCATGGCGGCGGCTTCGACGCCGTGTCCACGCAGCTTGTGCGCGAGGCGGTCGGCACCGCGCTTCGTCCGCACGAAGACCAGCGCGAGCCCGCGGTCGGCCGCGAGCAGCTTGACGAGGCTGTCGACCTTGTCGGCGGCCGTGACCGCGACGAAGCGGTGCTCGACCTCGCCGTCGGCGTGCCGGGACGGCAGCTCGGCCTCGAAGCGCGACGGATTCGTCGTGTAGGCCTGAGCCAGCGCGCCGATTTCGCCGTCGAGCGTCGCCGAGAAGAGCATCGTCTGGCGCCGCTTCGGCAACAGGCGCACGATCTCCTCCACCTGCGGCAGGAAGCCCATGTCGAGCATCCGGTCGGCCTCGTCGAGCACCAGGATCCGGATCGCATCGAGCGAGATCAGGCGCCGCCGGACGAGGTCGCTCAGGCGACCCGGCGTGGCAATGACGATGTGGGCGCCGCGTAGCCGCTTCGCCTGGGAGGCGATCGGGGCTCCGCCGTAGGCGGCGCCGGCGCGTATCCCGCGCGGAGCGCCGAGCAGCGACAGTTCCTCCGTTACCTGCAGCGCAAGCTCGCGGGTGGGGGCGAGCACGAGCGCGGCCGGAGCGTGCTCGCCTGCCGAGAGGAGCTCGACGAGCGGCAGTCCGAAGGCGAGCGTCTTGCCGGAGCCCGTGGGCGCCTGGCCGAGGACGTCGCGGCCGCTGAGCGCTTCGGGAACGACGAGCGTCTGGATGCGGAAGGGCTCGACGATGCCGCGGGCGGCGAGCGCGTGCTCGACCTCCGCGCTCACGCCGAGCGAGGCAAAACTCTGAGACATACGGTGTTCGACTCCTTTTCGGATTCGAGAAGCAAGAGCTCGAATCCGGGAGGAACGAGAACCTGAATCTCACCAGACGACCCAATGCCGTCCGTGGGTGCACGGTAGCAGCGCCGGCGTCAGAGACCGCGGCCCTGTCCTTCACGGGAGACCGCAGGCCACAGCAGCCGTACCCGCCACCCGGTCTCGGGTGTTCCGTATACAGATGTCGCGCGAGCTCGACAATCCAGGTGAGATTCGCGCTCGGCTCGCCGCCGAAGCCCAGTCCGTCGCTCAGGCGCGGCGGCTCGTCAGGAACGTACTCCGAGGCTCTACGGCCGAGGCTGAGCGAGTCCACGACGCGCTGCTGGTCACGAGCGAGCTCGTCTCGAATGCGATCAGCCACGGAAGTCGCCGCGGCGACGAGATCGATGTCCAGTTCAAGCTCGTCGGAAGCACACTGTTCCTTCGCGTCGTCGACTCAGCCCGCGCCGGCGCCGTCCCGCATCTTCGGCCGCGCGATCCGGCACGTGTGGCCGGCCGCGGCATCGAGATCATCGGACGGCTGGCCCGGTGGTCGGAACGCATAGTTGACGGACGTCGAGCAGTGCAGGCAGAGCTGGACTTGTAGCGGCGCACTTCGCTGACCGAAGCGGCCCCGCTCGCGCGGCGCTGGCAAGCGCTCCGTCCAGGTTCCCTAGCCGCTCAATGGGACGCCGAACGCCGCGTACATCGCGTGGAAGGCCCAGACACCCAGGGCGAACAGCGCAGCGATGCCGGCGCTCGAGATCAGGCCGACGAGCCAGGAACGGCCGCGAATCCTGGTCACCAGCCAGGCGCCGAGCAGGGCGATCGCGCCGAGCGCCGGGAGGTAGAACCGGACCACCTGCACGCTCACCGAGGTCGGGTCGGTCGTCCAGATGTACGCGGAGTACAGGCCCCAACTCGCGAGCCACGATGCGGCGAGGGCGAGGCCGACCCAAAGGTCGGCGCGGGCCGCAGCGCCGACTTCTCCGCCGGCCCCGCGGAGCATCACCCACCGGACGATGATCCAGACGAGAGCCATCAGACCGAGCACCACCATCGGCATGGCCTGCAGCAGGTGTGCGGGCATGAGTCGCAGGTTCGTCCCGATCGCGCCGAATGCGAACGTGACCTCGCCGGACTGGTACCCGGTTGTCAGCGGGCCACCGTAGACGAGGTC
>Ga0308175_100000352_pt1 | contig 32277 bp, 18 predicted proteins | sample PhyCR1_3_FD_203893 | JGI IMG/M metagenome (GOLD analysis project Ga0308175, IMG submission 203893) | Soil microbial communities from UC Gill Tract Community Farm, Albany, California, United States - DLSLS.C.R1 | ecosystem: Environmental > Terrestrial > Soil > Agricultural land | place: USA...
GTTCATCACGCCGCCGCTGTGGGGCATCGCGGTCTCGGCGCCGTACATGCACAATGGCAGCGCGCGGACGCTGCAGGACGCGATCCTGGCGCACGCGGGCGATGCGCAGGCGGTTCGCAACAGCTTCGCCGCGCTCACCGCCGATCAGCAGTCGCAGGTCGTGGAGTTCCTCAGTACGCTCGGTCGCCAGGAGAACAAGGACGCCGCGGCCGTGAAGGTCAACCTCAGCAACTTCCTCCTGCAGCAGATCAGGCCGAGTGGCGCCAACTTCATCCTTTCCCAGGCCACCCTCCCGGGCGGCACGCTGGTGCCGCACGGTGGCCGCGTGATCATCGCGCGCAACGCGTCGCTGGCATCGTTCCAGACGTTCTACGGCCGGACGCTCGATGCGAACACGCTGTTCTTCACCGGTGGGAACGTGTTCCCGACCATCGCTGGTGGCGAGCAGTTCGCGCTGTTCGACTCAAACAACGACCCCACCACGCTCGGCGTAGGCACCGATGGCTTCACGTTCCCGGTCGGCGCAGGACAGGACCTGCAGCGCAAAGACTGTGGTCTGATTTCGACCGCGTCGGCGAGCTTTAACATCGTGTCCGCCACGCCAGCGAGCGCGACGCCCGGCGTTGGCCCGCTCAGCACCACCTCGAACCGGATCTGCATCACGGAGGTGGCGGACTCGCCGACGAACAGCAACTTCGAGTTCCTCGAGATCTTCGTCGAGTAAGATCCCCGCCTGACGGGCTGCTGCTCGCGCGCGACCGATCGCACGCGGGTAGCGCCCCTCGCGGAGGCCGATGAGCGCACCCAGGGTGACCGTCACTCGCGGCGCTACGTAACGCTCCTCCGCGATATCTAGTGGGTCTCTGATTCATGGTCGATGTGCCCGAATGCCGGGTACATCGACCAAGTCGTTTTCGGCGACAATTGAACGAATTGGTAGTGGCGCGTAATGGCGGCGATGGGCCTCACGTATTTCGACGATCAGGATTGACGCCAGTTCTGGTGCGAATCGATCTCAGTACATTAAAACACTTATAACAGCATTGCGCTGCTGGATTAGTCTACGGTTTTCGCCTACAGTGCTGGGGCGCTCGGAGATTTGACGAGCTTCCTTTCGATGTTGTGTCTTGTGGCGACGTCCCCGTGCCGGCCTGCAGCGGCACGGGGATATCGTCGTGTTATCGCGCTGTCCTGATCTGGCAGCGGGTGGGCACAGCATCATCACAGTGGCGTTACGGCATGGGGGTCAGGCTATCCCCAGGCCGATTAATTACACGCTCTAGCCAAGAACGGATGGACATCGCAATGCAATTGACCAGATGGATGTGGACCCTCGGAGTTCCGGCCGTGATCGCGGGATGCGCGACCGGAGACGAGCCAAAGCTCGGTAAGACTGATCTACCTATCTTCAGCACCGAAGTAATTCAGTCCCACCTGGCGGGTGAAGGGATCATCGATTTCGGCACGACCGTGTTCGGCACAAACCCGACCACGCTCCTCGAGCCCCTCGACTTTCACAGGTACGAGTTCCAGGCGCATGCCGGCGGTACCGTGACGATCACGGCGACGGCCACCAGGTGCGGCGATCCCGACGTGGTGATCGACCTGTTCACCGAGGACAACCTCGCCGCCGGCGGCGCCCAGCTCATCGAGGCCGACGATAGCGGTCTGGCGTGCGCCCTCGACGCGCAGATCACGAACTTCACGTTGCCGATCGACGGGACCTACGAGCTGATCGTGAGGAGCTTCCGGCAGGCAGGCAGCGTCGACGGCGGTCACTACCAGCTGACGATGAACTGCACCAACAACGCGTGCGCCCTGGCCGGCGCGCCGAACGCCGCCACCGTGCGGCTCAACCAGGCGACCATCGACAGCGGCGGGATCAGCGCCGCGGATGTTTTCGATATCGGTGACTTCACGTTCGAGCACATCTTCACCGTCGCCGAGGGTCTGGGCAACGCCCTCCCCGGTGCTCCGGGCAATGGCACGGCGCGCCCGGCCTTCCGCAACATCCCCAACAACGTGCACTTCGCGGCGTTCGGCGCGCCGGAAGCCCAGAGCTGCGTGACCTGCCACAACGTCGGCGGTGACGACGGCGCAGGCGACGCTAACCACAACATCTTCCAGAACGGCGATGGCATCAACAAGGCATCGGGCCTGCCGCGTAACCCGCCGACCGTGCTCGGTAACGGTTACCGCCAGCGGATCGGCGAGGAGATGACGGCCGACCTCCAGGGCATCCTCGCCGCCGCCAAGGCCCAGGTCGCGTCCACGCACGTGGCGGTGACCAAGGCGCTGACCTCGAAGGGCATCTCGTTCGGCTCGCTCACCGTGAACGCCGATGGGACCGTCAACTTCGGCGCCACCGTGGGCGTCGACACCGACCTCATCATCAAGCCGTTCGGCTGGAAGGGCCGCGAAGCGACCCTCAAGCGGTTCGTCGAGGGTGGCTTCCGCGTCCACTTCGGCATCCAGTCGCAGCCGCAGGTCGACCTGAAGTGCCCCAACACCAACCTGCTCGGCACGGGCGCTTGCCCGGACCCGGACGGCGATGGCGTGGTCAACGAGCTCACGGAAGGCGGCCTGTCGGCGATGGCGGTCTACATGGGGCTTCGCGAGATCCCGGTCCGCGTTCCGGCGATCAGCACCGCGGCGCAGGCCCGCGCGAACTCTGGTGAGACGCTGTTCAAGAACGTCGGCTGTGCGACCTGCCACACCCAGTTCATGACGGCCAACAGCGCGATTCACGTCGAGGCGGCGGACTCCCTGGCCAACAAGGGCACCGGCGGCAAGGGCATCACGCTCAACCTGTGCGTCGATAACAAAGATCCGAAGGTGACGTGCGTGGGCAATAGCGCGACCATCGAGGTGTTCAGCGACTTCAAGCGCCACGACGTGGGCACGGCGCTCCAGGACAATGCGCCGTTCAACCAGATCGCGGCGAACCAGTTCATCACGCCGCCGCTGTGGGGCATCGCGGTCTCGGCGCCGTACATGCACAATGGCAGCGCGCGGACGCTGCAGGACGCGATCCTGGCGCACGCGGGTGATGCGCAGGCGGTTCGCAACAGCTTCGCCGCGCTCACCGCCGACCAGCAGTCGCAGATCGTGGAGTTCCTCCTCACCCTCGGCCGCCAGGAGAACGCGGACGCCGCGGCCGTGAAGGTCAACCTCAGCAACTTCCTCCTGCAGCAGATCAAGCCGACGGCTACCCCCGGCGTCTTCACGCTCACCCAGGCCGCCCTCCCGGGTGGCACGCTGGTGCCGCACGGTGGCCGCATTATCATCGCGCGCAACGCGTCGCAGGCACAGTTCCAGGCGTTCTACGGCCGGACGCTGGACTCGAACACGTTGTTCTTCACCGGCGGGAACGTGTTCCCGAGCATCTCCGGTGGCGAGCAATTCGCGCTGTTCGACTCGAACGCGGACGCCACCACGCTCGGCGTCGGCGCCGATGGCTTCACGTTCCCGGAGGCCGCGGCCGCAGGACAGACGCTGCAGCGTATCGACTGTGGTACGCTCTCGACCGTGGCGGCGAGCTGGAACATCGTGGCAAGCACGCCCGCCAGCGCGACGCCCGGTATCACGGGGCTCAGCACCGTGTCGAACCGGATCTGCATCACCGAGGTCGCGGACTCGCCGACGAACAGCAACTTCGAGTTCCTCGAGATCCTCGTCGAGTAAGACCCCGGTCTGAGGGGCGACGCGCGCCCTGGTGAACGTCACTCGTCGCGCGCCGCCGTAGCTGGTAGAAAATGGCCGATGTGCCCCAAGGCGGGGCCATCGGCCAAGTCGTTTTCGGCCAATGCACGATCGCCCTGGCAAGGCGATGGGGCCGGTGTGGTGCTGGCTTCGCAAGCGGTGCGGCTCGGTGCACATCACACGCTGCGCGTGACGCGACGCGACGCTGGCGGGCCCAAGGCGACCGCGGCAGGTCGTTGGATGCACACGCACGAGGCACCGGCGTCGCGATCGACGCGTGCTGGTGCGCGCGGGCAAGCCTGGATCTTGGCGTCATCGCCCAAGAGGCCTTCCTGTCCGTGCATTGCTAACGAAATACTATGAAACCTTGCACGAGCGGTAGCGCCGATCACGCAGTGTCAAATTCGATACTCATATACCTGCTGCGCGAACGCTGCGCGTAAACAGGAGCGGACAGACGAGTGTCGATACGGCACGAGTGTCAGGATTTACAATGAATGCTGGACCGTTACGTCTCTCGGTACATGGGTGATGGCGATATTCAGAGCGAAAACTCCTAGGTATAAGATGAAAACTGCGATCGAAAGCGTCGTTTCGAGATCGTTTGCAATATGAGCTTGCAATCATAAATCGGTAGTTTTATGGTGGGATTGTTAACTCTTTTGTGTGCAGACGTGGAGGTGATGTGAGATGGCCGCGGCGATCGCGGCGGCGCGGCGTGTTCGATCGGTAGTTATCAAACTGGTGAGGGCTCATCGCGGTTCCCGGTGCGCGCACGACAGGCGTGGTGCGGGCTCCGGCCGCGCGGGGCACAATGTTGTTCGAAATGGCATTACGGCGTGGGAGTAACAGGCTGCTTCCACGTCGGGCAATCATGTGAGAAGCCAAGAACAGGGAGATGTCGCAATGAGGATGACTAGATGGATGTGGACTCTCGGAGTTCCGGCCGTGATCGCGGGGTGCGCGACCGGAGACGAGCCAAAGGTCGGTAAGGCCGATCTGCCTATCTTCAGCACCGAATCAATACAGGCCCACCTGGCGGGCGAAGGGATCATCGATTTCGGTACGACCGTGTTCGGCACGAACCCGACCACGCTGCTAGAGCCCCTCGACTTCCACAGGTACGAGTTCCAGGCGGCTGCCGGCGGCACCGTGACGATCACGGCGACGGCCACCAAGTGCGGCGACCCCGACGTGGTGATCGACCTGTTCACCGAGGACGATCTCGCCGCCGGCGCCACGCAACTCATCGAGGCCGACGATAGCGGTCTGGCGTGCGCCCTCGACGCGCAGATCACGAACTTCACGCTGCCGATCGACGGAACGTACGAGCTCATCGTGAGAAGCTTCCGGCAGGCAGGCAGCACCGACAACGGTCACTACCAGCTGACGATGAACTGCACCAACAACGCGTGTGCGCTGGCCGGTGCGCCGAACGCCGCCACCGTGCGGGTCAACCAGGCGGACATCGACAATGGCTTGCTCACCGCCTCTCAGCTGTTCGATGTCGGTGACTTCACGTTCGAGCACATCTTCACCGTCGCCGAGGGTCTGGGCAACGCCCTCGCCGGCGCGCCAGGGAATGGCACGGCACGCCCCGCCTTCCGCACCAACCCCGGCAACGTGCACTTCGCCGCGTTCGGTGCGCCGGAAGCCCAGAGCTGCGTGACCTGCCACAACCTCGGCGGTGACGACGGCGCGGGCGACCTCAACCACAACATCTTCCAGATCGGCGACGGCATCAACCGTTCGTCGGGCGTGCCGCGCAACCCGCCGACCGTGCTCGGTAACGGTTACCGCCAGCGCATCGGCGAGGAGATGACGATCGATCTCCAGAGCGAGCTCGCTGCCGCCAAGCTCCAGGCCAAGAACACCAACATGGCGGTGACCCAGGCGCTGACCTCCAAGGGGATCTCGTTCGGCTCGGTCGTCGCAAATCCGGACCAGACGGTCAACTTCGGCGGCCTGGTCGGTGTCGACACTGACCTTGTTATCAAGCCGTTCGGCTGGAAGGGCCGCGAAGCGACGCTCAAGCGGTTCGTCGAGGGCGGCTTCCGCGTCCACTTCGGCATCCAGTCCCAGCCGCAGGTCGACCTGAAGTGCCCCAACACCAACCTGCTCGGCACCGGCGCTTGCCCGGATCCGGATGGCGATGGCGTGACCAACGAGCTGACGGAAGGCGGATTGTCGGCGATGGCGATCTACATGGGGCTGCGCGAGATTCCGGTCCGCGTTCCGGCGATCACTCCTGCGGCGCAGGCCCGCGCCAACTCCGGCGAGGCGCTGTTCAACCAGGTCGGCTGTGCGACCTGCCACACCCAGTTCATGACGGCCAACAGCCCGATTCACGTCGAGGCGGCGGACTCTCTCGCCAATAAGGGCACCGGCGGCAAGGGCATCACGCTCAACCTGGCGGTCGATAACAAAGATCCGAAGCCGGCGGTCAACCCCAACGGCTCGATGACCATCGAGGTGTTCAGCGACTTCAAGCGCCACAACGTGGGTGCGTCGCTTCAAGACAATCAGCCGTTCAACCAGATCGCGGCGAACCAGTTCATCACGCCGCCGCTGTGGGGCATCGCGGTCTCGGCGCCGTACCTCCACGATGGTCGCGCGCGGACGCTGCAGGACGCGATCCTGCTGCACGACGGTGATGCGCTGGCGGTTCGCAACAGCTTCGCCGCGCTTACCGCCGATCAGCAGTCGCAGATCGTGGAATTCCTCCTCACCCTCGGCCGCCAGGAGAATGTCGATGCCGCGGCTGTGAAGGTCAACCTCAGCAACTACCTCCTGCAGCAGATCAAGCCGCAGGGAACGAACTTCCGGCTCACCCAGGCCACCCTCCCGGCTGGCACGCTGGTGCCGCACGGTGGCCGCGTGATCATCGCGCGCAACGCGACGCAGGCGCAGTTCCAGGCGTTCTACGGCCGGACGCTCGACTCGAACACGCTGTTCTTCACCGGCGGGAACGTGTTCCCGACCATCTCCGGCGGCGAGCAGTTCGCGCTGTTCGACTCGAACAACGACGCCACCACGCTGGGCGTGGGCACCGATGGCTTCACGTTCCCGGAGGCCGGGGCCGGAGGACAGACGCTGCAGCGTCTTGACTGTGGTACGCTCTCGACCCAGGCGGCGAGCTGGAACATCGTGGCAAGCACGCCCGCCAGCGCGACGCCCGGTATCACGGGGCTCAGCACCGTGTCGAACCGGATCTGCATCACCGAGGTCGCGGACTCGCCGACCAACAGCAACTTCGAGTTCCTCGAGATCCTCGTCGAGTAAGACCCCGGTCTGAGGGGCGACGCGCGCCCTGGTGAACGTCACTGGTGGCGCGCGGTCGTGACCCTCCGGGATCTGGTGTCACCAGATCATGGCCGATGTGCCCCAAGGCGGGGCCCATCGGCCAAATCGTTTTCGGCGATGCTCGATGGTTCGTTGAGAGGAAGGCGCTGGCGAGGTACGCGCCCCGCACGCGGTACGGCGCGGCGCGCATCACACGCCGCGGATAACGTGCCGCCGGCGGCCCCAGGCGCCCACGAAAGACGTTCGACGCGCGTGCACGAGGCATCGACGTCGCAGTCGACGACTTGCGGGTGAGCACGGACAAGCGTGGGCTGCGACTCGTCGACCAGGTGGTTGCTGTACAGGCGTATTGCTAATAAAGTTAAGAGTCTTCACGGTGACCGTGGTGATGCTCACGAAGAATCGAAGTCATGCTCTCGGCACAAACTCCAAGATATCAGACGAAAGACGTATCCAGACGCTTCTCGAGGTCAGTTTGCAATATGAGCTTGCGATTAAATTGGTAGTTTGCCGTGGAATCGCTAACTATTTTATACACGAGCGTAGGGGGTGATATAAGAGAGCCGTAGTACTCGAAATGGCGCGCGGCGTGCTCGATCGATCGTTGTCAGGCTGGTGGAGGGCTTCATCGCGGTGTCCCGCTGCGCGCGCACGGCAGGCGCAGGTGCGGGCTCGCGTGACCCGGCTTGTTTACATTGGTATGACAGCATAGGAGTAACAGGCTGCTCCCATGTCGGGTAATCATGTGTAGAAGCCAGGAACAGAGACGTCGCAATGAAGGCACTAGATGGATGTGCGCTTTGGCGTTCCGCCCCTGATCGCAGATCGGGCAACGGCTCCAGCTGCGAGGATCCGGACAACGACGGCGTGACCCACGAGATCAGCGAAGGCAAGCTCGCCGACAGCAAGAACTTCGACCAGATCGCCGCCAATCAGTTCATCACGCTGCACCTGTGGGATCCGCGACTCGGCGCCGTACCTCCACGATGGCCGCGCGCCGACCCTGAATGACGCGATCCTGCAGCACGCGGGCGATGCCCAGGCGGTTCGCGACGAGTACCCGCGCCGACCGCCGATCAGCAGTCGCAGGTCCAGGAGTTCCGGCTCACGCTCGGCCGCCAGGAGGAGGTCGACGCGGCGGCGACGAAGGTCGACCTGAGTGGCTTCGCCGGTAGCGCCCTCTCGTGGCGCCAAGCGTGCGTCCTGGTGAACGCTCCTCGTGGCGCGCGGCAATGACATCCGCCGCGGCCCGGATGGTGTCGCCGGTTCATGGCCGATATGCCCGAATACCGGGAGCATCGGCCAAAGCGCTTTTCCTCTACATCACATGGCGCGCCGACAACACCCAGGTATCGTTCGAGTCCGCGAGATCTTCGTAGCGTGAGATCTCGGTCAGGGTGCTGCTCGTGGGCAACCCATTGCACGCGAGCTGGACCCGGCGCGGATGGAGGCGAGCGAGGTCGCTCGCGATGAGGCACGTTCACCCGAGGTGGCGGCCGGGCACCAGGCCGGCATGGTGATGCGGCGACGGTGTTTCTCGAGGAGAGCCGGCTGTGGCGACCAGGCGCGGTCGTGGCGGCACCGCCGGAGACCGGGCGCTGAAGCCGGTTGACCAGAGAGCTGATTATCGCCGCATGAAAACACGATATGGCTAAGCACATATACTACATATGGCTTTCATGACTACGTACTGATTCATATCCGTCGCATTTGCTTCGCTCATGGTTGAGTGAATGAGCGTCGCCGCCGACGAGGCATCAACCGCCCCGACGGTGGCGTCGCGCGTGGCCGCAATTATCGGGGGGCGGCTGCTCGCCGATCAACTCAACACCCTCAATCGCAGCGAAGTGCCGCCCTCGAGGCGCTGAAGGCGATTCGCCGGCGGCAGTCGGCGCGCGGCGCGCGGGTGAACCTGGCTACGATCGGGACATCGTCGCCGAACGCGAACAGCTCTTCGAAGATCAGTCTCACGCTCTTCGATGAATAGGAATCCGACAGCTCCTGACCGATCGATGCCGATGAATCGCGATCTCGGGGAGGGATCGTAAAAAATGTTAATGATGATGATTCACCTTATGGATTAAATTTTGCACATTGCCTACAGTGGCAAAAGGCTCACGTGTCTAGGCGCTCTTCCTCTCTCGATGTTGTGTCTCGCAGACGGCATCACGCCGCTGTCCTGAGGGAAGCAGGAGGGCGCGACATCCCTGACACTAGCAGTACGACGTGAACGGAGCAGGCTACTCCCCACGTCGGGTAATTGTATGATCTAGCCAAGAACGGACGAAACATCGCAATGCGACAAATGAATAGATGGATGTGGATCGCCGGGGCTCCAGCGTTGATCGCGGGATGCGCGGTCGCGAATGACCCCCCAACCGGCAAGGCCTCTGATGAGCCCCTCGTGCTGACCGCAGGCGTCAGGGTGGCCACGGAAGGCATCTTGAGCTATGGCGCGGTCGTGTTCGCCGAGAACCCGACCACCCTGATGGAAGCCAACGACTTCCACGGGTACGAGCTCGATGGCAAGGCCGGCGGCAACATCACCATCACGGCGAACGCGTCGAGTTGTGGTGTGCCCGACACGGTGCTCGACCTGCTCAGCCCCGAGGACGCCAGCGGCAACCGCACGTTCCTGCTCGAGAACGACGACGCGGGCATCGCGCCGTGCACGCTCGACTCGAAGATCGCGAACTTCACGCTGCCGACCACGGGCCGGTACCTGATCGTCGTGACGAGCTTCCTGCAGGCCGGCGGCAACGGCCACTACAAGCTGGCGGTGACCTGCAACAACAACGCGTGCGTGGATCCTGCAGCGCCCACGTTCGCGGCCTCGCAGATCTCGCAGGCCGACATCAACAACGGCCTGTTCTCCCCTGCGGCGCTGTTCGACATTGGTGACTTCACGTTCGAGCACACCTTCACCGTCGCGGAGGGCATGGGCAACGCGCTGGCCGGCGCGCCGGGCAACGGCCAGCCGCGCCCCGACTTCCGCCAGTTCCCGAACAACGTGCACTTCGCGGGGTTCGGCGCCCCGGAAACCCAGAACTGCGTGTCCTGCCACAACATCGGCGGGGACGACGGCGCCGGTGACAACAACCACAACATCTTCCAGAACGGCGATGGCATCAACCGGAACACGGGCTTGCAGCGCAACCCGCCGCCCGTGCTCGGCAGCGGCCTCCGCCAGCGGCTCGGCGAGGAGATGACCACCGAGCTCCAGGGCCAGCTCGCCGCCGGCAAGGCCTCGGCACTCGCGACCAACGCGAACGTCACCGTGACGCTGAAGTCGAAGAACACCAACTTCGGCTCGGTCATCGCACACCCGGACCAGACGGTCGACTTCACCGCCATCGTGGGCGTCGACACCGACCTCGTCGTCAAGCCGTTCGGCTGGAAGGGCCGCGAGGCGACGATCCGCCGGTTCATCGAAGGTGGCTTCCGCGTCCACATGGGCATGCAGACCCAGCCGTCGATCGACAAGAACTGCCTCAACCGGAACGACAACAACTTCGGCACCGGGGCCGATTGTCAGGATCCCGACGGCGACGGCGTGAAGGGCGAGATCACCGAAGGTCTGCTCAGCGCGACGGCGATCTACATGGGCCTTCGCGAGACGCCCGTGCGCATCCCGGCCGCCACCCCGGCGCTGCAGCTGCGCGTGAACGCGGGCGAGGCGCTGTTCACCCAGGTCGGTTGCGCGGGCTGCCACCGCCAGAACATGGTGATCAACGTGCCGACCCACGTCGAGCCCGCGGACAGCGGTGGGGCGGGCATCACCCTCCACCTCGCCACGGACACCAAGGATCCGCACCCGGCGCTCAACGCCGATGGCACGATGACGGTCGAGATCTGGAGTGACTTCAAGCGCCACAAGATGGGCGCGGCGCTCGCCGACAGCAAGAACTTCAACCAGATCGCCGCGGACCAGTTCATCACCCCGCCGCTGTGGGGCATCCGCGACACCGCGCCGTACCTCCATGACGGCCGCGCCGCGACGCTCCTCGACTCGATCCTCCTGCACGGCGACGGCGACGACGCATTCTCGGTCAACGCGTTCAAGGCGCTGACCGCCGATCAGCAGAACGAGATCATCGAGTTCATGAACTCGCTCGGTCGCCAGGAGGACCTGGACGCGGGGGCGGTCGATCTCAGCGGCTTCCGCGTGGAGCAGACCGGCTCGCTCATCGACAGCACCCTCCCGCCCGGCACCCTCGTGCCGCACGGTGGCATCCTGATCATCGCGCGCAACGCGACGTCGGCGCAGTTCCAGGCGAACTACGGCATCACGTTCGACTCGAACGTGGTGTTCTTGAACGGGGCCAACGCGTTCCCGCAGATCGACGGCGGCGAGACCTTCGCGATATTTGACTCGCAGGGCGTGTTCATCGACGGACGCTCGATCCCGCAGCCCACGGGCGGCCTCAAGACGTTCTCGCGCCTCAACTGCGGTCTGGTGGCGTCGGCCGCGGCGAGCTGGACCCAGGTGGCGACCTCGAACGCCGTGGCGACGCCCGGCAAGGGCCCGGAGAACACCGGCCAGAGCCGCATCTGCGTCTCGGAGATCGCGGACTCCGCGAACTCCAACTTCGAGTTCATCGAGATCACGGTCGAGTAAGCGTTAGTCTGGTCACGGCTACCCTCTTGTGACCCATGGCCGAGTGCCCCGTGAGGGCTCTCGGCCTATCGTCGTTTCGGTGCCCTGCGCGCGGCGTGGCGAGGTGGCCCCCCCCCCGCATGGCCACGAGGCCTCGATGGTGATCGAGCGGTCGAGCGGTCGAGCGGTCGTGCGTCCGGCGCTCGGGGTGACGCAGCCGGAAGGCCAGATCGCGGCGGGCGAAGGTTCGCGACGCCGGCCGCGCGTCACACCGGCCGAGCCTCGAGCGCGGCGATCACGCCGAGGCAACGGCCCGCGCCAACGCGCGCTCGATCGCGCTGCAGGAAGCCCGGGGCCCCGCGCCGGGGATGCCGTGTCCTCGATGTGGTGACATGGAATGTGCTTCGCCCGGCAGGCTCGTCGCGAGGCTTCCTCGCGAGGCTCAATATTGTGACGATCTCACGCTCTTGTGACGCTCCTCACCGTTAGTCCAATTTTATATTTTATCTATCTGCTGCTTGTGCGCGTCGCGTGAAGTGGCATCGGATAGTCGAGGTTCGGTGCGGCAGGCGCGCTGTCCGTCTAGTTTGTTGTGAGCAATGACGATCATCTCGTGCATGACTTCAGGCGGTGATGCTCGAAGTGTCGATCATTCAAATGGTGTTACGGCGTGAGGGTATCAGGCTGCCCTCACGCCGGCTGACATGTGCTCCAAGCCAAGAACGGACGGGACATCGTAATGAGACCAATGACTAGATGGATGTGGATCGTCGGGGCTCCGACGCTGATCGCGGGATGCGCGGTCGGAAGCGACCCCCAAACCAGCAAGACCGCCGGAGAACCGCTCCGGATCACGGCCGGGACGCGAATCGCTACGGAAGGTATCTTGAGTTATGGTGCGGTCGTGTTCGCCGAAAACCCGACCACGCTCATGGAGGCCTCGGACTTCCACGGGTACGAGCTCGATGGCTTGGCCGGTGGCAACATCACCGTCACGATGAACTCGTCGAGCTGCGGTGTCCCCGACACCGTGCTCGACTTGTTCGGCCCCGAGGACGCCAATGGCAACCGAGCGTTCCTGTTCGAGAACGATGATGCGGGCCTCGCGCCGTGCGTCCTCGACTCGCGGATCGCGAACTTCACGCTGCCGGTCACGGGCCGGTACCTGATCGTCGGGACGAGCTTCCTGCAGCAAGGCGGCAACGGCCACTACAAGCTGTCCGTGACCTGCAACAACAACGCATGCGTGGACCCCGCCGCGCCGACGTTCGCGGCCTCGCAGATCTCGCAGGCCAGCATCAACAACGGTCAGTTCACCCCGGCGCAGCTGTTCGACATCGGCGACTTCACGTTCGAGCACATCTTCCGCGTCGAGGAAGGCATGGGCAACGCGCTCGCGGGCGCGCCGGGCAACGGCCAGCCGCGCCCGGATTTCCGGCAGATCCCCAACAACGTGCACTTCGCGGGCTTCGGCGCCCCGGAGGCGCAGAGCTGCGTGACCTGCCACAACATCGGCGGTGACGACGGCGCCGGCGACCTCAACCACAACATCTTCCAGATCGGCGACGGCATCAACCGGACGTCGGGCGTGCCGCGTAACCCGCCGCCGGTGCTCGGCAGCGGTCTGCGCCAGCGCCTCGGCGAAGAGATGACCACCGAGATCCAGGGCCTGCTCGCCGCCGGCAAGGCGCAGGCCGTCGCGACGAACACGAACGTCGCCGTGGCGCTCAAGTCGAAGGGCACCAACTTCGGCACGGTGACCGCGAAGCCCGATGGCACGGTCGACTTCACCGGCATCGTGGGCGTCGACACCGACCTCGTCGTCAAGCCGTTCGGCTGGAAGGGCCGCGAGGCGACGATCCGCCGGTTCATCGAGGGCGGGTTCCGCGTCCACTTCGGGATGCAGACCCAGCCGTCGATCGACAAGAACTGCCTCAACCGGAACGACAACAACTTCGGCAACGGCCCCGACTGCCAGGATCCCGATGCCGACGGCGTGAAGGGCGAGATCTCCGAAGGTCTGCTGAGCGCCACGGCGGTCTACATGGGCCTCCGCGAGGTGCCGGTGCGCATCCCGGCGGCCGATGCGGCCGCGCAGGCTCGCGTCAACCAGGGTGAGGTCCTGTTCAACCAGGTCGCGTGCACGGGCTGCCACCGCCAGAACATGGTGATCAACGTGCCGACCCACGTCGAGCCCGCCGACAGCGGCGGGCCGGGCATCACCCTCCACCTCGCCACGGACACCAAGGATCCCAAGCCGGCGCTCAACGCCGATGGCACGATGACGGTCGAGATCTGGAGTGACTTCAAGCGCCACAAGATGGGCACGGCGCTCGCCGACAGCAAGAACTTCAACCAGATCGCCGCGGACGAGTTCATCACCCCGCCGCTGTGGGGCATCCGCGACACGGCGCCGTACCTCCACGACGGTCGTGCAGCGACGCTGCTCGATGCGACCCTCCAGCATGGCGACGGCGACGACGCGTTCTCCCTGACCAAGTTCAAGGCGCTGTCGGCCGACGATCAGAACAAGATCGTCGAGTTCATGCTATCGCTCGGCCGCCAGGAGGACCTCGAGGCGCGGGCGACGCCGGTCGACCTGAGCGGCTTCATCCTGGAGCAGCAGCAGGTGGTCGGGAACACCGTCCAGTTCATCGATGCGTTCTTGCCTGCCGTCAAGGTGCCGCACGGCGGCTTCCTGATCATCGCGCGCAACGCGACGCAGGCGCAGTTCGAGTCGTTCTACTGTGCCACCGGCGGCTGCCCCGGCGGCACGACGCTCGGTCCCAACGTGGTGTACCTCACGGGCGGGAACGCGTTCCCGCAGATCGACGGCTCCGAGACGTTCGCGGCGTTCGATCTCCAGGGCGTGTTCATGGATGGCCGGTCGTTCCCCGAGGTCGCGGCCGGTCAGCAGACGCTCCAGCGCACCAGCTGTGGCGTGTCGGCGACGCTCGCGACGAGCTGGAACATCGCGGCGACCTCGACGGCAGGCGCGACCCCCGGCAGGGGCCCGCTCAACACCGGCCTGAACCGCATCTGCGTCTCGGAGGTCGCGGACGCGACCAACTCGAACTTCGAGTTCCTCGAGGTCTTCATCGAGTAAGCGGGTGACCTGAGGGTTGCTGCTCGCGCGCGACCGATCGCGCGTGGTAGCAGCACCTCGCGGGGCTCGGCGCTCCCGACCATCGGGGCGCCGGCTCGCCGGGCATGGTCGACGTGGCTCCGTGCGGTGCCCGTCGACCATGGTCGTTTCGGTGATCGAGCGCACGCCGTACGGGGCCTGGATTGCAGCGAACGCAGGTCACTGTCACGCCCCGCGAGTCACCGCTGCCGGCGGTTCTCGATGTGCGGTGGCGATCCGGCGCCGAACGCCGGGGCGCCGGTACCTGGCGTCAGAACGGCGGAGCTTCCGACCACAAGGCGCATCGCAGATGCGGGCGCATTGCGATGCGTAATTGCTGGTCAGGTAATTGTGCAAAAAATAGTAATCCAGCTTATGGTGCAATCTCCGCCTGCCGCCTACACTGCGAACAGACTCAAGCATCGACTAGCTTGATTCGCGATCCTGTGCAGCGGCGCCGCGTGGCTCGGGTGCTCTCGATGCCCTGCGGGCGTGCACGGGGTCGCCAACACTGGCTTTGCGACGTGGGTGGATCAGGCTACTCCCACGTCGGGCATTCGTACGATATCGCTCTAAGCCAAGAACGGATGGACCGCAATGCGAGAAATGACCAAGTGGCTGTGGATTGCCGGGGCTCCGGCGCTGATCGCGGGATGCGCGGTCGGGGACCAGCTCAAGACCAGCAAGGCCTCCTCTGAGCCCCTGGAGCTCACGCCGGGTCTGCGGGTATCTACCGAAGGTATCTTGAGCTTCGGCGCGGTCGTGTTCGCCGAGAACCCGACCACCCTCATGGAGGCCGGGGACTTCCACGGCTACGAGCTCGATGGCAAGGCCGGCGGCAGCATCACCATCACGGCGACTGCGTCGAGCTGTGGAAACCCTGATACGGTGGTCGACCTGTTCGGCCCCGAGGACGCCAACGGCAACCGGTTGTTCCTGGCCGAGAACGATGACTCGGGCGGCGCTTGCTTCACCGATTCGCAGATCGCCGGTTTCATGCTACCGGACACCGGCCGGTACCTGGTCGTGGTGACGAGCTTCCTGCAAGAAGGCGGCAACGGTCACTACAAGCTGCAGGTGACGTGCAACAACGGCATGTGCGTGGACCCCACCGCGCCGACGTTCGCGGCCTCGCAGATCGCGCAGACCGACATCGACGCCGGCAAATTCACGCCTGCCCAGCTATTCGATATCGGTGACTTCACGTTCGAGCACATCTTCCGCGAGAACGAGGGTATGGGCAACGCGCTGGCCGGGCTACCTGGCCTCGGTCAGCCGCGCCCGGACTTCCGCCAGTTCCCGAACAACGTGCACTTCGCGGGCTTCGGGGCTCCGGAAGCGCAGAGCTGCGTGACCTGCCACAACCTCGGCGGCGACGACGGCGCCGGCGATCTCAACCACACCATCTTCCAGATCGGCGACGGCATCAACCGCTCGTCGGGCGTGCCGCGCAACGCGCCCACGGTGCTGGGCAACGGCTACCGCCAGGCGATCGGCGCCGAGATGACCATCGAGCTCCAGGGCGAGCTCGCCGCCGCCACGGCCAAGGCCAAGAGCACGAACATGGCCGTGACCCAGGCGCTGACCTCCAAGGGGATCTCGTTCGGTTCGCTGGTCGCGAACCCCGACGGGACCGTCAACTTCGCCGGCGTCGTCGGCGTCGACACCGTCACCGTCGGCGCCGAGGGGCCGCTCACCGTCCGGCCGTTCGGCTGGAAGGGTCGCGAATCGACGCTCCGCCGGTTCGTCGAGGGTGGCTTCCGCGTCCACTTCGGCATGCAGTCTCAGCCGTCGATCGACAAGAACTGCGCGAACCCGAACGTCAACAACTTCGGCAACGGGCCCGACTGCCAGGATCCCGACGCCGACGGCGTGAAGAGCGAGATCACCGAAGGCCTCTTGTCGGCCGAGGCGGTCTACATGGGGCTGCGTGAGACGCCGGTCCGCGTCCCGGCGGCGACCCCCGCGGCGGCGACCCGCGCGAGCAGCGGCGAGGCGCTGTTCAAGCAGATCGGCTGCACCAACTGCCACGTGCAGAACATGAAGCTCAACTCGCCGATCCACGTCGAGCCGGCGGACGAGACCGGCGGCGCGGGCATCAAGCTGAACCTGGCGACCGACAACAAGACCCCGCACCCGGCGAGCAACGCCGATGGCTCGATCACGGTCGAGCTGTGGAGCGACTTCAAGCGCCACGACGTGGGCACGCTCTTGGCCGACAGCAAGCCGTTCAACCAGATCGCGGCGAACCAGTTCATCACGCCGCCGTTGTGGGGGATCGCCGACTCGGCGCCGTACCTCCACGACGGCCGCGCGCCGACGCTCTCCGACGCGATCATCCAGCACGCGGGCGATGCCCTGTCGGTCGAGCAAGCGTACGGCAGGCTCACCGCCGACCAGCAGGCGCAGATCCAGGAGTTCCTCGGCACGCTCGGCCGCCAGGAGGATGCGGACGCGAAGGCGGCGCCGGTCGATCTGAGCGGCTATACGCTGGAGCAGGAGGGCACGCCGTTCGTCGACTTCACGATCCCGGCGGGCACGCTCGTGCCGCACGGTGGCTTCCTGATCATCGCGCGCAACACGTCGAAGTCGGCGTTCCAGACCTTCTACGGCAAGACGCTCGGCGCGAACGTGGTCTACCTCAACTCGGCGGCCACGACCCCCACCGGGTCGCGGATGCCGCAGATCAGCGGCGGCCAGGCGTTCATGCTGTTCGACACGCAGTTCGTGACCGTCGACGGTCCGTCGATCGCCGAGCCCACGGGCGGCCTGAAGACGTTCTCGCGCACCAGCTGCGCTGCCGCGGCTGGCGCCGCGACGAGCTGGGTCACGACCACGACCACGACCGCGATCGCGACGCCCGGTACGGGCCCGGTGACCACCAACCAGGGCCACGTCTGCATCACGGAGATCGCGGACGCCACCACGCAGGCGGACGAGTACCTCGAGATCTTCGTCGAGTAAGCTCGCGTCGTCGGGTCACGGCGTGCGCGTGACCCGGGCGCCCCTATTCGGGGTGGCGGATCGTCAGGACCGGCACCCGGCTCGAGCGCACGACGTGCTCGGTGACGCTGCCGGCCATCAGGTGGCGGATGCCGGTCCGCCCGTGCGTGCCCATCACGACCAGGCCGATCTGGTGTTCGTCGATCGTTCGGTTGATCTCGTCGACGGGCATGCCGATCTTGATGACGCCGGTCGCGGTCACGCCATCCTTGGCGAGCCGATCCGCGATGTCTTGCAGGTGGGCCTCGGCGCTCTGGATCGCGTACTGCTTGACGCTGATCGGCGCGCCGGTGGCCTCGGGCACGATCACGGCGTCGGGGCTGAGCTGATAGGGCAGATCGATCACGTGCAGGAGCACGATCGTGCCGCCGTGCGCCTTGGCCTCGTCACGCGCGATCGCGGTCGCGTGGTTGGCGGAAGCGGAGAAGTCGTGCGGCACCAGGATCGTCTTCCATGACATGCCGCGAGCTTGGCATCATTTGGCTGCGGCCGGGAGGCTCCACGGTGCGGCGGATGCGTCGTCGGGCGTGGTCCCGGCGCGGCCGGGCCGGCGTCACACCGACATCTCGAGCATGCGCCGGATCGGCCGCAGCGCGCGGACGCGGATCGGCTCGGGGACGTCGACCTGCGGCGTGAGATCGCGGAGCGCCAGGTACAGCTTCTCGAGCGTGTTGCGCTTCATGTACGGACAGAGGTTGCACGAGCAGCTCTCGTCCTCGGGCGGGGCCGCGAGCAAGGTCTTCCCCGGGGCGGCCTGCTGCATCTTGTGCAGGATGCCGGCCTCGGTCGCGACGATGAAGGCTTGCTTGGGGCTGTTCCGGGCGTACTCGATGAGGCCGCTGGTCGAGGCGATGTGCGCCGCGTGGCGCAGGATGCCATCGTGACACTCGGGGTGTGCGATCACCTCGGCGTCGGGGTTCTGCGCCATCAGCTCGATCAGCCGGCGCTCGCTGAACGTCTCGTGCACGACGCAGGTGCCTTGCCAGCACACCAGATCGGGGCGCTGGGCGGCCTTGGCGACGAACGCGCCCAGGTGGCGATCCGGGGCGAACACGATCTTCTGGTCACCGAGCGCCTGGACGATCTTGACCGCGTTCGACGACGTGCAGATCACATCCGAGAGCGCCTTCACCTCGGCGCTGCAGTTGATGTAGCTGACGACGGTGTGGCCGGGGTACTTCGCGAGCCAGCGCTCGAACGCCGGCGCCGGGCAGCCGTCGGCCAGCGAGCACCCGGCGTCCAGATCGGGCACGACGACGACCTTGTGCGGGTTCAAGATCTTCGCGGTCTCGGCCATGAAGTGAACGCCGCAGAACGCGATGACATCCGCCTCGGTCCTGGCGGCGGCCTGCGACAGCTGGAGCGAATCGCCGACGTGGTCGGCCAGATCCTGCAGCTCGTCCTCCTGGTAGTAGTGCGCGAGGATCACGGCGTTGCGCTCGCGCTTGAGGCGCCGGATCTCCGCTTCGAGCTCCACGGCGCCGAGGCGAGGATCGACGTCGAGCACGATCGGTGGTGGGTTGCCGGCGACAGGCAGGTGGCGGTCCATGGCAAAGTCCTAGCACGCGGGAGTGCCCCCATGAGATGCCCGGCGGTGCGGGAGCGTTGCACCTATCGCGAGGTTAGCGTCCGGTGCGGTGGGGGTGCAGGAGCGCCGAGCATACGCTAACGTAGCGGGCCCGTGCCCGCTCTGGCGATCGAGCCCAACACCCGGATCGGCCGGTACCGCGTGATCCAGGCACTCGGACGCGGCGGGATGGCCGGGGTCTACGAGGTCGAAGACGATACCGGCCAGCGCTTCGCGCTCAAGGCGCCGATCGCCGACGTCAACGCCAGCGGCGACGCCACTCGCCGGTTCGCGCGGGAAGCCAACGCCTTGCGCATGCTCGATCACCCGAACCTGGTCGCCGCCGTCGACGTGTTCGTGGAGGCCGGCTACCTCTTCCTCGTGATGGAGAAGGTCTTGGGTCAGACGCTCGGCCAGGCGCTGTCGGTCGCGTCGCCGGACGGCGGCCGCCCCACCAGGGCACCGCTTGCGCCGCGCCGCGCGCTGGTCATCGCGCGCCAGATCCTCGAGGGCGCCGGCCACGCGCACGCGCACGGCCTGGTGCATCGCGATCTCAAGCCCGACAACATCATCCTGATCGACATGGGCGGCTGGGAGCGCGTGAAGATCATCGACTTCGGGATCGTCAAGCTGAGCGGCGACGCCGCGGCGGCGTTCGGGGCGGGGGCGCTGACCAACGCCGGCCTGGTGGTCGGTACCCCGGCCTACATGGCTCCCGAGCAGGCGCTCGGCCGCATGGTCGATACCCGCACCGACCTCTACGCCGCCGGCGTGCTCTTGTTCGAGATGCTCACGGGGCACCTGCCGTTTCACGATCCCGATCCGATCAAGCTGATGACCCTTCACGTGAAGGCCCGCGTGCCGCGCATCGACGAGCTCACGAACAACGCCGCGTGGGCGACGCCGCAAGTCTGCGCGCTGGTTGCGGGGGCGCTGGCCAAGGACCCAGCGCATCGCTTCGCCAGCGCCGAGAGCATGATCGCGGCGCTCGAGGACGCGTTCTATTCGATCGACCATCTCTGACGTCCCGTACGGGCACATGAAACACCCCGTGTGGGGTTGACGCTTTCGTACCCAGGATCTCGGGAAGAGGCATTCTCCGTTCACCGCTCCGCGCTCCGCCGCTCCAGCGCGCTGGCTATCCGCCACAGCGGATTTCGGGCGGCACATCCATCGTCACCGTGCTCGTCTCACCTGCGACATTCTGCCAGCGTGTGAGACCAGCCCCACGGCGCGTCGATACCTTCCGCATCTCCTCCCGGACGACGCTCATTTTGCGCGGGGCGGGATCTTCGTCGGGAGCGGCGCATGCGCGAGCGGCGATGTGATGAACCGCATACAACGAACTCTCCCTAGTACTACGCATCAGACTTGTTTTTGAATCGATGCTGCGATGGCACCGACGAGTACGAAACAGACATTTGCATAGTCCCCATGACGAACCTATTTCACTCGCCGCGATGGGGTGGTAGCCATGGAGAATGGGATACCTCGTCGATGGCGTCTGGCACACGGGGTGGTACGAGCCAGATGCCCAGGGCGCGTTCCGCCGGCCGGCGACCAGGTTTCGCAACCGGCCTCGTGACGTCGCGGCTGGCCGCTACCACCTGTACGCCTCGTGGGCGTGTCCGTGGGCGCACCGAGCGATGATCGTGCGCGCGTTGCGCGGGCTGACCAGGGCCGTCGGGGCCACCATCGTCGGCCCGCTCATGGGCGATGACGGCTGGCCGCTGCGCGCCGAAGATCCGGACCCGATCGGCGGCGCGCGGCATCTCCGCGAGGTCTATCTCCGGGCCGATCCCAGCTACACCGGCCGCGTCACCGTGCCAGCCCTGTGGGATCGCGAGACCAACACGATCCTCAACAACGAGTCGCGCGACCTGATGCGCATCTTCGATGTCGATCTCGCCGCGCTGGCGCGCGACCCGATGGAACCGACGCTGGCTCCCCCCGAGCTCATCGGTGAGATCGATCGCGTGCTCGACGCGATCTACGAGCCGATCAACAACGGCGTCTACCGCGCCGGGTTCGCGACCACGCAGGCGGCCTACGACGCCGCCGTGACCGAGGTGTTCACGGCGCTCGCGCACTGGGACGCCGTCCTCGGGGACCAGCCGTTCGTCTGCGGCACGCGGATGACCGAGGCCGACATCGCCCTGTTCACCACGCTGCTGCGGTTCGACGTCGTCTACTACGCGCACTTCAAGTGCAACGTGAAGCGCCTGCGCGATCACCCGAACCTGTGGCGGTTCACCCGGCGGCTGTACCAGCATCCCGGGATCCGGCCGACCTGCCACCTCGACGACATCAAGAAGCACTACTACTGGAGTCAGCCCACCGTGAATCCGACGCGGATCATCCCGCTGGGGCCATCGCTCGAGGCCGAGCTGGCGGCACCGCTCTGAAGGCAGGCAGGCAGGCCGGCCGATCGCCTGGGGCCGGATCGGCCGCCGCTCGGTCGTTCGCCGATCGCCTGGGTCACAAGGCCGGCCGGCCGCGGATCAGGTGCAGCACCACCAGCAAGATCACCGAGCCGATGAAGGCGACGAAGATCGTGCCGGCGAGGCCCGTGAACGGTGTCTGCCAGCCTGCGGCGCTGAATAGCCAGCCGCCGATGAAGGCGCCGACCACACCGATCACGATATCGATGAGGATGCTGCCACCGGAGCCGACCAGCAGCGATGCCAGCACGCCGGCGATCAGTCCAACGATGAGCCAGGTAAGGAGGTCCATGCCTCGAGCTGGAGCATCGTATGTGCCAATCGGTGAGATCGCGGCCAAGCTACAGGGATCCTGGGTCGTGGTCTGAGCGTGAACGCTCGATCGGTGTCTCGGCGCTCGCAGGCGCACCCCCGGGCGCTTCCCCCGCGCGGCTCGGGCGCTCCTCGGCGCCTCCGTGTCCTCGGCGCGCATCGGGCATCGGCGCCCATCGGCGCCACCGAAGACGTGTAGCCGCCGCGGCGCGATTTGCGTAGCTCGCAAGCGAGCTAGGCTCGGCGCATGAGAAGACTGGTAGTGACGACCTTCGTTTTCGCGATCGTGCTCGCCGCGCGGGCAACGCCGGCACGCGCGGACTTCGGGATCGGGATCTTCCTCGGTGATCCCTCGGGGCTCGATCTCAAGATCGGGCTCACCAACCGCACGAGCCTCGACATCGTGCTGGGCTTCGAGACGTTTCGCGACACCCACGCCAACTACGGGCACCTGACGTATCTCGTGACGCCGGTGGTCGCGCACGGCGACTCGGTGCTCGTCCCGATCCGCCTCGGTATCGGCGCCGCGCTGTACGGCGGAACCGGTGATCTCGACTTCGCGGTCCGTGCGCCCGTCGAGGTCGCGCTCCGGTTGCGCAACGCGCCCCTGGAGTTCTACGGCGAGCTCGCCCTGGCGTTCACGCTGTTCGATCCGCACGAGGACGCCCTCCAGGCCGATCTGCAGGGCGGCCTGGGCTTTCGCGTGTTCTTCTGACCGGGCCGGGAGCGGGCCTGGCCGGTTCCGGCTAGTGCTTGGTCCAGCGGTCGATCCAGGCCAGCACCTCCTCGTGCCAGAGCTTGGCGTTCTGTGGCTTGAGCACCCAGTGGTTCTCGTCGGGGAAGTACAGGAACCGGCTGGGGATGCCCTTGCGCTGCAGCGCCGTGAAGGTCGACATCCCCTGGGTATCGACGACGCGATAGTCGAGCCCGCCGTGGATCACCAGGGTCGGCGTCTTCCAGTTCTTCACCAGGTCGATCGGGTTGTGCTTGGTGTAGCCCTCGGGTTTCTCCCACGGCAGCCCGCCGTGTTCCCACTCGGCGAACCACAGCTCCTCGGTGTCGAAGTACGCCATGCGCTCGTCGAGGTTGCCGTCGTGCACGACGAGCGCCTTGAAGCGATCGGTCTTGCCGTTGATCCAGTTGATCATGTAGCCGCCGTACGAGGCGCCGAGCGCCGCCATCTTGGTCTTGTCGAGCCAGGGGTACTTCTCGAGCGCGGCGTCGAGGCCCATCATCAGATCGTCGTAGGGCGCGCCGCCCCAGTCGTTGGAGATCGCGTCGGTGAACGCCTGGCCGTAGCCGGTCGAGCCGTGGAAGTCGATCATCACGACGCCGAACCCGTGACCCGCGTAGACCTTGGGGTTCCAGCGGTAGTGGAAGTGGTCGCCGAAGCTGCCCTGCGGGCCGCCGTGGATGAGGAACGCGACCGGCGCCTTGCCGCCGGTGAACCCGGCCGGCTTGATGACGTAGCCATGCACCGTGTCGCCCTTGGCGCCCTTGAACGAGAACTGCTCGTACGCGCCCCAGGTGATCGCCTTGACCCGCGCATCGTTCAGGTGCGTGATCTGCCTCAGGTCACCGCCGTCGAGCTTGGCGCTGTAGAGCTCGCCGGGCGACGTGAGCGTGTCGCGGACGAAGACGAGGCGGTCGCCGGCCGGGCGCGGCGCCCCGTTGGTGCCCTTGTCGACCAGGAGCTTCGCGGCCCCGCTCGCCACGTCGACCGCGAACACCGAGTGGTTGCCGACGTTGTCGGCCTCGGTGAAGATCGTCCGGCCGTCGGGGCTCCACGTGATCGATCCCGCGGAGCGGTCCCAGCCCTCGGTGAGGACGCGCGGCTTGCGCGTCGCCAGGTCGATGACGGCGATCCGCTCGCGATCGGCCTCGAACCCGGCCCGCTTCATCATCCGCACGGCGATCAACTTGCCGTCGGGCGAGAACGTCGGCGAGAAGTCGTACGCCGGGTTTTCGGCTGTGAGGTCGACGGGCTTGGTCCTGCCATCCGCGGCGACGAGGAACACGTCGGTGCCGGTGCGCCACGCATTCTCGCGACCCGCGGTCCGCGCGACGAACGCGACGGACTTGCCATCGGGCGAGACGCTGACCTCGTCCATGCCGCCGAACGGCTGGGTCGGCGAGTCGGTCGCCTGTCCCGGCGTCAGGTCCTTCGCGTCGTCGGCCTTGCCGCCGGCCTCGGGCGCCGTCCACACGAACAGGTGCGAGTACTTGCCGTCCTCCCAGTGATCCCAGTGCCGGAACAGCAGCTGGTCGTAGGCGCGGACCTTCAGCTTGGACTTCGCGCGGTCGTCGTCGCGCTTGACCGACTCGGCGATCGACTTTGCATCCGGCCACACCTCGACCGCGAGCACGAGGTGCTTGCCATCGGGGAACAGCTTGAAGCCGTTCACGTCGGCGGGCAGCTTGGTCACGGCTTCGGCCTCGCCGCCGGTCGGCCGGATCCGCCACACCTGCGACGAGCCCGAGCGCGACGACGTGAAGTAGATCCACGTCCCGTCGGCCGACCACTGCGGATCCTGGTCGTTCTCGAGGTGGGTCGTGAGCTGCTTGACGCTCGACCCGTCGGTGGCGGCGAGCCAGACGTCGGTGCGGCCGCGGTTGGCGTCGAGGTCGGTGTCGCGGACGGTGAACGCGACCTGCTTGCCATCCGGCGAGACGGCCGGATCGCCGATGCGCCGCATCGCGAGCATGTCATCGATCGTAAGGCCCTTGGCCGCGGCGGGCGCGCCGGCCAGGAGGAGCGCGAGGAGCGCGAGCTGGTGCTTCATGACCGTGGAGTATCACGGTCGGCGCGCGCGCTGCGCCTGGAGTTATCGATCGCCGCTGGCGCCGCCGGCGCCTGGTGCGCGTTCGGGCGCGCCTCTCGGTGCGCGGTCACCGGCGGCCTTGGCCACGTAATGACCGGCGGCGATCAGGCCGAGCGCGGCGGCCAGGCCTGCCGCGGGCAGCGCGCAGGCCGGCGCGAGGGCGATGACGCCCAGCGCGAGGAACTGCGCGATCGTCGCGATCTTGCCGAACACGTCGGCGCGCAGCGCGCGGTGCGGCGTGCGGCGCGCCAGGTAGATCGCGAGCAGCGGGACCAGGACGATCTCGCGGGCGCCGACGAGCGCGATCACCACGAGATCGTGCGTGTGGAAGGCGATCGCGGCGAGCACGATCGCCACGAACAGCTTGTCGACCGCCGGATCGAGCCAGCCGCCGATATCCGGACCGCGGCCGCCGCGACGCTTGACCCACCGCGCGATCCGCCCGTCGGCGGCATCGGTGACCGCGGCCAGCGCGAGCAGCGCGGCCGACCACGCCGGATCCCCCCACATCCACACCAGCGCGAGCGCGAGCGGGATCCGCGACAACGTCAAGGCATGCGCGACCCACACGGGCTGCGTCTACCATGCGGGGCGCCGGGGGCGGGCGTGCCATCCGGATCGGCGTTCCGCGACCGGCAGCCGTGCTACGCTTCGTGAGATGAAGGTGACGATCCGCTACTGCAGCTCCTGAGGGTATCGCCCTCGCGCTGCCCGGGTGGCAGCCCAGTTGAAGCAAGACCTTGGCGTGGACGCCGCGCTGGTCGTCGGCGGCTCGGGTGAGTTCACCGTGTGGGTCGATGACGCGAAGGTCATCGAGAAGCGAGGGGGGAGATTTCCGGAGCCCAGGGACGTGAGCGCGGCGGTGCGTGCCGCTACGACGTGACGACGACGCGCGACGTGCGAATGCGCGCGCCCCACGAAACGCGACCCTCCGCCTGAGGCGAGCACGACGCCCGGAACCGTTCGCGAATGGAGCGGTATCGTGCTTGCACTGCCCATTGGCAAATTTTACCCCGGAGGATTTGCCATGACGCTTCGTGCACTCGCCATCATCACCGCGCTTGCCGCTCCAACGCTCGCGAGCGCCGGTGACAAGACACCATCGACCGACAAGGCAACTGACAAGACCACCGACAAGGCCGACAAGTACAGCGCCGACGAGGTGAAGATCTTGGCGCATCTCCACCACGTCAACCAGATGGAGATCGACGTCGGCAAGGCCGCGCAGAAGAGCGGCACTGCCCGCGTGAAGAGCTACGGCGACACGCTCGAGAAAGACCACAAGAGCGCCGATGCCGATCTCACCGCGTTCGCCAAGAAGCGCGGCCTGCGCACGATTCCGGCCGACAAGCCGGACACCGACGCCGAGAAGCAAGAGCAGAAGGACATGAACGCCCAGGTGGCTCACCTGAAGACGCTCAAGGGCGCAGAGTTCGACAAGGAGTTTCTGACGATGATGGTGACCGGCCACGAGAAGGAGGTCGCCCGGATCGACACCGCCATCAACACCACCAGCAGCGACCAGGATTTCCAGACGTTCCTCAAGTCGGTCAAGCCGGTGCTGCAGCGTCACGAGGACGAAGCCCGCGAGCTGCAGAAGAACCCACAGGCGTCCGCCGACTAGCATTCGCCGCAGACCAGACCCGCCCAGCCCCGCGTGCGTCGCAAGCCAGCGTGCGCGCGGTCTCCAGAACTGTGCCCGGCCTACCTGGGGCGTCGCTATCAAGCCGCGATCTCCCCTATCCGGCGTCGGGTGATGGCACACTGCCCGCGCTCGCAGCGTCCTTCACCTTGTCCCCAGGAGTCAGGCATGCGCTCGGTCCGCTTCGGTAGTTTTGTCGGCGCCCTCGTGATCTCGTTCAGTCTCCCCGTCGTGGCACGGGCCGGAGGTGATGCCGCCGCCGGCAAGGCCAAGGGCACGGCGTGCCAGGCTTGCCACGTCTCCGAGGCCAAGGCCGGTGACACGCCTCACCTCGCCGGCCAGCGTGAGACCTATGTCGCCAAGCAGCTCAAGGCGTTCAAGGCCGGGGACCGCAAGAACCCGGTGATGAGCGCGATCACCACCGTGCTGAGCGACGCCGACATCGACAACCTGTCGGCGTTCTGGGCCGGCCAGCCCGCCGGCAGCGATACGACGGTGACGCCCGAGATCGCGGCGGTCAAGAAGTCGAAGATGACGTTCCCGAAGGACTTCCCCAAGGGTTTCACGATGTACGCGTCGGTGAACAAGGAGGACCAGGCCGCCGTGGCCCAGCAGTACGTCAACAGCGTCGGGCTCGCGGCGGTCAAGGCCGGTAAGCCCATGCCCGATGGCAGCGTGATCATCGTGGTCAACCTCGCCGCGAAGCTCGGCGCCGACAAGAAGCCGATCGCCGGCAAGGACGGCAACTGGCAGACCGACACGATCAAGGGCTACGAGGGCATGGAGTCCCGCGCCGGCTGGGGCAAGGATGTCCCCGAGCTGATCCGCAACGTCAACTGGAACTACGCGCTGTTCGGCGTCGACAAGGCTCCCAAGACCGAGGTCAACCAGGCGATCTGCCTCGCCTGCCACATACCGGCGGCCAAGACCAGCTACGTGTTCAGCTTCGCGAAGATCCAGGCCAAGGCGGCCGCGAAGTAGCCGCCGCCCGACCGGTCAGCGTTCCGGCGCGGCGCGCGATCGGCTTCATCCGCTCCCCGCCAGCAGCGCCTCGAGCTCTTGCTCGGTGATCACCTGCACGGCGTGCTTGTGCGCCGCCTCGAGCTTGGCCTTGCCGGTGTCGGCGCCGGCGACCAGGTACGTCGTCTTCTTGCTGACCGAACCGGCGACCTTGCCCCCGGCCGCCTCGATCCGCTTCTGGACGTCGGCGCGCGGCGCCGTCAGCGTGCCGGTCACGACCAGGGTCTTGCCGGACAGCGGGCCGGAGGTGGCCGCCCGGACCGGCTGCGTCGGATCGACGCCGCGCGCGGCCAGCTTGTCGAGCACGACGGCGACGTGGGGATCGCGCAGGAAGCGGTCGACGCTCTGGGCGATCGTCTCGCCGATGCCGTCGATCTCGCACAGCTCGGCGACGAACGCCTCGGAGGTGACCCGCGCCGCCGCCGCGCGCAGCGCCGTGAGCGTGCCGTACTTCTCGGCGATCGGCCGCGCGAGCACGCCGCCGAGGTTGGCGATACCGAGCGCGGCGAGCAGGCGGGCAAACGTCGCGTCCGCCCTGGCCTTGGCGATCGCCGCGATCACGTTCTGGGCCGACAGCTTGCCGAACCGCTCGAGCTTCTCGAGCTGGTCCGTGGTCAGGACGAACAGATCGGCGACGTCGTGGACGAGGCCGGTCTCGACCAGCTGGGCGACGACCTTCTCGCCGAGCCCGTCGATGTTCATCTGGCCGCGCGACGCGAAGAACTCGATCGCCGCGAGCTGTTGCGCCGGGCAGCCGAGCCGGTTGGGGCACAGGAGCGCGACCTTGCCGTCTTCGCGCACCAGCTCGGACTCGCACGACGGACAGTGCGTCGGCGCCGTGAACGCCGGCCCCGGGCCCTTCTCGGTCACGCCGAGGATCTGCGGGATGATCTCGCCGGCCTTCTCGAGCAGCACGCGATCGCCGTGGCCGAGCCCGAGCTTGGCGACGATGTCCCAGTTGTGGACCGAGGCGCGCGCGACCGTCGTGCCCGACACGTCGACCGGCTCGAGCCGCGCGACCGGGGTCACCGTCCCCGTGCGGCCGATGTTGCTCTCGATGCCCAGGAGCCGGGTCGTGACCTGGCGCGCGGGGAACTTGTAGGCGATCGCCCAGCGCGGAAACTTCGCGGTGGTGCCCAGCGCTCGGCGCTGCGCGAAGTCGTCGACCTTGATCACCAGACCGTCGAGCTCGTACGCCAGCTCGTCGCGGCGGTCGCGCCAGCTGTGGATGCATGCGGACAGCGCGTCCCAGCTCGCCGCGGCGGTATTGTGCGCCGACACCGGCAGGCCGAGCGCGCGGATCCGCTCGAGCGAGGCGAGGTGGCCGCTCGCGTAGCGCTCGCCGTCGACGACCTCGTAGAGGATCGTGCGCATCGGCCGCTTGGCGACCTCGCGCGGATCCATCTGCTTGATCGATCCCGCCGCGGTGTTGCGCGGGTTCTTGAACGGCTCCTCGCCGGCCTCGAGCCGCGCGGCGTTGATCGCCGCGAACTCCTGCTTGGTCATGTAGATCTCGCCGCGCACGACGATGTCGATCGGCTCGCGCAGCCGCAGCGCGACGCCCTTCACCATCCGCACGTTCGCGGTCACGTCCTCGCCGATCCGGCCGTCGCCGCGGGTCGCCCCGAGCGTCAGGAGGCCCGCCTGGTAGGTCAGCTCGATCCCGAAGCCGTCGATCTTGGGCTCGACCGAGAACACCGGGACGTCGCCGTCCAGCCCCTTGACCACGCGATCGAAGAACGCCTTCAGCTCGGCCTCGTCATAGGTATTGTCGAGCGACAGCATCGCGACCGGCCGCTCGACCTTGGGGAAGTCGGAGACCGGCGCGTGACCGACCCGGCGGGTCGGCGACCACTCGACCACCCAGTCGAGGTGGTCCGCCTCGATCGCGCGCAGCCGCTGGTTCAGCTGGTCATACTCGGCATCGCTGATCGTGGGGTTCGCCTCGACGTAGTACCGCCGGTCGTGCTCGGTCAGCTCGTCGACAAGCGCGAGGTAATCCTTGCGAGGATCGGAAGCCATGGGCGCGAGCATAGCCTCGATCCGGCCTTGCGCCTGGCTCAGTCGGCGAGGTGGTACGGGCGCTTCTTGCCCTCGATGAACGCGTCGATCGCCGGCTCGCCCAGCGGATCTTCGTCGAGCGAGAAGTCCGTGGCGGCCAGCTCCGGGACCTCGGCGTCGTCGGGCTCCACGGCCCGCACCGATCCCCGGGCGATCTCCCGCGGCGACCACGGCAGGTCGGTCTCGCGCTCTTCGAACCGCGAATCTTCCTGGGTGTCGGCCGCGGCGGTCGTGCTCGACGCCGCGGGGACGCTCCTGGCCGCGGCGCCGGCTCGTGCCGCCGCGGCGTGGCGCTCGGCGAGGAGCCGATCGAGCGTCTCGCGATCGGGCTTCTTGCCCACCACGCAGCCCGCCTTGACCGTGACGTGGAACGGCCCGCCGGCGAAGTAGGCGTCGATCGCTTCCTTGATGTACCAGAACACGTCCTGCATATCCTGGCCGCCGCCGGCGATCGCCTTCCAGTCGGCGAGCGGGCCGTACTCGATCACCGGCGCGAAGAAGAACTCGCGCGAGCTCCGGAACAGCAGCGAGAACTCCTCGACCTCGAGGCCACCGGTGAGGTTCGCCGCGGCCATGCAGTGCTCGACGTGGTCGAACGTCGGGTAACGCGTGAGGTAGTGATCGAGCCGGTCGAGCGCCTCGTGCTTGTCGTGCTTGACCAGCACCTCGCGGTACAGATCGTGGAACTCGTCGAACGTCCCGGCGAGCGGGAGCGTGCAGCGGACCTCGCCGGCCGGCTTGGCGACGCGCGCGAAGTCGCGCAGCGCGGCCTCGATGCTGGGCATGTCCCCGAGGCCCAGGTTACACACCACGAGATCGTAGACCTCGTCGGCAAACGACAGCTTGGGTACCGCGCTCTCGGTGCGAAAGAACACCCCCTTCTTGCCGAGCGGGCCGAGCTCGGCGACCTTGCGGCGCACGACGTCGAGCATCGCGCTCGAGGCGTCGATCGCGATCAGCCGTGACCCCTCGCCCATCCGGCGCAGGATCTCGATCGTCGGCGCACCGGTGCCGCACGAGATATCGAGCACCTGGCCACGCTCGGGCAGGGCCAGGTCGCGTAGCAGCAGCTTGCCGAAACGTGATCCCCAGCATGGCGCGATCTCGTCATCGTAGATGCGCGCCAGCTTCTCGATCTTGAAGGTTCGCTTGGCCTGGACGGTCACGACAACGACCAGAGTGCGAGCCAAGAATACACAACCATGGCCGTGACTCTATGGATATTTCCTGATCTCGAAGGGTTGCTGCGGTCGGGACGCGCATGCAGGTCGCGCTATCGTCGACGCAGGCCAGGCGCCCGAGGGAAGCCGGATCCCCGTACGCCCACCTGGGACGACATGGCGCTAGACATACCCCAGGTAGGATCTTGTCCGTTATTGTAGTTATTGGCGACGGCGAGACAGCTCGTCTCGGTCGGAAGCGCCCACGGCGCGCTCTGGAGTTGTCAGGGCCGCCACATCACAGTGACAGGTAGTCACCGTCAGTCACCGTCAGTCGCCGTCAGTCACCGTCAGTCACCGTCAGTGAGGATCGTCGCCACCGGCATAGATCTTCTGCCCGCCCTCGCGAAACTCGGCGGCCTTCGCGGCGAGCCCGGCCTCGATGTCCCCGGCCGCGAGATCCTGCTGTCTGGCCATCTGGCGCACCTCCTCGGTGATCTTCATCGAACAGAACTTCGGACCGCACATCGAGCAGAAGTGCGCGCCCTTCGCGGCCGGCGCCGGCAGCGTCTCGTCGTGAAAGTCCTTGGCGGTATCCGGATCGAGCGAGAGGTGGAACTGGTCTTGCCAGCGGAACTCGAAGCGCGCCTTGCTGAGCGCGTTGTCGCGATCCTGCGCGCCGGGGTGGCCCTTCGCCAGATCGGCGGCGTGCGCGGCGATCTTGTACGCGATCACGCCGGCCTTGACGTCGTCGCGATCGGGCAGCCCGAGGTGCTCCTTGGGCGTCACGTAACACAGCATCGCTGTGCCGAACCAGCCGATCATCGCCGCGCCGATCGCGCTCGTGATGTGATCGTAGCCCGGCGCGATGTCGGTGACCAGCGGCCCGAGCGTGTAGAACGGCGCCTCCTTGCAGATCTTCATCTGCAGATCGACGTTCTCCTTGATCTTGTGCATCCCGACGTGGCCGGGGCCTTCGATCATCGTCTGCACGTCGTGCTTCCAGGCGATCTCGGTCAGCTCGCCGAGCGTGTCGAGCTCCGCGAGCTGCGCGCGATCGTTGGCGTCGGCCGTCGAGCCGGGACGCAGGCCATCACCGAGCGAGAACGCGACGTCGTACTTCTTCATCACCTCGCAGATCCGCTCGAACTCGGTGTAGAGGAAGTTCTCCTTGTGGTGCGCGAGGCACCACTTCGCCATGATCGAGCCACCGCGCGAGACGATCCCGGTCAGCCGGTTCGCGGTGTACGGGATGTACGCGAGCCTGACCCCGGCGTGGATCGTGAAGTAATCGACGCCTTGCTCGGCCTGCTCGATCAGCGTCTCGAGGTACATGTCGATATCGAGCTTCTCGGGATCGCCGCCGGCCTTCTCGAGGCACTGATAGATCGGGACCGTGCCGATCGGCACCGGCGAGTTGCGGACGATCCACTCGCGGGTCTCGTGGATGAGCTTGCCGGTCGACAGGTCCATCACGGTGTCGGCCCCCCACTTGACCGCCCACCGGAGCTTGTCGACCTCCT
>Ga0308175_100000353_pt1 | contig 32211 bp, 27 predicted proteins | sample PhyCR1_3_FD_203893 | JGI IMG/M metagenome (GOLD analysis project Ga0308175, IMG submission 203893) | Soil microbial communities from UC Gill Tract Community Farm, Albany, California, United States - DLSLS.C.R1 | ecosystem: Environmental > Terrestrial > Soil > Agricultural land | place: USA...
GCCCAGTAGCCCGAGAGCAAGTTCGCGAGGTTTTCCACCGCATCGCGTGGCGGCGCGTCGCCGAGCGGTGCAAGTAGCGAGCTGTCGAATGCCGGCAGCTCAAACTCGTCGCCGTCTTTATTAAACTTGCGCAGGTCAGCGAGGCCGGTGCGGATCCGCGCCGCGTCGCCGGAGGCGAGGTCGGCCGCGATGTCGTCGGGATCGCGCCACTCGCCGGTCACGGTGCGCCTCCGTCCTGGTGATCCTGATCGGGCGGCGTGGGCGGCAACGGCGACACCGGACCGACCGGGTTGCGCAGCGTGCCGTCGGGGTTCCAGACCTTGGGATACAACGTGGCGCGATTGTTCCACACGTCGAGCCCGCCGCGCAGTGCGGCGATGCGCTGGAGGGCGCGTGCGATCGCGGCGTCGATCTCGGCCACCAGCGCGGGGTCGGGGCCGAGGTTTTCCTTCCGTCCGCGCAGCTTGGTCACGAGCTCCTGGAGCTTGCTGACCGCATCGGTCGCCTTCTCGGCGTGACCGCCGACGTCGCCCACCGGCTTGCCGGTCTCGGCCTCCGCGCGGAGCGCCGCCTCGGTCGTGCCGTCGCCGATCTTGGCGTTCGGCCGGTTGGTGCCATCGGTTTCGTCACAGAGGTTCTTGAGTTTGTCGAGCTCGGACCGCGCCTTGGCGCCGAGCTCGCCGACGCTCCTGGCGCGCGCGGCCTGGAACTTGGCATCGTCCATCCACTGCTTCTCCCAGCCCTTGTTCGCCTTGGCCACGTCGTACGTGCCGTCGGGGTTGCGACCGATGCCCTCCATCTCGGCCATGTTGTCAGCCGAGCGTAGCTGGCGCTGCTGACTGACCGCCTCCTGGGCCTTGGCGCTGAGCCGGTTGAACAGCTCGGTGAAGGTGCGCGGCGGCGCGGTGGTGAAGAGCGGCTGGTGGTCGGCGTTGCCGGTGGCAAGCGCGTGATCGTCGCCCAGGTGGTCGCCGACTATGGCGGCCGGATCCAGACCTCGTACCGGATCGGGCCGGAGGCGGCCACGGTCGACGTGAAGTCGCCGTTCGGCGCGTTCCAGCTGGCCGGCAAGGTCACCGCGGGCAAGCTGGTCGTCACCGGCAGCGACGCGACCGGCAAGCCGGTCTCGCTCACCGCGCCGCTCCCCGCGGGGGCGTTCCTGTCGGACCCCGGGATCGGCGGTTCGATCATGCTCGCCGAGAAGCTGGCCGGCATGAAGGTCGGCGACAAGCGCGCGCTGGCGTCGCTCGAGATCGGCACCTTCCCCGCGACGGCGATCGTCGCGACCACCTACGACGTCGAGCGCCAGCCCGATGCGAACGGCCACCGCGTGTTCGCGGTCACGACCAAGGTCGACAAGAACGTCGCGACCGGGGCCCTCGAGCTCGACGGCGACGGCTTCGTCGTGTCGCGGAAGGTCGGCGGTCCGTTCGAGGTCGTGATCACGCGCCGCGCGCCGTGAGCCGCCCTGAGCCGCCATGAGCCGCCTGAGCCGCAGGGGTCGAGGCTACCCCAGCGCGCGCGCCAGCTCGGGCAGCGCCAGCCCCGCGCGTGCGTCGACCCGGACGGCCGCGTACGGATCGCCGCGGGTCGGGCCGCGGTTCAAGATCCCGACCGGCACGCCGCGCTCGGCGGCGCGGCGCACGAACCGGTAGCCGGAGAACACCGCCAGGGACGAGCCGACCACCAGCAGCACCTCGGCCCGATCGAAGACCTGCCACGCGGCGTCGAGCGTCGCCCGCGGCACGCTGCCGCCGAAGAACACGACGTCGGGCATCAGCGTCCCGTCGCACGCGTCGCACGCGACCACGGTGAAGCCGGCGACGAGCGGATCGGGCAGATCGGCGTCGCCGTCGGGGGCGATCTTGGTATTCCGGGCGCGATCGAGCCAGCCGGGGTTGGCCGCGAGCAGGCGGGCCTGGAGCGCGTCGCGCGTCACCATGGCGTCGCACGCGAGGCACCGCACGCGGGCGAGCGCGCCGTGGAGCTCGACGACGGTGCGGCTGCCGGCGGCGCCATGCAAGCCGTCGACGTTCTGGGTGATCACGCCCGCGAGCGGGCCGCGCTGCTCGAGCGCGGCGAGCGCGGCATGCGCGGCGTTGGGCTGGGCCGACGAGAACTGCGACCAGCCCAGGACCGAGCGCGCCCAGTAGCGCCGGCGCATCTCGGCGTGATCGACGAACTCGCGGTGCTGGATCGGCGGCCGCGTGCGCGGCGGCGTGTCGGGGCCGCGGTAGTCGGGGATGCCCGACTCGGTCGAGCAGCCGGCGCCGGTCAACGCCACGATGCGGCGGTCACGCACGAGCGAAACGAGCGCGGCGAGCTCCACCTCTTGGTCCTAGCACGCCCGCGAAAGCTCACGCACTCCCGAGGATGCGCTGAAATCGCGGCTGGTTGCGAAACCGCGCGTAGTCCTCGTTGTCGAGGAAGTAGGCCTTGTACATCGCCGGGTCGGCGGTCAGCACCGCCTGCATCGAGTGATAGAACAGCTCGTCGTCGGGCGCGACCGCGCCGGCCCAGGCCAGGAGGTAGTCGGTGTAGGTATCGGGCTCGAGGCGATTGGCCTCGAGCAGATCCGGAATGGCCTCGTAGCTGCGCCCCAGGTTCAGCTTGGCGTAGCCGCGCAGCTGGTAGCCCTCGGCGACCGGGCTCAGCGCCAGCAGCCGATCGAAGTCGGCGATCGCCTCCTCGTAGCGGCCGAGCTCGCTCGCGTACAGCTTGCCGCGCAGGTGGTACGGCCCGGGATGATCGGGGTAGATGGCGATCGATCGGCCGTAGTCGTTGACGGCGTGCTCCTCGTGACCGCCGATCGCGGTGAAGCACATGCCGCGGTGGAACAGGTACTGGGCCTGGTTCATCGGCGGCTCCATCTCGATCGCCTTGCCGTAGTCGGGGATGGCGCCCATGTGGTCGCCCAGGCGTTGCTTCGCGAACGCGCGCTGCGCGTACATCGTGACGTACTGGTGGCGAAACTGGTCGTCGAGCTGGATCCCCTGGGTGAACAGCGCCACCGCGTCGTGCAGCCGGCCTTCTTCGATCGCGCGCTCGCCGTCTGCGTAGATGGCGGTCAGGCGGTCGAACAGTCCTGGCACCGTGTGCATCGGGCGGTCGGTCATCTCCTGGAACGATCGCTCAGTCCGATCCAGAATGAAAGCGGCACCCTACGTGGTTCCGGGGCCAGTTTCGGGCCGGTCCCGGGCACCTCCGGGGCGCCCCGGGGCAGGTTCGAGGGACCTCCAGGGCCGACGAACCTGAGATACCATCGAGCCATGATCACCGATGTACGATCGCAGGTCGATGATATCGAATGGCAGCTCCGCGTCGATCTGGCCGCGTGCTATCGGCTGGTGGCGCACTTCGGCTGGGATGATCTGATCTTCACCCATATCTCGGCGCGCCTGCCGGGGCCGGAACATCACTTCCTGATCAATCCGTACGGCATGACGTTCGACGAGATCACCGCGTCGAGCCTCATCAAGATCGATCTCCACGCGCGCAAGGTGCTCGACAGCCCGTACGAGGTCAATCCGGCCGGCTTCACGATCCACAGCGCGATCCACGAGGCCCGCGAGGACATCCAGTGCGTGCTCCACACCCACAGCATCAACGGCGTGTCGGTGTCGGCGCAGAAGGAGGGCTTGCTGCCGCTGTCGCAGCAATCGACCCTGGTGCTGCCGTCGCTCGCCTATCACGACTACGAAGGCATCGCGCTCAACCCCGAGGAGAAGCCGCGCCTGGTCCGCGACCTCGGCGACAAGAGCTTCTTCATGCTGCGCAACCACGGCCTCATCACCGTCGCGGATACGATCCCCGACGCGTTCCTGCGGATGTACCTGTTCGAGGCCGCGTGCATGATCCAGGTGCGCGCCCAGGCCGGTAGCGGGCTCATCATGATCGATCCGAAGGTCGTCGCGGGGACCATGCAGACCGGCAAGGCCGCGACCCGGGGCGCGTTCGGCGCGCTCGCCTGGCCGGCGATGTTGCGCAAGCTCGATCGCCTCGATCCGGGCTTCCGATCATGATCGCCGCCGGGGAACCGGGTACACTGCGGAATGCCGATCGATGACCTCGCGACCATCGAGTACAAGCTGACCAAGCGCGGGTTCCGCCGCGACGACATCTTCCTGCACGAGTGCCCCGAGTGCCACGAGCAGGCCGTCCTCAAGTACATCACGGCCGGCAAGACCGGCGGGCGCGACATCTCGCTGTGCCAGGCGTGCGGGGTCGCCAGGTCATGGCGCAGCGGCGCCGGCTTCCAGGCGCGCGAGCAGGATCTCGGCTTCGACCTGCGCGCGTTCCTCGGCTGAGCCGCGCCGGGACAGCGGGCTCGTCATCGCGGTGCCGCGGGCCAGCGAAGAAGAAAGGTTTCGGATAGGCTACGCGGCATGCGAACCCGTGCCGCCGTCGCCTACGCCGCAGGTCAACCGCTCGTCTTCGAAGAAGTCGATCTCGAAGGCCCGAAAGCCGGCGAGGTGCTCGTCGAGATCAAGGCTACCGGGGTGTGCCACACCGATGAGTTCACCCGCTCGGGCGCCGATCCGGAGGGGCTGTTCCCGGTGATCTTCGGTCACGAAGGCGCGGGCGTCGTCGTCGAGGTGGGCCCGGGCGTGACCTCGGTCCGGCCCGGCGATCACGTGATCCCGCTGTACACGCCGGAGTGCCGCGGCTGCAAGTCGTGCCTGTCGCGCAAGACCAACCTGTGCACGGCGATCCGCGCGACGCAGGGCAAGGGCATGATGCCCGACGGGACCAGCCGGTTCTCGATCAAGGGCAAGCCGATCCATCACTACATGGGCTGCTCGACGTTCGCCAACCACACCGTGCTGCCCGAGATCGCGCTCGCGAAGGTGCGCCCCGACGCGCCGTTCGACAAGATCTGCTACATCGGCTGCGGCGTGACGACCGGGATCGGCGCGGTGATCTACACCGCCAAGGTCGAGCCGGGCGCCAAGGTCGTCGTGTTCGGCCTCGGCGGGATCGGCCTCAACGTCGTGCAGGGCGCCAAGCTCGCCGGCGCCGATCAGATCGTCGGCGTCGACATCAACCCGGCCCGCGAGGCGCTGGCGCGCACGTTCGGCCTCACGCACTTCGTGAACCCGAAGACCGTGTCGGGCGATCTCGTCGCGCACCTCGTCGAGCTCACCGGCGGCGGCGCCGACTACAGCTTCGAGTGCGTCGGCAACACGACGCTCATGCGGCAGGCGCTCGAGTGCTGTCACCGCGGCTGGGGCGTCAGCGTGATCATCGGCGTCGCGGGCGCCGGGCAGGAGATCGCGACGCGGCCGTTCCAGCTCGTCACCGGCCGGGTCTGGAAGGGCACCGCGTTCGGCGGCGCGCGCGGCCGCAGCGACGTCCCGCGGATCGTCGACTGGTACATGGACAAGAAGATCGAGATCGATCGCCTGATCACGCACAAGCTGCCGCTCGAGCGGATCAACGAGGCGTTCGATCTGATGCATGAAGGCACGTCGATCCGCACGGTCGTCGAGTTCTGAGGACGCGCCCGGCGATGAACCCAGGCGAGCCTGAGTAGGCAAAATTTCATGTCAGCGCTCGTCGTGCGGCTTGGTGGGGAGCCTCCCGGCTCAGTGCCTCGACCAGGGACCGTCGCGGCAGCCGGCGTCAGTTCGCGTCGGCGCTGACGATCCGGAACCACAGCGTTCGCGAGACGCCGCACATCTGGCAGGTGACATCCACGCTGCGGATCCCGGACGCCGGTGAGCGGTGTTCCTTGACCTTGTACTCGCCCTCGCACTGCGGGCAGGCCAGGCGGCCGACCCGCACCTCGACGACCGACGCCGACGTGACCTGGATCGGCCGGTCCTCGGAGCCGCCGATCGAGAGCGCCGCGAGCTTCTCGCGATCGCGGACGAGCTTGCGCATCGCACGGGCGCGCTCGCGCTGTTCGGTGCGTTTCCGCCGGATCACGATGCTGATGTGACTAGCATGGCCGCGCCGATCGTGCAGGCGCTGGCTCGACGCGGGCGGCCTTGCGCCGCAAGGTTGGTCATGCTGTTGCCGCTATCGGTTCTCGATCTGTCTCCAGTGGGGGTGGGGAGCACCCCAAGCCAGGCGATCCGCGACTCGATCGAGCTCGCCCGGACCGCCGATCGCCTCGGCTACACGCGCTACTGGGTCGCCGAGCACCACAACATGGCCAACATCGCGACCTCCGCGCCCGAGGTGTTGATCGCCCACATCGCGGCGGTGACCGAGCGCATCCGCGTCGGGGCCGGCGGCATCATGATCCCGAACCACACGCCGCTGCGCGTCGTCGAGATCTTCCGCACGCTCGAGGCGCTGCACCCCGGCCGGATCGATCTCGGGCTCGGCCGGGCGCCGGGGACCGATCCGGTCACCTCGGCGGCGCTGCGCCGGTCCGATGATCCCGAGGTCAACCACCTGCTCGCGGAGCTGTTCGCGTTCGAGCGCGGCGAGTTCCCCGACGGGCATCCGTTCCGGTCGATCACGCCGATGCCGTCCGACGTGCACCTGGGGTCGATCTGGATGCTCGGCTCGACGCTCGCGGGCGCGTCGATCGCGGCGCAGCTCGGCGTGCCGTACGCGTTCGCCGGCCACTTCGCGATGCGCCACGCGCATGACGCGATCGCCCACTACCGCCGCAGCTTCCGCCCGTCGGCCGCGCTCGCCGAGCCGTACGCGATGCTCGCGGTCACCGCGGTGTGCGGCGCCGATGACGACGACGCGCGCCGGCTCGCCGCGCCGGTCCGCGTCGCGGTGGTCAAGAGCCGGACCGGCCGCCGCGGCCCGATCGTCTCGATCGACGAGGCGCTCGCCTACCGGTTCTCGGCCGAGGAGCAGGCGATCGCCGATGACTTCTTCACCGGGGCGGTGATCGGCGGGCCGGCCCACGTCGCCGAGCGCCTCCGCGCGACCGCGCGCGACGCCGGCGTCCAGGAGCTGATGCTGTCGACCTTGGTGCCCGATCTCGCGGCGCGGCAGGCCTCGCTCGAACGGATCCGCGACGCGCTGGCGTAGCGATCGGGCCGGTGCTCCCGCGCTGGGCGCCGCGTTCGTTCGCCGCCGGATGGCTTCCGTCAGCCGGGCGTCACGGTTTGGTGTTCGCGTACCACGTGGCGATCTCGGCATCGGTGAGCGCGCGGTTCCAGATCACGACTTCGTCCATCTCGCCGATGAAGTTCTGCTGGGTCATCGCGAGCGGGGCCGGCATGCAGCCGATATGCAGGGTCGAGGTGTACGGGGTGAGCGAGGCGCTTGTCTCCTTCATTGTCACGTCGAGCAGGCCGTTAACGAACACTCGCGCGCGCTCGGCGAGCGGCCGGGTGCCATCGTAGACCACGGTCAGCTGCGTCCAGAGGTTGGTCGCGAGAACCGCGTTGCCGGGGAACCGATCGCCTTCCCCGTCGAGATCCACATACACGTGGTTGCCGATCCATACGCTGAAGCTGTACTCGGCCTGGTTCCCGCTGTCGGTGCGTTTGCTCATCACGCCGTTCGCGCCGTTACCGTTGTTGAGCTGGGTCGGGAAGATCCACGCGCTCATCGTCAGGCCGGTGGTTCCGTGCAGCGCGGCGGCGTTGGGAATATCGATGCATGCTCCGCCGGAGAAGCTCCCGGCGCGACCGCGCACGCCGCCAGGGACTGTCGTCGTCCCTTGACCGTTGACCGTGCCCGGGTTGTCGCCGCCGCAGTCATCGTGGACCTCCCCGACGGCGCCCGACCAGGAGGGCTCATCCATGTGCAGCGCCAGCACGCACCCGTCGCGCAGCGTGCCGCTCAGCGGGTCCGACGGAGGAGCCCCGTCGGTGGGGCTCGGGTTCTGGACGTTGCCGCAGCCCGCGACGATCGCCAGCAGCAGGAGCCACCTTTGCATGGTCAGGATGCTAACCGACGAGCTGCGTCACTGCGATAGCATGGTGCTCCTGTTCCGGCCCATGCGGGCACATGCCGTGGCTTGCCGCACAACCTGGCCAGGCGCGCTCAATAGTGCGGCGGCGGTTCGTTCGCGGACCCGAGCGGCAACGGCGGCGGCACGGCCTGCTTGAGCTCGGCGAGCTCGCGCTCGGCCTTGTCGAGCCGGGCGCCGAACTCGCGGACCAGCGCATCGAGCTGGTGGATCAAGCGCTCCTGGTACGCGAGCTTGACGTCGAGATCCAGCCAGCGTTCGGCATCGGTGTCGCTTGGGTCGGGCATGCCGAGACCATAGCGCCGGGCGTCGCTGGATGATCTCGTTCAGCACCCCACCACATGTACCCGCTTGCCTCGGTGCTCCACTTCGCGCATCGTGATCCGCTCTTCCCAGCGAGCGCCTGCTGCTCGGTGGTCGTGTCACGCCGAAGCTCGACCTCGATGGCGTGCCGCTGGCCCTTCCATTCCACCACGAGGTCTAGCGCGCCGCGGCGTCAGTCCGGATCGCGTCGCGGCGGCTTCAACCGGGATGCGATCGCGGCACGCGCGGCTTCGCGAATGCGCTGGTCTCGCTCGGCCTCGGCTGCCGCCGGCGTGGCGCGGCCGAGGAAGGGCGCCGCGGCAGCGTCGAGCGCCGCAACCATGCTATCAACGGCTGCGCCCGCGGCGGGCGTTCGCTGCTCGAGCCAGTCGGCAATCGTACGCAGCGCATCGGCGATGCGGCCGGGGTCCACGCCGAGCGTGTGCACGGCGCGCTCGAGGTCGCCGGCGCGGGTAGTCGCGGTCGACGTGGCCTGCGCACCGGTCGTCGTGAGCAAGCCGCGCAGCTCGGCCTCGGCCTCGGCCCGCGCGACCGCGTCGCTGCGCGGATCGGCGATGACGTCACGCCAGCGTGCCGCGGCAGCCCGCACGCGTTCGACGTGGGCATGATAGGCGGCCGGGTCGCCGGCGAGACGATCGGGCGTCGTGCCGAGCAGTGCGGCCAGCAGACCGAGCAGATCGGGCGCTGCGCCGGCGGGACCACCCGCAGGTGTGCCTGCCGGGCCAGCACCGCCGGTCGGCGGACGATTTGCCGGGCTCGCCGGGCTCGGGGTGCCCGCACGCGCGGCCAGGCGCTCGAGCTCCTGGAGCATCTTCGAGGCCGAGCAAGTTCGCTGATCATCGAGGAGCCGACGAGCAAGCGATCGGAGCCGGGGGACTCGACCTCGACCATGAGCTCGTCGAGCATCATGCCGTTGCCGGCGTGGAGATGGCCGATGAGCTTGCCGAGGTTGCCGGTGCCGATCTTGAGCGTCTGGATGCCATGGCGCACCAGCTCCCAGCAGTGCGCCACGTCAGCGTCGGCGATGATCTGCGTCGCCGCGAGATCGTCGAGCCGCTTCGCTTCCGGAGGCACGATGTACGGTCGATAGGTCGTCATGGCCGGTCCCGGTCATCGCCCGGCGCGGGCGGGTGGATGTAGATCGGAGGCGGCACGTTGCGAGATCCGCCGAGGCCGGTGCCGCCGGGGACCGGGAAGGTCCCCGCGGCGAGGTTCGAGCTGGGATAGATGCTCTGGATCTCGAAGCCGCCAGCCGGGGTGGGTTTGTAGTAGCCCTCGACGATGATCGGATGACCATTGGGGGCCATGACGGTCGCGGTGAACTTGCCGTTGCCGGTCGGCGTGGTCGGCGGCGTGAGGCTACTGCCCGGCGCGCCGGTCAGCGCGCGGTTCAGCCCGGTGTTGCCCATCGCATCGACGTCTGCCCGCGTGGTGCCGGGCGGGAAGAGTGATTTATCGGTGGTCGCGCCGCTCGGCCGGGTGAACTGCTCGATCGACACGCCGCTCACCGGATCGGTCGCGGTCGTGCTGTGCGGTACGCCCTCGGTGTCGGCGCGCGGGATGATCTCGCCCGGGACGTGGCCGCCACCGTTCGGCTGGACATTCCACTTGCCCGCGTTGGGACTGTTCGGGCCCGAGGTGTCGCCCTCCGCCACATGGGCGAGCCGGCCCGGCGCGATCGTCGTTGGCCCCGGGGGCGTGGCGGCGCCCGGCAGCTGATTGCGGAGGTTGACACCACCCTCGAAGCCGGCCCCGTAGCCGCGGCTCATCGCGCCCTCGGAGATGCCGCGGATCTGCGGATGCATGGCGATGCCGTTGACCACCATCGACATGAGCAGGCTCGTGCCGAAGTTTTGCCACGAGAAGTTGCCCTGCGCGAGGCTGAGGCCGGTGTTGATGACGTTGTCGACACCGACCTGGATGCCGTAGCGAGCCAGCGCGGACATGCCCTGCATCGGGCCGGCGAGCAGCGCCGAGGCGCCGCCGCCAAGCGCGCCGCCGAGCGCGCCCCACGCCATCGCCGTGCCGACACCGTCGAACAGGCCCCAGCCGGTCTTGCCGGCGAACGCGTTGTCGACCACGGTCGTGACCGCGGCGGTGCCCGCTCCGACGATCGCGCCGCCGACCACCGCGCCGACCACACCGGCGAGGGCCGCGCTGGCTCCGAGGCCTGCCGCGAGGCCTGCGACCGCGCCGATCACCATCGGCCCGAGCACGATCGCCACCACGAGGACGATCGCGATGATGATCACCCACTTGAGGACCGACTCCCAGCGCGGCTTGACCTGGTCGTAGGCTTTCTGCGCCTCGCTGGCGATCGTCCCGCCGATCTGCTGGTCGACGGCGTCCGAGAGGCCGGTGCGCACTGCGTCGGCGTTGTGCTGCATGCCCTGCTGCAGGTTCTGGCTGAGCTGCGTGTAGCCTTGATCGACGCCTTTCGTGATGCCGGTATTGCCGGTCGTGGCCGCGGTGACGCTCGCCGCCGTCGACTGCTGGTGAGACGTGGTGATCTGCTGGAGCGACGTGCTCGCAGCTTGCCCACCATGCGCGAGCGCCTGTGCGGCGCCGCTACCGGTCTGGTGCGCGGCGGCAACCGCGGTAGTGCCGGTCTGGCTGATGCCTTGCGAGCCAGTCGTAGCGGACGTGGCCAGCGACTGGGTGACGTGATCGCGAGACTGATCGAGGCTGGTGTGCAGCTTGCCGATCTGCGCGTCGAGCGCGCCACCAGCGTGCGCGAGGATCTGATCGAGCGCCGTCCGCTCGGGGACCTGGGCCGTGTGAAGCGACGCGAGCACGCGCGCGAGCCCGGAGTCGAGATCGGTGATCGCCTCGTCGATGTTCTTGTGCAGCTGGGTCGCGGCCTGGGTACGTTGCTGGCGCAGCGACTGACGCTGGGTCGACGCCTGCTGGCGGACGGCTGCGAGCTGGGCTCGTTCGTGCTCGCGCAGCGACATCTGGGTTTGCACCAGCGTCTGCGTGGTGCCGGCGAGCGCGCCATCGCGCACCTGGCGCGCGCTGTCCAGGGCGCGCTGGCGGCCCTGATCGAGCGCCTGCAAGCTCGCCAGGTGCGCGGTGTCGAGGTTGCGGCGCGCCTCGCCGGCGACCTGGTGCACGGCGGCGTCGTCGGTTGGGCGCCGCTGGTGCAGCTGCTCGACCTGCTTGTCGCCTTCCTTGGCGAGTTCGTCCCGGTAGCCTTGACCGACCTTTTCGGCGGCGTCTGCCTGCGCCTCGCACCGGTTGTCGGTGAGCGGGCCGTCGAGGAAGCTGTCATCACGGTTGATCTTGTGGCTGCGGTACTCTGCGGCGCGCTGAGCCGCGACGCTCATGGCGTGCGCGCCGGCCGCGGATGCCGCCGCGTGGAAGGCGCGCTCCGCCTGCGCGTACAGCTGCCCGACCTCACCGACCTGGCGGGTTTCGGAGGTGCGGGTGGCGGCGACCGACTGCTGGTACGACGCTTCGATCTGGGTGCGCGCCGCAATCGTCGTGGTCTCGATCGCCTTCGTGGTCGCCGCGTACGATGCGGCGATCTGCGCGCGAGCCGCCAGCGCCGCGCTCTGGGCCTGTGCGAGCGCGGTCGCCACCGCGGCACGGATCGCGGTGCTCTGTGCCGCCTCGGCCTGCGCGAGCCGTGCCGTGGCCTGGCGCTCGGAGCCCTCGAGCGACTGGTCGATCTGGGGCCGGACCCCATGGAGCGCAGCGATGTGCTGGTGCTGAGCCGACGAGAACTCGGTGAGCCGCCCGGTTGCGTACGCGCGATCCGCGGCCAGTTGCTGGCGTATCTGGCCGATCCGCTGGCGCGCGCCTCTGGCGGCTGGCCGGGTTGGACGGCGACGAGTCGCTCGACGTCGGTCTCGGCGAATCCAACCGGAGCGCCGGCGGACAATGACGCGGCTGCGCGCGGTGCAGCGGCCACCGGAGCGATCTGCGCGCCATCGTGATGTGCGTCGCCGTGATGTGCGTCGCCGTGATGTGCGTCGCCGTGATGTGCGTCGCCGTGATGTGCGTCGCCGTGATGCGCGTTCCCGTGATGTGCGTCGCCGTCCGGGCTTGCGATGTGCAAGCCCGGCGCTTGGTGGCCGGCGACCGGGGGCAGACCAGCGGCGCCAGGATGCGCACCCGGTGGCCCTCCGCCGGGCAAGGGTACACCACCAGCGTCAACACGCGCTTGCGCATCAGCGACGGCATCGGGTGGTAGCGCGCCGGTGATGCCGGCAGGCGCACTGGCTACCTGAGTGCCGCCAGGCATCAACGCAGACGCGCCTGCAACAGGACCGGCAAGCGCGCCGGTGCCGTGATCGCCGCCCGGCAGCGTGGCAGCCGCTGCGCTCGTCGATCCGGCCGGACGCCCTCGGGGCCACGGGCGCGCGCGGCCGCTACCTGGGGCGCATCACCGCCGGCATTCACGATGGCATCTGCCATCGGTCCGTCTGTGCGTGCGCGGGCGACGGGCGCCGCCCCGACGAGTGGGGACGCACCAGGGGCAGTGCTTGGCACAACGTGGTCCGCGGAGAGCGCACCACCACGAGCCTCGGTATTCGCGCCGCGCGGATCGCGACCACCGGGCCCGGGCACGCCGTGGTCCCCGTTGGCATCGCGAGATGGGGGAACGTGTGCTGGCTGGGCGCCAGCGATGCCTTCGACCAGCGTCCGCTTGCCCACCGGCGCTCCCACCGTGGAGCCTCCCTTGCGATCGTCGCCTAACCCGGCATCGCGACTCATCCCTCCGTGCAACACCTCGGCAGATTAGCGAACACATATATGGACTTCAAGTGACATTTGTCGTTGACATCGTCGGGCGCTACCGAGCGCTCGCGAAAGCTGGGAGAGGGTAACTTGTCGTGGTCTCTCGACGATGGAAAGGCCGCTGCTCAACCAACTTCGTCCGCCGAGAGCGTCTCGACAGGTTCGGTGCGCATCTTGCTTTATCTATCGGGATGATCGTGACCACCGATGACTTCACGTCGCATGTCGTGGCGCATGCCGGGGTCGCCACCAGCTTCGCCGCGCGCGTCACGCGCGTGGTGCTCGCAGGGATCGGAGGATATCTGAGCCCGGGGGCTCGCCAGCTCGTTGCTGGTGAGTTGCCGGCGGAGCTCGGGGCCGTCGTTCTGGCGGGATCCCCAATTGCCGGCCCGATCGAGGAACACGTGCTCGCGCTTGATCCTGACCTCGGGCCTGACCTCGGGCCGAACCTCCGGCCGAACCTCGGGCATGCCCGCGAGCTGATCGCCAGCGTGTGCCGGATCCTCGCCGAGGAGCTGTCGACCGACGCTCTCGGTGCCATCCGCGCCGCGGCCCCCTCGACGCTTGCCCCACTGTTCCAGGACGCCACGGTGAGCGAGGCACCGCCGCACGCCCTGGCGGGCCATCCACGCGATACGCTTGCCGAGGGGCGTCCCGGGAGCCACCACCCGGTGAGCTCCGCGCACGGCGCGAGCGGGCAGAGCGAATCGATCGCCGCCGGTAACCCGCACGCCGTCACCAAGCTGTCGAGCACCACCGGTTCGACGCAGGAACGCAACCGCGAGACGATCGCGGAAGGCCGGCCGGGTTCACCGACCCCGATCGCCGAGTCGCGGCGCTGAGCTTGGCGTCCCCATGTCGCGGACCACCCCAGCTTCCGCGAGCCGCCATGAAGCGTGTCGCATCGTCACGGACGCAAGTCTCACCGTCACGAGGCGTGCTTCAGTTGCGCGACCGCAAACTGGTCCGTGAACCATGACCCGGCGAGGTGCGCGACTTCGTCGAGTGCGCCCGGCTCGTCGAACAGGGGGCCGGCGCCGGGAATCACCGAAAGCCGGTGCGGTGCGCTGAGCCGCGCCGCGGCTTCCTGGTTGGCCGGCAGGCCCCAGGGATCCGCGCCACCGGCGATGAGGAGCGTCGGTGCGCGCACCGACGGAAGCGAGCTGCCGGCCCGATCCGGGCGCCCTCCGCGCGACACCACCGCGGCGATCTGCGCCGGCCGGCTTGCCGCGGCGATCAGCGCAGCGGCCGTACCGAGATCATCGCCGAGGTAGCCGATCGGCAGGTCGCCCGCGTGCCCTCCGGCGATGAGCTGGTCGGTCGCGCCCGCGACTCGCTCGGCGAGCATCTCGACGTCGAACCGGGGCGTCGCGTCGATCGCGTCGATCCACTTCTCCCCACCCGTGAGCAGATCGAACAACAGCGTCGCGAGGTGGTAGTCGTGGAGCAGCGCGGCGAGGTGGCGGTTGCGCGGGTGATAGCGGCTGCTGCCGCTGCCGTGCACGAACATCACCAGCCCTGCCGCCGGCTCGGGAACCGTCAGTGATCCGCCGAGCTCGATGTCCCCGATGGAGATCACGATGTCTTGCAGTTCGAGGCGCATGATCGACTATCTTGTGTGCAAGCCTTGAGCCGTGAGTACCTCTCGCGCAGGTACGTACACCGGGCGCGTAGATCTTCGCGGTTACTGCGTGCGAGGAACCTGGACCGCTTTTCCAGCAGGGCATGCACCCCGCCCACGCTGCCTCCCCGCAAGGGCATGCGCGATGCCGGATCAGCATTGGTCGTCGACCTGCTTCGCCGCGTCGCCGGTCAGTTATTTATTTGATCGGGCAAGTCGTTGGTTTCACCGGGTGAGTCCGCACGCTTTTGATCTTTCCACCCTCCATGGGCAGATCGAAGCGAAGGTCCGGACCGTGCTCGCAGATCGCCTCGAAGCCCCAGTCGACGATCTCGCGAACGTACGTCTTGACCTTGCAGCTACCGGCATCGGCTCGAATCACCTCACCAGCTTTCTTCAACGCGTCGCGTGCCTCCTGCGGGACGTTGAACCAGCGCGCGAACAAGCGATCGTCCCAGCGTGCGATCAGCGAGAGGACTACGTTCGCGGCGGTCTTGACCTCCGGCGGGGCCGTCACGTCTCGCGAGATGCCTGCGAACCCGCCGAGCCGTCCGTCCGGGACGAAATTGACGCCCATCTCGAACGCTCCGCGCTCGCACGTCCATTTGAAGCGAGCCATTCCCTGCTTGACCTCCACGAGCTCGAACGCCGTGCACGCGCCGTGAAGCTTGTAGTAGCCGGCGAGCTCGTCGTGCTCGCGCGGATCGAGCGGGCGCGCCAGCAGGGCCTTGATCGCTGGTTCGTCCCATTGGTTGTAGACCGCGAGGAACGACTTCATCGTCGCGTCGAGCGCGGGCGTGACCTTGCCATGCATCTCGTACGTCTCGAGCGCGCCGGTCGCGGCGAGCGCATCCTGCGCACGCTGTGCGAACGCACCGGTGTTGGCGTTGCCGAAGTTCGTGAGGACGACAAAGCCGACGCCGTGGTCGGTCAAGAACCTGGCGGCGGCGCGGTAGCTCTCGATCGCGCCGTTGTGCTCGATGATGTCGTCGTAGTTGCAGCTCACCTCGTGTGCCCAGCCAAAGCCGTACGACGCCGCCCCGAACTCGACCGCCGGCTCGCCCTTCTTGGCCAGGCCACGTGGCTGCACGAACCCGCCCTGGAGAACGCCCGTCGAGTGCGCCTCGCGGATCGTCGCGCGATGGACGAGCCCGTGATCGGCCTCGCTGCGCGGCGGATACGCGGACAGCTGGAACGCGACGTAGCGCGCCATGTCGCGCACCGACGCGTAGATGCCGCCCGCTCCCGCCGCGACACCGATGTTCTCTTCGTCGGGCTTCAGCGTCTTGCCATCCGGCAGCAGCGCGGGGGCGAGCCGTCCGTGCGGGACTTCGGATGCGTGCCAGAACGTCGAGGTCATGCCGAGCGGGCCGAACACGCGCTTCGCCATCAGCTCCTGGAGCGAGCCGTGCGATGCGTGCGCGGCGACGATCCCGAGGAGCCCGAACCCGAGGTTCGAGTACACGAACTGGCGGCCGGGCGGATTCTCGAGCGGGAGCTTCGCGAGCTGGGCGAGGAACACGGCCTCGCTGGCGGACTTCGTGCGGTCGGCGTCGCGCGGCAGCCCCGACGTATGCGTGAGGAGCTGGCGCAGCGTGATCGGCGGCGAGTCGTGCGTTGGATAGCTGAGCCCGCTCGCCTCGGGGATCCACCTCGTCAGCGGATCGTCGAGATGAAGCGTGCCGTCATCGCGGAGCGCCAGCAGCGCCAGCGCGGTGAACGACTTCGAGATCGAGCCGATCCGATAGACCGTGTCGGCGTCGGGCGCGGCCTTCGCGGCCGGATCGGTGACGCCATAGCCCTTCGCGTAGGCGAGCTCGCCGTCGATGATGACGCCGAGCGCGAGGCCCGGCACGTTCTGCTGCTTCATCTCCTCGTCGATCGCCTTGTCGATGTTCGGAAAGGCGGCCGCGAGCTTTGCCTTGCGGTTCGCGTCGGCGAACCCATAGCCGGGGTCGCTGTCGGCAAACACCTGTACGAGCTGCGGTGGAGGTGGCGCAGGGGTGGGCGTTGGCGCCGGGACGGGTGCGGGTGCAGGTGCGGGTGGTGGAGGCGACGAATGGTGTGCTGCGGAATCCGGACCCGCACACGCCACCAGAGACAGCACGAAGATGCGATGCATGCGGCGACACTATCGCAGGTCGCGGCTGTCCGGTGTCCGACCGGACCGGCTACGCGGCTACGCGGCTACGCGGCGGCCGATGACCGGCCGGAACCCGGACAAGATCACGCCGCTCGGCGGCTAACTCGCAGTCGCTGCTGCCTGTTCCTTATCCGAGTTCCGGTTCCTACCGCGTCCGTCCCTACCGAAGTCCCTACCTTTTGGACTTCCGTGAGCACGGTAGGGACCAGCTCCATGCGGACGGGTGACAAGGGCGCCTCGGACGCGCTGCGTCACACGATGAATTCATGCTCACTGGCGCGCAGATGCCGCTGACACGCCGAATACCTCGACCGCCGCGGCGAACGTCGGCGCCCGCCAACCTCGGCCGCCGCGACGTCGCCGACACCTTGGCTGCCGCGGCGACCACCGGCGCCAGTTCGCCGACACCTTGGCTGCCGCGGCGACCACCGGCGCCAGCTCGCCGACACCTTGGCTGCCGCGGCGACCACCGGCGCCAGCTCGCCGAGCTGGTGCTCGACCTCGGCCACCGCGGCGAGCGCCGGTGCCAGCTCGCCGCCTGGCCTGGGCCGCCGCAGCGAGGCCGGTTCGACCGCCCGCAGCGAGCGCCGGCGCCAGCCCCGTCCGGCGCTGAGTGAATTCAATTCCAAGTAAGCTACAAGAGATAATTCATTGTAAAATTGATAAGATAGAGCTCAGAATTGTCCCCCCGCTACGCCAGTAGAACCACGAGAACCCCCGGCGCGGCGGCGTGTGTCGGAGATGACCGACTGGTGACGCTACGCCATGTCGAAGCGGCCGCATTGCCGAAGCGAGTGAGTACCGGCGCGGCAGTCAAGAGGCGCGGCTGGGGCTCCGCTGAGCCGGCATGAGCCAGTGCGCTCGGCCGGGGCGAGCGGCCTCGGCCGGCAGCGCGGCGCAACCGGGGCACGCAGGAGCGATGGCGAGGGCGAGGCCCTGGGCGCCCGTCTGGGCCCCCAGGGCGGGCCGGGGCAAGCCCGGCGGGCGTCCGAGGGAGGCGCCAGGCATTTTCAAAAGCCCAGGGGCTCCCAGAGCGCCTCCTACCAAATCGCGTCGATCGGAGGTTCGCGGACTTGACCGCGCTTCCTGTGTTCGGCACAACGGATTCAGTGCCGCTGAAGTCAGACGGACCCGGTACTCTTGGATCATGCGCGGCGACATCCTCAAGCGATTGATCGAAGCGCACGCGGAAGGTGACGACGCGAGCTTTCGGAAGGCTGCTTTGCAGCTCGCAGCGGCCGAGAGCGCCGCAGGGCACGCACGGATTGCGGATGACATCCGCATGCTCGTTGCGAAGCTACCGCATGCGGCACGCTCGAATATCATTGACATTGCGTCGCCGCGCGGCGACTTGGCGGACATTCTTGAAGGCGGATTTCGCCAAGAACGGCTCGGCGACATTGTTCTCTCCGAGCTCACTCGCGAAGAAATCGTTCGCGTGCTTGAAGAAAATCGCGCGCGTGCGGCGTTAGAAGTCCATGGGGTTCAACCGCGCCGGCGCCTTCTTTTCCACGGACCGCCAGGTTGCGGTAAGACGCTAGGTGCAGCCGTCATTGCGGGCGAAATGGGCTTGCCACTGATGACGGTACGGCTCGCGTCGCTCTTCTCGCGTTTCCTTGGGGCGACCGCGACGCAGTTGCGCTCGGTGTTTCAGGAGATGCCTCGCCGACCTGGCGTGTACTTGTTCGATGAGTTCGATGCCATCGGCCAAGCACGTGGGGATGCGCAGGACATTGGCGAGATGCGTCGTGTGGTGACGGCGTTCCTCCAGTTCATGGACGCGGATCGCAGCGCGAGCCTGTTGATTGCAGCCACGAACCATGCCGAGCTGTTGGACCGCGCAATCTTCCGGCGTTTCGATGTCGTCCTTTCCTTCGACCTTCCGCCAGAAGATGCGCTTGCTCAGTTGCTGCATCTGAGGCTGCCGAAACAGCGGCTGTCGGAACGACTTATCCAATCACTCGCAGGGCGCGCCAAGGGTCTATCGTTTGCAGATGCTGCGCGCGCGTGCGATGATGCGATTCGCACGATGGTTCTGAGCGGCGGAACGCAGTTGAGCGAGGATACGCTGACCGCGTCGTTTGAAGCGATGCTTCGACGCGCTGACGAACAGAGCCGCCTGCGCGGCGGTTAATCGACGATGGCTGACGAGGGGTTGCCCTTCCTTCGGGGAAGGATCGAGAGAACGGACGAATTTGCTACGGCCCGCGGAGGCGGTGGCGACCGACCTGTGCTTCCCCCAAGAGATCCGGCGAAGCATCGAGCTCAACTGATCGCTCAACTTGATCAGATCGCCACGGAAATAGCGAACCGAAGTCCCGCAACGCGTGATCCGGAAGCCACCCGTGAGTTGGTGGCGGTACATCCCGAGCCTGGAGCGCAGCTCGCTGAATCCTCGCTTGGGGATCAGGCGAGCGACGTACGCGTTGTGGGCACGGACCCGGACAGCGGCGTCGTCCTCGTCGACGCTCCCACTGTCGAACTGTCAGCACTGCGACGAAAGCTAGACGAGTTTGCAGATCCGACGAAACTCTCACCGACGCAGCAACCCAAGAACGCACCGCTGATCGCGCCGATCCGCGAGGTGCGAAGGGCGACCCTTGACGAAATTGGTCCCTCACTGCCGTCTTCGATGCAGGATGGCGCGCCGCGATGGGTCGAGCTGATGTGCCGTGGTGGCAGCTATGAACCCGACGCCTCGAACAAGTCGCGTCGAGAGCTCGAACGACAGCTCTCGCGCATCGCGCCAGGCAGCGGAATCGCTGCCGAGTTCACGGCCCCCCTGCAGATCGTCTTTTATTGCCGGCTCACGCTTCAACAGCTGCGGGAGCTCGTCGATGCGACGGACTGCATTTTCGACTCACAGCTAGCAGAGGCAAAGATTCGCGATTGGCTGCTCTACGAGAACGACCTCGAGCTCGATCTTGCCAAGTACACCCTCACGCCTCCTGATGAGCAAGCGCCGTCAGTTGTGCTTTTGGACAGCGGTATTCAACCTGCACATCCCCTTCTCGCGAATGCGATCGCGTCGAGCGGAAGTGTCATTCCTGGAATTGGTTCTCCAGTTGACATCGATGGCCATGGCACAGAGATGGCTGGCATTTCCCTCTATGGCGCTTTCCTCGGTGACGCGATCGAGAAGAACACATCCCAGGCGACGCATTGGATCCAGTCCATCAAGATCTTGTCGTCCGAGGCCAACAGCGGCGACGCGAGCGCACGTGCCACATGGCCTCCGATGACGATCGCCGCAGTCCAGCAAGCTGAGGCCGCAGCACCGAAGATCAATCGCCGCGTCTTCGCGATGGCTGTTACCGCCGACATGCTTCCATTGGTTCCGACAAACTGGAGCCAGGCAGTCGAGCAGATTGCATACAATGATGGTCGAGGACGGGTGGTCTGCATTTCTGCAGGAAACGCGGACAGCGGAAACGTGACTCTCCTCGAAGGCTACCCGCAGCTCAATCTCGTGCAACCAATCCAGGATCCCGCCCAAGCCTGGAACGCGTTGACGATCGGTGCATTTACCGCGTTCGACGAACTCCCGAGAGAAGATCGATACAAGACGTACAAGCCCATCGCGCCAAAGGGGGGCATCTCACCGCACTCGTCATCGAAGCCACTCGACGCGACACGGGTACCGAACAAGCCCGAGGTCGTGTTCGAGGGCGGCAACATTGCGTTCGACGGAAAACTTCCTGATCCCACAGTGCCCACACTGACGACGCTCACGACCGGGCACCGCCTAATTCATCCACTGTCGTCGCTGTGGGCGACCAGCGGAGCAACCGCACACGCGGCACATCTCGCTGCATCAATCTGGAAGATTGATCCCAAGCTCCGGCCCGAGACCGTCCGTGGTCTGGTGGTCCATTCCGCGAAGTGGACCGAACGCATGGAGGAGGACTTCGAGAGTGTCGACGATCGAATGCGCATTTGTGGCTACGGTGTTCCCGACGAGGACTACGCCAAGTGGTGCGCTCGCGAACGAGCCACGGTCATCATCGAAGACTCGATGCCGAACGCCGTAATGGTTGGGAAGCCCCGCAAGGAACCACCGAAGAGGAAGACGACGCCGCCAACGAAGCTCGAGCCAGAGAGCGTTGTGAAGTTCTTCAAGCTGCCGCTCGCTGAAGAATCACTCCTAATGCACGACGCTGACGTAGAGCTTCGCGTCACGCTCTCGTACTTCGCTGAGATGCAGACCTACCGACGAAACGCCTATCGCGGACTCGACCTCCGATGGGACATGCAAGGCCCACAGGAGACAGAGGACGAGTTTCGTTGGCGGGTAAACAAGAAGGTTCGTCAATCCACCGATGAGAGAGTGAAGAGCAAGAGCTTCAAGTGGAAAATAGGGCCGATGCGCCGTGAGCAGGGCACCGTCCAAAGCGACCGATGGACAGGAAGGGCGTCACTGCTTGCGGGTTCAAAACTTATCGCTGTTATGCCGAAGTCGGGATGGTGGGATCAGTACGTTCGATTTCTCACCAAGGAGCAAGCGTTCTCGCTAATCGTCAGCGTGTGCACGACCGGGCTCGACATCTACTCACTCGTAGAAGTCGCACTGAGACCGACCATTAGCGTTCCCATCTGACCGCGGAGGGCGAGCATCGCGAGCGGAATGCGAGCTGTAGCCTAGCGTGCACGCGGGCCCGGGCTTCAACGATGGGCCGCGCGCGCGGCCGACCTCCTGGATCAGATGGCGGAGAGGGATCGCGTCCGCGAGGGAGAACAACGCGTCCGCGATCGGTGACGATACATCTGCCGCAAGCAGCTGACCTAGTCCAATTACGGCAGCATCGCGCGCGCCCGCCACCTCGACCTCGCGCTTGCTCCCGTACTCCTGCTCGACATCGCCCAGCTCCGGCTCGACGATGCGACCCACCTCGACCGACTCCGCCGGACCCTCGCGCAGCACGCGCCCCGGCTGCTCGTCCTCGACCCCTTTGTCCGGCTTGTTGCGGGGCTCGACGAGAACAGCGCGCGCGACGTCTTGGCTGTGCTCGGTGCCCTGCGCACCCTGCAGCGCGAGCACGACGTCACGATCTTGCTTGTCCACCACATGCGCAAGTCGCCCGCTGCGCACCCCGCCCAGCAGCTCCGTGGCTCTGGCGACTTCTCCGCCTGGGCAGACTCCGCGCTCTACCTCACTCGTCACGACGACGACCGCGTGCTCCTCGCGGTGCACCCGCGCCATCGCCGTTCCGCCTTCGCCTCGTCCCCGGCGATGCTCCCCACCTGGCTATCCAGGACGCCCACGATGCCGAGCCGTCCGCTGCCGTCGGCGATCCACTCCAGGGCCGCGTTTTCGAGCAGCTTCGCGCGGTCCCGCGCCCGCAGCCGACCCCGCAGCTCCGCGATACGCTCCACGTCCGCAAGGCCGACCTGCTCGCTGCCCTGCATGGCCTCGTAGACCGCGGCCTCGTCGCCAAGACCGAGCACGGCTGGACCCTCGCCGCCGCTTCTCCCTGACCGCCCGGTTCCCGGTTCCCGTTATAGAGATCGGAACTCGGGAACCGCTTCACCTTCATCTCGTCGGTCATGACCGGGTCGCCCAGCGACCCGACACCCAGCGTTCTGCAGTGCGCGCAGACGACGTCAAGGACGGGCGCAGCCCGCCGCCTACGCGGCGCGAGCCGAGCGCGCGTCCTTGACATCGTCGAGCACACTGCTCTCTGCACGGCCTCCCAATTCGTTTCTATCCGCTCAGTGATGCGAATGCCCTCGTTGCTCTCGCAAAGATCTATGGGATGCGAGTCTCAACAAACGTGGTCTCCGACAGAAGACCGTGAGGGACTCGACGTCGATCCACCCCGAGTCGATCACTCCCTTGTACATTCGGACGCGGAGACTCTTGAGCTGCATCGGCACCCTCTCCGTCGAGGTCATGAGCGTAGATCAGGGGTCTGACGAACGCTCGGTCACTTGCTAGGTCGAGCGCGAGCTGGTGGGCCGCCGGCGTGCTCGTTCGACCGCTGGCAGAGTGCGTTGGTGCATCACAGTGTGACCGCCCGGTCGAGAGCACCCTTGCTACCCAGCCCAATCCTCCGCGCAAGGCCATCGATCAACGGACGTTCACCCAGGCACGACGCTTAGCTGGCAGCCCAGCCTGACCCTGGACATAGGAAGCGGTACTCGACACCGACGCAGGCCTGCGTGGTCACTGCAGGATCGCGAGATGGTTGATAAATTCAGCTTGCGTCAGGTGGGGGGGCCTTCGCGCACGAGGTTTTCGCCCTTTGCGATTGCGTGGCGGCAGTGCTGTCGCTGGTCGACGCTGGTCGAGGTCCTGCCACGTGGGAGTGCGGGCTTGGCGGCGGGCTCGATGCGGCCCACGGCGATCGCCCTACCGCTGACCCGGTGCTGATCTACCCCTGATGCGCGAGCTCGACCGTGGGTCGCCGTGGCGGCTGCTGCCGCCATAACCGCTTCGCGAATCGGCGGCGGTGGTATGCTGCCCGCGCCTACGGCGAGAGGGAGGAGACATGGCGATTGCCACGCTCGACAGCATCGTGGGCCGTGGCAGCTCGACCCCCGCGAGCCACCCAGTGCCGATGCTAGCCCGCGCTCGACGAGACGGTCGCTCAGCGCCGCGACTTGCCCGGCGTGAATTTCGCCAACGCGTCGATCGCTGCGGGTCACGGCGCCGCGGTCGAGCTACGGGTGCCGGGTTCCTCGTCGTAGACGAGAAGCAGCTTCGTCCCTACCGGGGCACTCCCGCGAGCTGGTCCCTACTTCCGTCCCTACTTTTCCGTGGCGCCGTGAAACGCCTGGATACGCCTCGAAACGGTCAACGTATTGGAACTTGTAGATCTCGAAGTAGTTTCAAGCTCGTCGGAAGTCGTCCGAGATCCGGCCGGACACTGGACAAGGCTACAAGGCTACGTGGCCTGCGGCCAAGGTTCGATCAGCGCAGCGACTTCGTCGCCTGATCAGACGCGGATCAGATCTACATGACGGCGCGCCGCCAGCGCGAGCGGCTCGATATCGCGGGGATCGGACGTAACGATCTGGTCGCCGTCATCGGCGAGCAGGACCAGGGCGGCATGGACCACGTCGCTGCGGCCCGCCTGGGCCAGCAATTCTCCTGCAGCACGGCCGAGCGCCAGATCGAGCGGACGGATCTCCACACCATCCAGAGCCTTGGCCAGCAGCGCCTGGCGCGGTCCACGGCCTCGCCACGCCTGGCCGACGATGCCGCCGTGGGATAGCGGTACCTGCTCGGCGAGGAGCGCGAGCTTGAGGCGCCGCCACATGGCGCGATCGTTGCGCTCGAGCGCGATCAACGCACCGTTGTCGAGGACCAGCCTCATGCCGCCCTGCGGCGGCGGCCGCGAGCAGGCTTGTTTCGAGGCTCCCGGACCGCGATGGCCGCGCGACGGTCCTCGCGTTGCTGCAAGATCAACTCCGCCTCGGTGACCGCACCGAATTTGGCTTCGTACCCGGCAAGGGCCTCGGCCATCGCACGCAGGTATCGTTCCTTGGCGGCTCGTTCGGCGAGCGCGACGTTGACCCAGGTGCTGACCGACGACGCTCGCCCGGACGCCACGGCTTCGTTGGCTGCCTCGATGAGAATGCGATCCACCGTGACTGTGATGCGACCCTTCCGCATGCTCATACGAAGATACTACCTTAGTATGAGCACTATGTCTGCGTCGCACATGTGCACGGTGCGTAGCAACCGACGGCCGCGCCTGCGCGACGGCAGCGTCATTGGCTACGGGGAGCTCAGGCTGGATCGATCCTCAGCCCTGGCGGCCGGCCGAGAAGTACGAGCTGCTCGGGTGGGCGAAGTACAGGCCGGAGACCGCGGCGGTCGGGTACATCGCGTACGACTCGGTGAGCGACACGCCGTGGTGCGCGGCGTTGTCGAGCAGGGCGAACAAGGTGGCCTTGGGGCTGTGATCGGGGCACGCCGGGTAGCCGAAGGCGGGGCGGATGCCGCGGTACTTCTCGGCGAGAATGTCGAGCATGCCGGCTTGCGAGAGCGCTTCGGAAGCGCCGTAGCCCCAGTTGACGCGGGCTTGATGGTGGAGGTACTCGGCGAACGCCTCGGCGAGCCGGTCGGCGAGCGCCTTGGCCATGATCGCCGAGTAGTCGTCGTGATCGCGCTCGAAGCTCGCGGCGAGGGCGTCGGTGCCGATACCGGCGGTGACGATGAAGGCGCCGAGGTGATCCGGGTAGGTGCCGGCCGGGGCGATGAAGTCGGCGAGCGAGAGGCACACGGCCTTGTCTTCTTGCTGGCGCGGCATCGCGAACCGGGCGAGCTCGCGCGTCTGGTCGTCGGGCGCAAACACCACGATCTCGTCGTCGGCGTTCGACCCGGCCGGGAAGAACCCGTAGGTGCCGCGGGCGGTGAGCAGCTTCTCGGCCACGATGCGATCGAGCAGCGCGCGGCCGTCGGCGAACACCTTGCGCGCGGCGTCGCCCTTCTTCGGATCGTCGAGGATCGCGGGGTAGCGGCCGGACAGCTCCCAGGTGTGGAAGAACGGCGACCAGTCGATCCACGGGACGAGCTCTCCGAGCGGCACGGCGACGTTCCTGGTGCCGAGGAACGCCGGGACGGGGACGGTGTCGGCGTTGAATTGAAGCTTCTGCCGGCGGCTTCGCGCCTCGCCGATCGAGAGCAGCGGGCGCTTCTGCGCCGACGCGTGAGCGTCGCGGAGCTGGGCCTGCTTGACCTGGACCTCGGCAATGTAGGGTGCGCGATCGGCCGAGAGGAGCTTGCCCATCACACCGACCGCGAGCGAGGCGTCGGGCACGTGGATCGTCGGGCCGGTGTAGGCGGGGGCGACCTTGACGGCGGTGTGCTTGCCGCTGGTGGTCGCGCCGCCGATCAGGAGCGGCAGGGTCATGCCCCGGCGCGTCATCTCGGCGGCCACGGTGATCATCTCGTCGAGCGATGGCGTGATGAGGCCCGACAGCCCGACGAGATCGGCGCCGAGCTCGGCCGCGGTGTCGAGGATCTTGTGGCCGGGGCACATGACGCCGAGGTCGGTGACCTCGTAGCCGTTGCAGCGCAGGACCACGGCGACGATGTTCTTGCCGATGTCGTGGACGTCGCCCTTGACGGTGGCGATCACCATCTTGCCCTTGGCGGTGGTGACCCCGGTGCGCCGCTTCTCGGCGTCCATCAGCGGCTCGAGGATCGCGACGGCCTTCTTCATCACGCGTGCCGACTTGACGACCTGCGGCAGGAACATCTTGCCGGAGCCGAACAGCCCGCCGACGATGTTCATGCCGTCCATCAGCGGGCCCTCGATGATGTCGAGCGGCTTGGGGTAGGCGGCCAGCGCCTCGGCGACGTCGGGATCGATGAAGTCGGTGATGCCGTTGATGAGCGCGTGGGCGAGCCGGTCCTTGAGCGGCTGCCGGCGCCAGGCGAGCTCGTCGACCTGCTTCGCCGCGTCGCCGGTCAGCGTTGCGGCGAGCGTGAGCATGCGCTCGGTCGCGTCGGCGCGGCGGTTGAGCACCAGATCCTCGACGTGCTCGCGCAGCACCGGGTCGAGCTCGTCGTAGACCGCGAGCTGGCCGGCGTTGACGATCGCCATGTCGAGGCCGGCCTTGATCGCGTGGTAGAGGAACACGGCGTGCATCGCCTCGCGCACGCGCGGCGAGGTGCGGAACGAGAACGACAGGTTGGACACGCCGCCGGAGACCTTGGCGTAGGCCAGCTCGCGCTTGATCCGCGCCGTGGCCTCGATGAAGTTGACGGCGTATGGATCGTGCTCCTCGATGCCGGTGCCGATCGTCAGGATGTTCGGATCGAAGATGATGTCCTCGGGCGGGAACCCGACCTGCTCGGTGAGGATGCGGTAGGCGCGGTGGCCGATCGCGAGCCGGTGGTCGACCGTGGTGGCCTGGCCGGTCTCGTCGAACGCCATCACGACGACCGCGGCGCCGAACTTGCGGACGATCCGGGCCTGGCGGATGAACTCGGCCTCGCCTTCCTTGAGCGAGATCGAGTTGACGACGCTCTTGCCCTGCAGGCACTCGAGCCCGGCCTCGATCACGGAGAACTTCGACGAGTCGACCATGACCGGGATGCGCGCGATGTCGGGCTCGGCGGCGATGAGGTTCAGGAACCGCCGCATCGCGGCCACGCCGTCGAGCATGCCCTCGTCCATGCAGACGTCGAGGATGTTGGCGCCGCCCTCGACCTGCTGGCGGGCCACGGCGACCGCCTCGTCGTACTTGTCGTCCTTGATGAGGCGGCGGAACGCGGCGGAGCCGGTGACGTTGGTGCGCTCGCCGATCACGACGAAGTTGGTCTCGGGCGTGATGGTCAGGGGCTCGAGGCCGGCGAGCCGCATGTGGCGCGGCGGCGTCGGGATCGCGCGGCGGGGCACGCCGTCGACCGCGTCGCGGATCGCCTTGATGTGCTCGGGGCGCGTGCCGCAGCACCCGCCGACGAGGTTCAGCATGCCCTCGCGCGCGAAGCTGCCGAGCAGCCTGGCCATGTGCTCTGGCGTATCGTCGTAGCCGCCGAACTCGTTGGGCAGGCCGGCGTTGGGGTAGCAGGCGACCGGGACGCCGGCGATCCGCGCGAGGTCGGCGACGTGGGGCCGCATGTCGTCGGCGCCGAGCGCGCAGTTGATGCTGATCGCGAACAGGTTGGCGTGCGCGACCGAGTTGTAGAACGCCTCGACGGTCTGGCCCGACAGGGTGCGGCCGGATCGATCGGGGATCGTGACCGACGCGATCACCGGCACCTTGCGCACGCCGTGCTCGAACAGCTCGGCGATCGCGTAGAGCGAGGCCTTGCAGTTGAGCGTGTCGATGTGGGTCTCGGTGAGCAGGAGGTCGACGCCGCCCTCGATCAGCGCGCGCGCCTGATCGGCGTAGACGTTGACCAGCTGGCGAAACGTGACCGCGCGGGCCCCCGGATCGTTGACGTCGGGCGACAGCGAGGCGGTCTTGGTCGTCGGGCCGATCGAGCCGGCGACCCAGCGCGGGCGGCCATCTTCCCGCTCGGCACGGTCGGCGGCGCGGCGGGCGATCCGGGCGGCCGCGAGGTTGAGTTCGTGCACCACGCCCTCGAGGCCGAAGTCGGCCAGCGCGACCGCGGTCGCCGTGAACGTGTCGGTCTCGACGATGTCGGCGCCGGCGCGCAGGAAGTCGAGGTGGATCTGCTCGATCGCCTCGGGCTTGCTGAGCACGAGGACGTCGATGCAGCCCTTGACCGGCATCGGATGGTCGCGAAACCGCTCACCGCGCCACGCGGCCTCGTCGGCGAGCCCAAGTCCCTGGACGCTGGTCCCCATCGCGCCGTCGAGGACGACGATGCGACGATCGAGGGTTTCGCGTAAGCGGTCGACGGACGACATCCGGCCCTGATTACCATCGTTTGGCCATCGTCGCCATGAGCGGACGAGGCGCCGTCATCATAGACGCGGCGATGCGACGGGCCTTGCATGTGTGCCGCCATCCCGCTGCGCGCGGGGGGGTTGCATGTACAGTCGGCGCGATGTCGAACGAGGCCACCAATAACGCGATCCTGGACTCCATTCTCGAGACGACCGGCCACACGCCGATGATCCGGCTGTCGCGCATCGGCAAGGGCCTGCCGTGCGAGCTGCTCGGCAAGTGCGAGTTCATGAACCCGGGCGGCTCGGTGAAGGACCGGATCGGCGTGCGCATGCTGCTCGACGCCGAGCGCGCCGGCCGCATCAAGCCCGGCGATACCTTGATCGAGCCGACGTCGGGCAACACCGGCATCGGCATCGCGATGGCCGCCGCGGTGCGGGGCTATCGCGTGATCATCACGATGCCCGAGAAGATGTCGCAGGAGAAGCAGGTCGTGCTCGAGGCGCTCGGCGCCGAGATCATCCGCACGCCAACCGAGGCCGCGTGGGATTCGCCCGAGAGCCACATCGGCGTCGCGCGACGGCTCAAGGAGGTCATCCCCAACTCGCACATCCTCGATCAGTACTCGAACCCGTCGAACCCGGCGGCGCACGAAGAAGGCACCGGACGCGAGATCATCGACCAGTGCGGCGGCAAGCTCGACGCCGTCGTGATGACGGCGGGCACGGGCGGCACGATCAGCGGCGTCGCCCGGGTGATCAAGCGCGAGGTGCCGGGCTGCAAGGTCGTCGGCGTCGACCCCGAGGGCTCGATCCTCGCCGGGCCGGGGGAGATCCGGAGCTACAAGGTCGAGGGCATCGGCTACGACTTCATCCCCGACGTGCTCGACCGCCGGCTGGTCGATTCGTGGATCAAGTCCAACGATCGCGACTCGTTCCTGGTCGCGCGTCAGCTGATCCGCCAGGAGGGCCTGATGTGCGGCGGCTCGTCGGGCTCGGCGGTGTGGGCGGCGATGCAGGTGTGCCGCGACCTCGGGCCGGGCAAGCGCGTCGTCGTCATCCTGCCCGACTCGATCCGCAACTACCTGACCAAGTTCGTCGACGATCGCTGGATGCGCCAGCAGGGGTTCGTCAAGGGCGACTGGGAGGTCGGCACGGTCGGCGACTGCGTGCGCGCCCTCGGGCGCAAGGAGATCATCTCGCTCGATCTCAACGACAAGCTCGATCGCGCGACGGCGCTGTACAAGCAGCACGGCATCTCGCAGATGCCGGTGCTCGATCATGGCAAGCTCGCGGGGATCCTCACCGAGAGCGACCTCCTGCATCACCTGGTCTCGGGCCGCGCCAACAAGGACACGATCGTCGCCGAGGTGATGGAGCGCAAGGTCTCGACCGTGGGCCTGCAAGCGAGCTCGAGCGAGCTGCCGCGGATCTTCGAGCGCGGCGAGGTCGCGATCGTCGTCGACGATCAGCGCAGCGTGATCGGCATCCTCACCAAGATGGACCTGATCGAGATGCTCGCCCGCCGGACCCAGATCGGGTAGCACCGGACGCCGGGTCGTAACCTGCGCTGGACCCGAGCGACGCCGCCGCTTCGGCAATGCCGCGTGCTCGAGCTCAGTGCGCGCCGAACACGACCTTCAGGGCGAGCATCGCCACGAAGGCGAAGGCGGCGCTCAGCGGGATCGTCAACACCCAGGCCGTCAGGATGTTTCCGGCGACGCCCCATCGCACCGCCGAGATGCGCTTGCTCGCACCGACCCCCATGATACACGCGTTGATGCAGTGCGTGGTCGATACCGGGACACCGAGGTGGCTCGCGGCGAAGATGGTGGCCGCCCCCGCGGTCTCTGCCGCGAACCCCTGCAAGGGCGTGATGCGGATGATCTTCGTGCCCATGGTCTTGATGATCTTCTTGCCTCCCGCCGCCGTGCCGAGCGCGATCGCCGCGGCGCACGAGACGACGACCCAGAGCGGGATCTGGTTGCCGTCCGGAAGCATCCACGACGGAAGCCCGGTGTGTCCGGCGGCGACGAACGCGGCGAGCGCGAGCGCGATGATGCCCATCGACTTCTGGGCATCGTTCGAGCCGTGACCGAGCGCCATCATGCACGCCGACACGAGCTGCATCTTGCGAGACCCGCGATGAACGGTCTGCGGACGCATGCGCCGCACGCCCCACGTCAGGCCGATCATCACGGCGAACGCGATCACGAAGCCCAGCAGCGGCGAGAGCACGAGCGGGAGGAGGACCTTCTCGCCGAGCGCCGACCACTTGAAGGCGCCGACTCCGGCATGCGCGACGACCGCGCCGGCCAGACCGCCGACGAGCGCATGCGACGAGCTCGACGGGATGCCGTACCACCACGTGATCAGGTTCCAGGTGATCGCTCCGAGCAAGGCAGCGAGCACGACGGTCTGCAGGACGATGGCCGGATCGGCGAACCCCGACGCGATCGTCTTGGCGACCGCGGTCCCGGTGATCGCGCCGATGAAGTTGAACAGCCCGGCCATGAGCACGGCGGTGCGAACCGGCAAGACGCCCGTGGAGACGATCGTCGCGATCGCGTTCGCTGCATCGTGGAAGCCGTTGATGAAGTCGAAGACGATGGCCGTCACGATGACGACGATGAGCAGGCTAACCATGCTTGACCGCGAGGTTGGCGAGGGTGTCGGCCACGTACTCGCAACGGTCGATCGCCTTCTCCAGGTCTTCGAGGACCTGCTTCTCGCGGAGCAGCACCTTTGCGTCGACCTTTTCGTCGCTGAACAGCCCGCGCACCGCCTCGCGATAGACCACGTCGGCGTCTTTTTCGAGCTGCCGCAGCGTGCGGCTCGCGGTGATCAGCTCCGAATAGGCGTGCTTGCGAAGGTTTGGCAGCGTGTCCTTCAACATCGCGGTGCAGGCCACGAGCTTGTCGATGAGCGTGGTCATCGCCGGGGTCGGCCGCACGACGCCGTACAGCACGGAGGCCCGCGCCGCCCCGTTGGTCAGATCGAGGATGTCGTCGAGCTGGGACGACAGCTTCTGCAGATCCTCGCGATCGATCGGGGTGACGAACGTCTTCGCGAGCGCCTCCTCGAGCTCGTGCACGATGGCATCGCCCTGGTGCTCGACCACCTGCACGTTCTTCGCGACCGCGTCGACGGAGGCCCCTTCCGCCTTGAACGCCGCCAGCGCGGACGCGCCGTCGTGAGCCGCGATGGCCTGGCGCTCGAGAAAGTCGTAAAAGTGCTCCTCTTTGGGGAGCAGCCAGCGAACCAGACCTTGTAATCCCATGAGATGACGATCCTCGTTGCGAGGTTACGTCATATCACCGGTCGAACGTCACTGTCCTGGCGATGACCGCCGGGCACATCCGGTGGGCCACGAGGTATCGTTCGCGAGCGCATGAGGCATCTCTTCCTGGGTTCGTGATCGTAGGTTGCTCATGCGTCGATCGAGGAAGCTCGCTCGCGGTGGTCGCGGAGCAGCGCGCGAAACACCGGGCCCTCGGGCACGTCGCTGTCGAACAGCGTCACCCCGGACTGGTTCCTGAACCCGCCGAACAAGATCGCGAAGCCGTCGCGCTCGGTCACGTCGAGCTGGTGCCACGGGACGACCGCGCCGGCGCGCTCGATGCCGGCCGACCGGATCTGCAGGCCAGCGAGCTCGACCGTACCCCCGGCGGCGAGCTCGGCGCGCGCGCACCACCTCGCATGACGGCCACGGTACGAAGGGAACGCAGATGACGACCACGGAGCAGCGCTGGAAGGTATATGACGACTCGACGCTCATACTCGACGTGTCCAGCATCCCCGGTCCGATCATCAGCACGGCCGCGCCGCCACCGGGGCTGAAGCCGGTCACTCATCCGTTCCTGTCGGCAGCCGCGCGCAGCGCGCCGCACGACAATCGCCTGCGTGAGCTCCTCGTCGCGTCCACAGATCTCGAAGACTTCATTTCACGCCTGCGCGCCGCCGGCTTCGAGGTCCGCGAGGTCCCACGAGCCGCGCCGCCGCGCGGATCCGTTCGTGGTCGTCGAGGGCGGCGGGGTTGCCGAGCCCGATGTTCTCGGCGGCCGAGAGCTCGTAGGTCATGAAGTCCTGGAACGTCGCGCTCATCCGGCGATGCAGGCTCGCGGTGTCGAGGTCGCGGACGTCGGTGCCGTCCCACAGGATCTGGCCGCGCTCGAGGTCGTAG
>Ga0308175_100000354_pt1 | contig 32188 bp, 28 predicted proteins | sample PhyCR1_3_FD_203893 | JGI IMG/M metagenome (GOLD analysis project Ga0308175, IMG submission 203893) | Soil microbial communities from UC Gill Tract Community Farm, Albany, California, United States - DLSLS.C.R1 | ecosystem: Environmental > Terrestrial > Soil > Agricultural land | place: USA...
CGGGCCTACGTCGGCCTCACCGACGAGCCGGTCGACGGCCCCCTGCCGGACGTGCCGGAGGTCCCCGAGACCGACATCGGCTTCCTGCTGGACGTGCTCGGGTCCGTCCTGGACGTTCCGGTGCGGCGGGACGAGGTGGTCGGGGCCTTCGCCGGGCTGCGCCCGCTGCTGGACACGGGCGGGGCCGGGGGCGCGGGTGACGCACCGGCCCGGACCTCCGACATCTCCCGCCGGCACGCGGTACTGACCTCGGCGGACGGGGTGACCACCGTCGTCGGCGGCAAGCTGACCACCTACCGGCGGATGGCGCAGGACGCGGTGGACGCCGCCCTCGAGGCCCGCGGCCTGCCCGTCCGGCCCTCCCCCACCATGGATCTCCCGCTGGTCGGCGCCGCCCCGCCCGGACTGCTGCGGGCCCTGCCCGCGCCGCGCCGCCTGGTCCGCCGGCACGGCACCGAGGCGCCGGCCGTCCAGGCCCTGGCCGAACGCGATCCGGCGCTGGCCGAACCGGTCCTGCCGGGGCACCCGGTCACCCGGGCCGAACTCGTCTGGGCCGCCCTGCACGAGGGCGCCCTGGAGGCGTCGGACCTGCTGGACCGCTGCACCCGGATCGGCCTGGTCCCCGAGGACCGCGCTGAGGCGTTCACCACCGCCCGGGACGCACTGGAACGGGCTGCCGCGGGCCAGCGCTGAGCCCGGGGCGGCCCCGGACGGCTCGGGTCGGTCCGGGGACCCTGTGCTGACGAGGGCGCGCGTGGCGAGCCGGCCGGGGGTGCCACTCGGGAGACTCCGTCGTGGACGCCCGGCGGGCTCGCCGAACCCAGGAGGGCCGCCGCACGGTCACGTCGGCGACCCCCTGCTGACCGGTTCGTCGGCGAAGGGCCGGACTACGGCGCCGCTCGGAACGCGATCTCGTCCGGCCGCGTTGCCGACCCCGGACAGGCCGCCGAACGGTCAGGTCAGCGACCCCGTGTTGACCAGGTCACCGGAGGCCGGCCGGGCCACCGTGCCGCTCGCCGGGGGTTCCTCGTGGTGCTCCACCCAGTCCGTCAGGGCGGTGAAGGCGGCCCGGTAGCAGGGCAGGATCGGACGGAGCCGGTCCGGGTAGGTGTCGTAGAGGCTGTCGACGTGGGTACCGCCCTCGATGCGGTAGTAGCGGTGCAGCCGGGAGCGGCCCTGCTCGGCGATCATCCGGGCGTACAGGTCGGACTGGACCCGGATGGGTATCAGCGCGTCCAGGGTGCCGTGCACGGTGATCATGGGCTTGCCGATCCGGCCGGTGAGCGAGACCCGGGCGACCGCGTCGTGGAGCGCGCGGGGCCGAGCCGCGTAGTCGTAGTCGGCGTCGGAGGGGCAGGGGGCGAGGATCTCCTCGACCGTCGAACCGGCCGAGGCGCCGGGGCAGTCGGGGTCGTAGCCGGGGTCGAACTCGGCGCGGTAGGTCTTCTGGGTCAGTCCCCAGTAGACCTTCTCGTGGTACGGCCACAGGAACTCCGAGCCGCGGGCGAACCCGGCCGCGTACATGTCCTCGTCGCCGGCCCGGCCGAGCTGGCGGGCTACGGCGGTGGGCAGGAACGTGAAGAGGTTCGGACCCTCCGGGCGCCACAGCGGCCCCTCCCAGTCCACCCCGCCGTCGTACAGCTCGGGGTGGTTCTCCAGCTGCCACCGGGTGAGGTAGCCGCTGTTGGAGATCCCGGTCATGTAGGTGCGGCGCGGGGGGTGTCCGTAGTGCTGGGCGACGACCTCCTTGGCCGCACGGGTCAGCTGGGTGGTGCGCCGGTTCCACTCGGCGACGGCGTCGCCGGGACGCTTGCCATCGGTGTAGAAGTCGGGCCCGCTGTTGCCCTTGTCGGTGGCGGCGAACGCGTACCCCTGGGCCAGCACCCAGTCGGAGACGAGCATGTCCATCGCGTACTGCTTGCGGACGCCGGGGGCGCCGGTGACGACCAGCTTGCCGTTCCAGTCCTCGGGCAGCCGGATCACGAACTGGGCGTCGTGGTTCCAGCCGTGCAGCGTGTTCAGCCGCGAGGAGCCCGGGAAGTAGCCGTCGATCTGCAGGCCGGGCACGCCGGTTGGGTTGCGGGTGCCCTTGGCGGCGAGTCCGGCCCAGTCGGCGGTGTCGGTGTAGGCCGTGCCGGCGAGTGCGCTGGTCGTCAGGTCGTCGTGGCGGGAGATCTGCTGCAGTTCGGCGCCCGGAACCGTGATCCGGCGCCGGCCGCCGCCCCGGCCGGGCGAGCCGTCGTCGGCCCGGGCCGAGGCCGCGGGGGTGACGGACGCCGCCGCGAGCAGGGCGGCGGACAGGAGGGTGCTTCGACGGCTGGGGTGCATGGTGCGGCCTTCCGGGTCCGGTGGTGCGGGTACGGAGGGAGCTGGAGCGTGCCGTGCACATGGTCAGGCCTCCCACGCCGTCCGACCATGGTCGACAGCCACACCTCGAAAGCGTCAGCGATGGGATGGGCGCACATGATGGCGCACATGCCCGCGGGGTCCCGCCGCCCCGCCGCCGAAGGGCGCTCCCGGCGCTCCTGACGCTCCCGGCGTGCGGGCCGTCGGCGGCTGCGGCACGCTACAGACAGGTTCGGCGAAGGGACGCAGCGTGGCCGACGGTGGCAGACCGCCCCGGCCGTCCGGGCGAGGCAGCGCGGACGGTGCGGGGCGAGCACACGAGCCGGCCCCGCGACCGGGCGGAGAGTCCCGGACGCCACGGCCGGCCCGCGTGGTCGTACGGCGGACACCGCGTCCGCACCGCGACGGCCCCTCCCCCGGGTACACCGGCGTGGAGCACGGGACCTGCTGACGCGCGGCCGCTCACCGGCGGACCGGCGCTTCGTCATCGGGACAGTCAGGAGTGATGCGACATGAGCTTCGACACCGAGCCCGCGGCACCTGCCCCGCAGGTGCGGCACTGGCCCGTCGACGACCTGCCCGCCCTGGAGCCCGACCCGTTCCTGGACGACGTGCTCCGCGACGAACCGGTCGCCCGGATCACGCTGCCGTACGGCTCCGGGGACGCCTGGCTGGTCACCCGCTACGAGGACGTCCGCTTCGTGACCTCCGACCCGCGCTTCTCCCGTGCGGAGCTCGTCGGGCGCGCGGTGACCAGCATGGCGCCGCAGGCCGTGGCGTCGCAGACGGCGGGGCTGCAGTACATCGACCCACCGCGGCACACCCGGCTGCGCCGGGTCGTGGCCCGGGCGTTCACCGCCAGGGGCATGGACCGGCTGCGCCCGCTGGCGGAGCGCACCGCGGACCGGATGCTCGACGGCATGGAGCAGGCCGGACCGCCGGCCGACCTGATGGAACACCTGCACACCCCGTTCCCGATCGCCGTCGTGTGCTTCTTCCTCGGCGCGGAGGAGGACGACTGGCACGACTGGGCCGGGAACTCCGAGGCGCTGCTGTCCAAGGACCCGGACGGCGGCGACCGCAACCGGGCGGCACGCGAGGCGACCCGCGGCCGGGTCGTCGATCTGCTCGCGCGCCGTCGTGAGGAGCCCCGGGAGGATCTAGCCAGTGTGCTGGCCCAGGCCGCCGCGGCGAGCGAGATCAGCGACGACGAGGCGGTCTCGCTCGCCATGGCCGTCTACGTCAGCGGCGGCCACGCGGTCCGCAACAACAGCGGCTCCATGATGTACGCGCTGCTGACCCATCCGGCCCACCGCGACCGGCTGCGGCGCGATCCGGCGCTGGTGCCGAAGGCGGTGGAGGAGCTGTACCGGTTCGTGCCCCACCGCAACGGCGTCGGGATCCCCCGGATCGCCATCGAGGACGTGGAGGTCGGCGGCCGGCTCATCCGCAAGGGTGATGTCGTCTACAACGCCTATGTCGCCGCCAACCGCGACCCCGCTGTCTTCCCCGACCCGGACGTCCTCGACTTCACCCGGGACGGTGCCGGGCACCTCGCCTTCGGGCACGGCCCGCACTTCTGCCTGGCGGCCCTGATGGCCCGGATGGAGGCCGAGGTCATGATCAGGGCCGTGCTCGGCCGCTTCCCGCGGATCCGGCTCGCCGTGGCGGCCGAGGACGTCGAGTTCCAGCGCGAGGGGCTGATTCGCGGGCCGCGCGTCCTGCCGGTGACCTGGTAGCGCGGAAGACGGTCAGGGCAGGATCGCGTCGACGTACCCGCCGTCGACGCGCAGCGCTCCCCCGGTGGTGGCCGAGGCCTGCTCGGAGCTGAGGTAGACGACCATGTTGGCGATCTCCTCCGGCTCGATCAGGCGTCGCAGCAGGGACTGCGGGCGGTGCTCGCGCATGAAGGCCCGCTGGGCCTCGTCCCAGGGCAGGGACCGGTCGACGAGTTCGTACACGAAGTCCTCGACCCCACCGGTGTGGGTGGGCCCGGCGATGACGGAGTTCACCGTCACGCCGGTGCCCGCCGCCTTCTTGGCGAATCCGCGGCTCACCGCGAGCAGCGCGGTCTTGGACATCCCGTAGTGGATCATCTCGGCGGGGATGACCACGGCGGAGTCGCTGGCGACGTACTGGATCCGCCCCCAGCCGCGCTCGGTCATGCCGGGCAGGTACGTCCGGGTCAGCCGTACGGCGGCCAGGACGTTGACCTCGAAGTACCGCCGCCACTCGGCGTCGGTGATCTCCAGCGGGTCGGCGGAGCCGAAGATGCCGAGGTTGTTGACGAGGATGTCGACCCGCGGCAGCAGCTGGGCCACCCGGCCGGCGCCCTCCTCGCCCGCCACGTCCGCGGCCACCGGCACCAGTTCGGCGCCGGGGACCTCCCGGGCCAGCGTGGCGACCGCGGCCGACACGCTCTCCTCGCTGCGTCCGTTCACCGCCACCCGGGCGCCGGCACGGGCGAGACCGGCGGCGATGGCGGCACCGATGCCCTGCGTCGAACCGGTGACGAGGGCGGTGCGTCCAGTCAGATCGATGTGCATGCGACGACAGGTTCCCCGCGCGCGGGCCGCCCTACCAGGTTCCGGCCCGGCACGCTCACGCCTCGTCCAGCCGGCGTACGTCCTCCTCGTCCCACGCGCGCGTGTCGCGCGGTTCGACGTACGGCTCCGCCTCCGGCGGGTTCCCGCCGGCGATCGCCCGCTGCCGTGCGGTCTCCGCGTCGAACTCCAGGCCCAGCAGGATCGCCAGATTGCTGATCCACAGCCAGACGAGGAAGACGATGACGCCGGCCATGGTCCCGTAGGTCTTGTTGTACGAGGCGAACCCGGCGACGTACAGCGCGAACCCGGCCGACGCGATCAGCCACAGGAGCAGGGCGAGGAAGCTGCCGGGGGTGATCCACCGGAACCCCTTGACCTTGGCGTTCGGGGTCGCCCAGAACAGGATCGCGATCATCACGGTGACCAGGACGACCAGGACCGGCCATTTGGCGATCGCCCAGGCAGTCAGGGCCGCGTCCCCCATGCCGAGGGTCTCCCCGGCGCGCCGGGCGAGGCCGCCGGTGAACACCACGATGAGGGCGCTGATGACGGCGAGCACCATCAGGACGACCGTCACACCGAGGCGGACCGGGAGGACCTTCCAGATCGGCCGGCCCTCGGGGACGTCGTAGACGGCGTTGGCCGTGCGGATGAAGGCGGCGACGTAGCCGGAGGCCGACCAGACGGCCAGCACCACGCCGATGATGGCGAGGACGGAGCCGGTGCCCGCGCTGCCCTGCAGCTGCTCCACCGCGCGTGTGAGGATGTCGCGGGCCGGGCCGGGGGCGAGGTGCTTGAGGTTGCTCAGCACCTTGTCCGTGGCGGACTTGCCCGTGATGCCCAGCAGGGAGATCAGCACCAGCAGCGCCGGGAAGAGGGACAGCACGCTGTAGTAGGTCAGCGCCGCGGCCCGGTCGGTCAGCTCGTCGTCCTTGAACTCGCGCAGCGAGCCCTTGAGGACCCGCCCCCACGCCGCCTTCGGCAGCTTCGTCGGCGCGTCCGGAGCGCGCCTCTCGACCTCCGGGCCGGGCCCGGCGTCCTCCGGTGACGGCGGCTCGGGCGCCCTTGCCTCGTCGCCGTCGTGATGGTCCTTGTGCCCTGGAAGATGCAGTCGTGCCATGTCCCACGGGTACCCCCGGAGGCGCGAATACGCAGCCGGGGGCAGGACAAGGGCGGTTCCGCGTCAGGCGGCCTCGTCCAGCAGGCCGGTCAGCGTCGCCCGGGCCCGCGCCACGCGGGAGCGGACCGTGCCGATCGGGCAGCCGCCGGCCCGCGCCGCCTCCGCGTACGGCAGCCCGGCCAGCTGGGTCAGCACGAAGGCCTCGCGGCGCTCGTCCGGGAGCGCGGCCAGCAGGTCCAGCAGGGCGACGCCCTCGTCGAATCCGGGCAGGCCGCGCGGCTGGGCGCGTTCCACGGCGGTCTGCCAGTCGGGGGTGTCGGAGAGCCGGGGCCGGGCGGCGGCCTGCCGGTAGCTGTCGATCACCGCCCGGCGCGCGATGGACAGCAGCCAGGTGCGCGCCGAGGAACGGCCCTCGAAACGGTGCAGGCTGCCGAGCGCCCGCAGGAACGTGTCCTGCGCCAGGTCGTCGACGGCCTGGGGGTCGGCGCACAGGTGGGCGACATAGCGCCTCACGTCGCGGTGCAGCGCGCGGACGAAGTGCTCCAGCGCGCGGGGGTCGCCGGCCCGGGCCGCGAGGGCCCACTCCGTGACCGGCTCGTCGGCCGGCGCGGGATCTTCCGGGGCGGTGGGCAGGAGGGCAGGAGTGATCACCTGGGGTCCTTCTCGGATCGTCCGGATCCGGGCCGCGGGCACGGTCCAGCGCCGGCGGTCCGGTGAGAGGGGCGGCCGGCGCGGCACGCGCGCGGAGGTGTGGTGTGCGCGCGGGTACGGCCGGGGCCCGGGGCGCGCGGCGCGGCCCCGGGGTTCCTGCTGCCGTCAGGCGGCAGCGGCCCCGGCAGGTGGACCCCGCAGGACGATCGAGTGGACGAGGAGCAGCCGCAGCGGCGCCCGCACCGAACGACGGCGGCGGATCCGCGGGCGCGGACGCGCCGGGGTGACGGGCAGGGCGAGCAGCAGCCGCAGCGGCGCCGCCAGCCGGGCCGCCGCGGCCCGCAGGATACGGAACGCGGCCTTCTCGCCGTACGCCAGCCACAGCCCGCACAGCAGCGCGGCGAGCAGGTGGGCGGCGAGCATGCCGGACGAGGAGCCGCTGCCGTCCGGGGAGTGCCACATGTGCCCCGTGCCGGCCATGTGTGGCATGTGGCTCATGAGGCCCGTACCGGTGCCGTCCGCGCCCATGGAGCCCATGTCCATGGAGCCCATGTCGGCGGAGCCCATGTGCGGGGAGCCCGTGGAGCCCGTCCGTATCGAGGTCGGATCCATGGACGTGGTCGCGGTGGCGGCCGGTTCAGCCAGCGAGAAGGCCTCGTGCAGCACCGTCTGTGCGGCGACCACGACCGTCACGACCAGCGGCAGGCCGCGCTCACGTCCCGTCAGCGACCAGCCGGCGGCACCGGTCACGGCCAGCCCCGCCGCGAGCGCCCAACCGGGGACGTGCCGGCCGGACATCAGGACGTGGCCCAGGGCCGCGAGCAGCACGCAGACGGCCGCGAACACCGCGGCCCGCGCCGCGCGCGACCCCCACCCTGCCGTCATCGCGCCTCATCCTCGCATCCGGGCGTTCCCCGTCCTGCCCCGGTACGTGCCGCGACCCGCTCGAGACTCAACCGCGCGGGACGGCGGCCTACAGACCGGCCATGCTGTTCTCGGCGCCCCGGCCGACGACCGGCTCACCGCCCGGCAGCCGGGCGGGGCCGGCGGCGGGCGCGGTGGCCAGCCGGGGCAGCAGGCAGGTCCAGAACTCCACCATGCGATCCTCCGACTCCGGGTCGCGGTCCGGGCCCCCGAGCCGCTCGAAGCCGACCGTCGCCGCCACCACGACCGTAGTCACGCCCTCGGGCGAGACGCCGTCCCTGAACTCCCCCGCCTCGTGGGCCTGCCGGGCCGTGTCGCGCACCCAGTCGTGCCAGGTGTCCAGCACCGCGGTCCCGTTGTGCCGCGCGGGGTCGGCGCTCAGCACGAACCCGGCGCGCACCACAGGATCGGCGGCCAGGGCCACCACCAGCCGGCGGATAGCGGCGACCAGCGTCCCCGCCGCCCCGGTCTCCGTGGACCGTGCGCACTCGGCCAACTCCCGTACCGAGTAGGCGGCGGCTCCCTCGATCTCGCGGGCGAGGGCGTCCTTGCTGGGAAAGTGGAAGTGCAGCGCGCCGGCGCTGACTCCGGCCCGTCCGCTGATCGCGGGCAGGGAGGCGCGGGCGTAGCCGTCGTGGGCGAAGGCCTCCGCCGCCGCGCGGATGAGGGCCTGCCGGGTGCGAGCCGCCCGTACCTGCTTGACCATGACGCCCTCCTCCTGGGCCGGCGCGGAGGCAGGCCATCCTCAGCCCCGTAAACCGCATGTTCAGTATGTTTATGCGGGACGGGCACGGCAAGGCCTGACGACACGCCGGGTGCGAAATCCCGTAAGGGCTCTCAAATACCCTTGTCGCGCGGGGAGTCCGCCGTGTCGCTCACCGGGAAAACCGCGCGTCTGGCCGGCCGGGGGGAAGCAGGCGGAGTCCGCCGCCCGGGGTGGACGGCGGACTCGGGCCGGGTGGCCGCTCGCGCGCTCAGGAGGCCGGCGGGCGCAGCAGGACGGGCAGCGACCGGTAGCCGTTCAGCATGAACGTCGGCAGCGGCGCCAACTCCGTCGGCGCGCAGGCGAGTTCCGCGTCCGGGAACATCTCGAAGAGCCGGGAGAGCGCGGAGGCCGCCTCGATCTCCCCGAGCGGGGCGCCCAGGCAGCGGTGCGGTCCGTGGCCGAAGCCGAGGATGTCCCGGTCGCGGTCGCGCAGCAGGTCGAAGCGGTCCGCGTCGGGCCCGTGCCGCTCGGTCTCGTGACCGCCGGCCGCGAAGTTGACGAGGATGCAGTCGCCCTTGCGGATCAGCACCCCGTCCAGGTCGATGTCCTCCACGGCGAACCGCATCGGCGCGTACGCGCCGGGCGTGTGCACGCGCATGGTCTCGGCGACCACGTCCGCCCAGGTGGCGCGGCCCTCGCGCACGTGCGCAAGCTGTTCGGGGTGGGTGAGCAGGGCGCCGGCCGCGTTGGTGATGAGGGTGGCGGTGGTGTCCTGGCCGGCGGCGATGAACATGAAGAGGGAGCCCAGCAGTTCGTCCTCGGTGAGCCGGTCGCCGTGGTCCCGGGCCGCGATCAGTGAGCTGGTGAGGTCGTCGCCCGGCCGTTCCCGCTTGGCCTTGACCAGTGCGGCCAGCCGCCCGAAGGCCTCCAGCCGGGCGGCCTCCATCTCCGCGCCCGGGACGGTGGAGCTGAACACGGTGCTCAGCGCGGCGGACAGGGCGTCCGTCTCGGCACCCCGCGGCACACCGAACAGTTCGCAGATGACCCGCAGCGGCAGCACCTCCGCGTAGGCGGTGCGCAGGTCGACCGGGGTGCCGGGCGGCAGGGCGGCGAGTTCGCCGAGCAGTTCGGCCGACAGTTCCTGGACACGGGGCCGCAGCGTCTCGGAGCGCCGCACGGTGAACGCGCCGGCCACCAGGCGGCGCAGCCTGGTGTGGTGCTCCCCGTAGGCGAACAGCATGTTCTCGTTCGCCACCCACGGGTAGAGCGGCCACTCCTCGGTGATCTTCCCGTCTATGAACGGCGGCCAGTGCAGGCGCGCGCTGCGCGAGACGCGCGGGTCGGTCAGCAGCCGCTCCACGTACGTCTGTCCCACGACGGCCCAGGCGAGGACCCCGCCGGGCAACTCGACCTGTGCCGCGGGGCCCTGGTCGCGCAACGTCGCGGCCTCGCCCATGTGGTCCCGGCCCATGAGGTCCAAGGCGTAAGGGCAGGCGGTCTGTTCCATCGGTGTGCTCCCTGGGTCGGTCCTGCATCACGTTGTGGCGTGGCGACGTGCCCATGGCAGCGATGTCCGCTCCCCGGCTCCGGGAGAGGGCCGTCGGCCGTACTCCGCGGAAGGTTCCCGTTCAGCCGGCGGCCGGGGCCTCCTGCGGTTCCCCGCGCAGCTCCATGGCCTCTTCGTGGACGCGTCTGCCCCGGTCGAGCGACATGTCCAGGCGCACCAGGACCGCGGGGACCGCGATGCTGGTCATCAGGTGCCGGTAGAGGTCGACCACCCGCTCCATCAGGTCGGAGTGATCGTTCATGATCTTGGAGAGCACCTGAGCCCCGGTGAACGCGGCCACGAAAGCCTTCGCCGCGGCCCGGACGTCGACCTGGGGCAGCAGTTCCCCGTTCGCTTTCGCCCGTTCCAGCAGCATGGCGTTGTAGTCGACCCAGGAGGCCATGGGCACCCGCCGGTCCAGTCCGTCGTGCGGTGAGCCCTGGTCCACGGTGAGGCGGATGCTGCCGCGCACCATGGGATCTCCCGAGCCGAGCAGATGGGCGAGGAGGAAGCCCGCGTCCAGCCCCTCCTGGAGCACCAGTTCCCGTGGCGGTGATTCCGGCACCGACTTCAGCTGGTCGGTCAGCACCGCCTGGGCGAGCTGCTCCTTGGAGGCGAAGTGGAAGTAGAGGGCGCCCTTGGTGACGTTCGCCCGCTGGAGGATCTCCGAGATGGTCGCGGCCTCGTAGCCGACGTCGGCGAACACGTCGGCGGCTGCCACCAGGATGTTGCGCCTCGTCCTGATCGCTCGTTCCTGCAGGGCCACGGCACATCCTCCGCACTGGCTTCACGGACCGGTCGGCCACGAAAAGAAACCGACAGGTACGTATCGTGCCACCTCGGAAGATGCCCTTTCAACCATATGGATGCCTCCCCTTCACCGGGTGCACGGGCTCCCCGGGCCGTCGCCGACGCCACGATAAAACCTGTCGCCCGGTATCTCAATGCCCTGCCGGGCCTGTCCGCACAGGGAAGAACGTCGCACCCGAGGGGAGTTGGGCATTCCGCCCCCGACCGAGTCCACCGGGGTTCACAAGACGCCCCTGTTCAGCCACCGTTGGCAGAAACTTGGCTTGATAAGCAAACCGGGAGGTCCGTATCTTCTGACTCTGCGCAACCCACCCTGCCGGATCTGCGACAACGGGAGAGGGTCATGACCCTATTGACGCCCCAGGTACATCTCCCCCCTTCGCCGGAGATCGAGGACCACGGCGAGTTGACCCGGCTCCTCTTCGACGGCGACGACCGCGAGCGCGTCCACGGGATGTGGCGCGACCTCATCGCCAAGGACACGTTCCGCCACCGCCCGGGACTCGGCGCCGCTGAACGCGCCGCGCTCTCCTACGAGTGGCTGCGCCTGGTGAACGACACGGCCGGAGCGGCCGAACGGCTCGCGAACGACCCCCAGTTGCTGGCGGCACTGCACGAGTGGGCGGCGATCGTGGACGGCGGCGGGGGCCTGTGCACGGTGGCGAGCATCCACTACAACCTCTTCCTCGGCAGCCTGCTCGACCACGGGGGCGCCGGGCGCCGGGACCTGTCCGACTTCACGGCCCTGCGGCGCACCGGAACGTTCCTGTGCACCGAGCTGGACCACGGCAACGACGCCTCGGCGCTGGAGACCACCGCGGAACTGGACCCGGTGACCGGCGGGTTCGTGCTCGACACCCCGCACGCGGGCGCGCAGAAGTTCATGCCCAACACCAGCATGACGGGCGGCCCGAAGAGCGCCGTGGTCGCCGCCCGCCTCCTCGTCGAGGGCCGGGACGAGGGTGTCTTCTTGTTCCTGACCCCGCTGAGCGACGAGCGGGGTCTGCTGCCGGGGATCCGGGTCCGCCGGCTGCCCCTGCGCACCGGTGCCCCGGTGGACCACTGCCTGACCGCGTTCGACCGGGTCGCGCTGCCGCGCGAGGCTCTGCTGGAGTCCGAGCACGGCCGGCTGGACGCCGAGGGCCGGCTGCACAGCAGTCTCGGCAACCGGCGCAAGCGGTTCCTGCACTCGATCGGCCGCGTCACCATGGGCAAGCTGTGCATGAGCGGCGCCGCCGTCGGCGCGACCCGGGCCGCGCTCGCGATAGCCGTGCGCTACGGCGGCCACCGGCTGGTCAGCGGGCCGCGAGCGGGTGAGCGCATCCCGGTCAACGCCCATCGCTCCCACCACGGGCGGCTGCTGAAGGGCATCGCCACTGCCTACGCCATGACCTTCCTGCACCGCGCGGCGCTCTCCCGCTGGGCGTTCGGGCACACCGCGGCGGACGCCGGGGAGCGGGCGGACGCGGAGCGGCTGATCGCCGTGGCCAAGAGCTGGATCACCTGGCAGGCCCGGGACATCACGGTCGAGTGCCGGGAACGCTGCGGCGCCCAGGGCCTGTTCGCCGCCAATGGCCTGTCGGAGTTCCCGCAGTACATCGAGGGCACCATCTCCGCCGAGGGCGACAACCTGGTGATCTGGGTGAAGGCGGCCGCCGAGATGCTGTTCGAGCATCAGCCGCCCCGCCGGGACCCCGAACCCCCGGGTGGCGTGGAGCGGTTGGCGGACATCCGGCATCTGCGCGGGCTGCTGGCCCGGGCCGAGGCCGTCTGGCAGGACCGGGCACGGGCGGCGCTGCGCCGGGGGCCCTCCGGTGATCCGGTGGAGCGGTGGAACGGCGCCTCCTCCGCCGCCCTGGAGATGGTCTCGGTGCATGCCCGGCTGCAGGCGGCCGACGCCTTCCTGGCCGCGGTGGCCCGGGCGCGGCACCCCGAGGCGGGCGAACTCCTGGAGAAACTGTGCCGGTTGTTCCTGCTGCAGCAGCTCGGCGAGTTCACGGGTGACCTGCTGGCCGACGGCCACCTGTCCGGTGATCAGGTACGCGCCCTCCCCCAGCTCCTCGACGACGTCCTGCGCGACCTCGCGCCGCACATGACCGACCTGGTCGAGGCGTTCGACCTCCCCAGGGAGTACCTGGACGGCATCCCGATGACCGGCCCCGGCCCCGTCTCGCTCCCCGGCCCCTGCACCGGCCATGCCCCCGACGAATCCGACGGCTGACCGGCCGCGCGGAATCTCCTGCCCGGCCCAGATGATCTTTCCGTCGGCCGCGTGGCGGGCTCCCCGGTGATGGACGAGCCCGGCCACCAGGAACAGCCCTCGCCCTCCCTCGTCCGCGCTGCGGGCATGCCACAGCGCGGCGGCGCCGGCGTCGGTCGTCGCTCACCTGCTCCCCGTCGCCGGCACCGTGCGCATCCGCCTCTCCAGGACGTCCGCCCGCAGGCCGGGCAGCAACTCGCTCCGCCGTTCGCGGGGGCACGCCGCCGAACCGTTCCAGCGTGTCGTTCAGCCACTGCCATGCCGGCCGGCGAGCGGGTGCGGAATCCGTCGAGGACGGACCGGCCCTCGTCCACCGCGTCCGCTGCTCACGCGCCGAGACCGGGAAGCATTCCTCGCCGCGGATGCGGAAGGCCGCCGCGACCCGGACGTCGAGATCGAGGCCGCGGCCGTCCCGGTGCCGCGGCGGGACCCGGCCGTTCCATCCCGTTCCGCCGCGGCGGTGCCGCGCGACGGCGCCCGCACCGGGTCCTCGGGGCCGGCCGGCAGGCGGGCGGGCCCGCGGAGCGGCCGACGGCGTCCGGCGCGATGTCCGAGCAGCGCTTCGGCGCCCCGGGTCCAGCCGGCCACGACGCCGTCGGCCGACAGCACGGCCGCCGCGTCGGTGGCGGCGTCGAGAAGGTCACGCGACTTGTCGGGCATGGACGCGTCACGGCCCGGCCCTTTCCGGCGGGTTCCGTCCTCCGTCCTCCCCATGGTGCTGCCGGTCCGCCCGAGGTGCACGGGCCGTTCTGCGGTTGGGGCGGGCCCGGCGCCGGGGGCAGCATGGAGATACCGGTCCTCAGCGCTCGGAGTACGCCCCCCGACGACCGACCGGTGGAGGTGGATCCGGTATGACAGTGGACTCCTTCCGCGCCGACGACGAACACAGCCCCGAGCGGCCCCGCCCGACCGGCCTGCTGGACGTGCTCAGCGTGGCCGCCGTGGCGCTCGACACCAGCGGGCGCATCGTCTTCTGGACCCCGCAGGCCGAGGATCTGTTCGGTTACAGCGCTGAGGACGTCCTCGGGCAGTACGCGGCGCAGCTGCTGGTCCGTCCCGAACATCTGCAGGCCGTGGTGAGCCTGTTCTCCGAGGTCCTGCAGACCGGCCGGGGGTGGGCCGGCGCCTTCCCCATCCGGCACAAGGACGGCAGCAGCCGCCTGACGGAGTTCCGCACCATGCGGCTGCTGAACGACGTGGGAGAGGTGTACGCCCTGGGCATCGCGGCCGACCACACGCTGCTGCAGCGGGTGGAGACCGATCTCGCCCTGTGCGAGCGGCTGATCAACCAGTCCCCGATCGGCCTGGCCCTGCTGGACCCGGACCTGCGCTACCTGCTGGTGAACCCGGCGCTGGAGCGGATCGACGGTGTGCCCGCCGAGGACCACATCGGTCGCCGGCTGCGGGAGATGCTGCCCTTCCTCGACGTGGGCACCATCGAGTCCTGTCTGCGTCAGGTGCTCGCCACCGGCCTGCCCCTGCTCGACCAGTACCACGTCGGCCTGCCGCCCTCAGACACGGAGCACGAGCACGCCTGGTCGCTGTCCTTCTACCGCCTCGAGGACCCCGGCGGGCGGGTGCTGGGCGCGGCCGCCTCGGTCGTCGACGTCACCGAGCGGCACCACGCGGCCGCCGAGGCGGACCGGGCCAGGCGGCGGCTTGCGCTCATCGCGGACGCCTCGACCCGGGTCGGCACCTCGCTCGAGGTGGAGCAGACGGCGCGTGAGCTGGCCGAGATCGCCACTCCGGTGCTCGCCGACGTGGTCGCCGTCGACGTCCTCGACTCGGCCCTGGCCTGCCGGCGCGTCCGCCGCCCGGACAACGGCCCTGAGCTGTTCCGTGCCCTCGCTCTCAGGGCGGCCCACCCCACCGTGGCGCTGCGGGCCGCCGACCCGCCCGGTGACCTCGCCTCCTACGACGGTGACCGGCTGGTGACCCTGTGCGTCCACACCGGCCGTCCGGTCCTGGTCCGGCACGTCGGCGAGCGGGACCTGCCGCGCATCGCGCGCAACGAGGAGGCCGGGTCCTATCTGGCCCGGGCGGGCGTGCACTCGTATCTCGCCGTGCCGCTGATCGCGCACGGGGAGGTGCTGGGCGCGCTCGACCTCAAACGCACCCGCAACCCGCTGCCCTTCGACGACGACGACGTCGTGCTGGCCGGCGAGCTGGCCGGCCGTGCCGCGATCGCCATCGACAACGCCCGCTGGTTCCAGAGCGTGCGCAACACCGCGCTCACCCTCCAGCGCAGCCTGCTGCCCGACCACTCGGCGCACCACACCGGCCTGGAGCTGGCCTCCCGATACCAGCCCGCGCAGGCCACCAGCGAGGTGGGGGGCGACTGGTACGACGTCATCCCGCTGGCCGACGACAAGACCGCGCTGGTGGTGGGCGACGTCATGGGCAACGGCATCGACGCGGCCGCCACCATGGGCCGGCTGCGCACCGCGACCTGCGCCTACGCGGACCTGGACCTGGCCCCCGACGCGGTGCTCCAGCATCTGGACCGGATCACCTGCGACCTGGAGCACTACATCGTCACCTGCCTGTACGCGGTGTTCGACCCCCGCACCCGGCGGTGCACCATCGCCAACGCGGGACACATGCCGCCCGCCCTCGCCCGGCCCGGCCGGGCGCCCGAACTGCTCGACCTGCCCTCCGGGGCACCGCTCGGCGTCGGGGGCGTCGAGTTCGAGACGGCCACGGTGGAGCTGGGTGCCGGCGCTCTGCTGGTGCTGTACACCGACGGCCTCGTGGAGACGCGGCAGCACCCGATCGACGACCGCCTCAACGTACTCCTCGGTTTCCTCGACCAGCCGGGACGGCCGCTCGAGGAGACCTGCGACCTGCTGCTGTACGGCCTGCGGCATCCCGAGGACCACGACGACGTGGCGCTGCTCGTCGCCCGGGCGCTGTGAGGCCCGCACCGCCCGGTGCCGGGCAATCCCCGCCCCGCATGGTGCGGTTCGCCCGGTGGTGCCACCCTGGGACGGGAGGTCTTTCGAGGAGCGCGATCCAGGAGGGCCGATGGGACGGGACGTCCCGGCGCTCGTCTTCACCCGTGAGGACCGGCGCCGGTACCGGATCAAGATGCAGGAGTGTCTCGACGTCTTCGCCCAGATGCTGCGTGAGCAGCTCTTCGAGGCGGAGCGGCCCCAAGTGGGGCTGGAGATCGAGCTGAACCTGGTCGACGACGCGGCCGAGCCCGCGATGCGCAACACCGCTGTGCTGGAGGCCATCGCGGACCCCGCCTGGTCCACCGAGCTGGGCCGGTTCAACCTGGAGATCAACGTGCCGCCCCGCGCGCTGACGGAGGGCGGACCCGACGCCTGGGAGTCCGAGATCCGCGCGGCGCTGAACCACGCGGACGAGCGGGCCAGGTCGGTGGGCGCGCGCCTGGTCGTGATCGGCATCCTGCCCACGCTGCGGCAGGACGACATCGGCGAGGGGACCCTGTCGGAGAACCCGCGCTACCGGCTGCTGAACGACCAGGTCTTCGCGGCGCGCGGCGAGGACCTGCGGATCGAGGTGGACGGCGTCGACCGGCTGCGGACGTACGCCGACACGATCACCCCGGAGGCCGCGTGCACCAGCACCCAGTTCCATCTGCAGGTGTCCCCGGAGAGCTTCGCCGGCTACTGGAACGCGGCGCAGGCCATCGCCGGGGTGCAGGTGGCGCTGGCGGCCAACTCACCGTTCCTGTTCGGCAAGGAGCTGTGGCACGAGACCCGGGTGCCGCTGTTCGAGCAGGCGACCGACACCCGTCCCGAGGAGATCAAGATCCAGGGGGTACGGCCCCGGGTGTGGTTCGGCGAGCGGTGGATCAACAGCGTCTTCGACCTGTTCGAGGAGAATCTGCGCTACTTCCCGGCCCTGCTGCCCCTGTGCGACGAGCAGAAACCCGGCGAGACACTGGACCGCGGGGACATCCCCGAGCTGTCCGAACTGTCCCTGCACAACGGCACCATCTACCGCTGGAACCGGCCGGTCTACGCGATCGCCCACGACAAGCCGCATGTGCGGATCGAGAACCGGGTGCTGCCCGCGGGGCCGACCGTCGCCGACACCCTCGCCAACGGCGCCTTCTACTACGGGCTGACGCGCGCCCTGGTGGAGGAGGACCGGCCGGTGTGGTCGCGGATGTCCTTCGCCGCGGCCGAGGACAACCTCCACACGGCCGCCCGGCAGGGGATCGACGCCCCGCTGTACTGGCCCGGCATGGGCGAGGTCCCGGTACCCGAACTGGTGCTGCGCCGGCTGCTGCCGCTGGCGCACCGCGGTCTCGAGCACTCCGGCATGGACTCGGCCTGGCGGGAGCCGCTGCTCGGCATCATCGAGCAGCGCTGCGTCACCGCCCGCAACGGGGCGGTGTGGCAGAAGGAGATGTTCCACCGCATCGAGTCCGGCACCCAGGCCGGCCGCCATGAGGCGCTGCGCCGGATGACCGAGCTGTACATCGACTACATGCACCTCAACGCCCCGGTCCACACCTGGCCGGTGGACTGACCGGGCGGCTCACGGAACGCGGCTGCCGGCGGCGATCACGGGTCGGGGCCCGGCGGTGCCCGGCCGGACCGGCGGCCGGGGCGTCCGTCAGGCGGGCTGCTCCTCGCCGCCCTCCACCACCGCCTCCCCCTCCCGTGCCGAGGCGCTCCGCGGCCGCCGCACGGCCAGGTCCCTCACCTCGAACGACATGGCGGTCGCCGACCGGTCGGGGGCGGGGTGGTAACGCCCGGCGCACACGGACAGGTTGACGATGAGGTGGGCGTGCCAGCCGGAACCCACGCCTCGCCGGTCCGCGAAGGCCCGGGCGCCGTTCACCCACCAGACGACGGACCGGGCGCCGAAGTCGGTCCGCAGGTCGACCCAGGCGCCGGGGCGGACGGCGTCGTCACGGAAGTAACTGCCGCTGCCGCGCACATGGTTGGAGAACTCCAGCAGATCCGGGTTGTCGGGGTGGTACTCGAAGACGTCGATCTCCTGGTCGCCGTCCCGCCAGGTCCAGATGGCGGGCCAGGCGCCGGTCTCCCGGGGCAGCCGTACCCGGGCCGTGAGGACGTCTCCCGTCCGGACCAGGAAGGCCTCCTCGCTGCCCTCCGTGGTCAGCAGTCCGGTGTTCCACCGGCCGTCCGGCCTTCGCCTGGCCCGGAAGACACCCGACCGGCTGTAGGCGGCGTCGGACACCAGGTGGTCGAGCTTGTCGTCGCCGGGGTTGACCGGGCCGCCGTCGGGATACGCCCACGAACGGCCCGCGACCCACTGGCGTTCGGAGGTGAAGTCCGCCGTGAACACCACGTCGGGCCCGGACGGAGTGCGCGGAGCCGGAACCGGGCCGCTCGGTGTCGGTTGTTCCATGACCGATGTCTCACCGGCTGGGGGCCGCCCATGCGCCGGGACGGCCGGAACGCCGCGGGAATGACCCGTCCGGGTGAAGGGCGCCCGCGCACGCGCCGGAGCGTGCTCAGCCCTCGCGCAGGACGAGGACCAGCGGGACGCCGTGGCACGGCACCAGCCGCAGGCCGGCGTGCTCGGCGGGCGCGGACCCGGCGAGCAGGTCGCCGAAGCCGGGACCCTTGGTGAGCGAGCCGGCAAGGTGCGCGGGGTCCGCCGAGGCGGCGACCCGGCCGCGGGCGTTCACCAGATGGGCGGGGCGGGGCAGCCGGCGCAGCAGGGGCAGTACGGCGGCCTCGAAGTGCCGCAGGTACACGTCGGCGGCGGCGACCCCGGCGAAGCGCCCTCCCGTCTCGACGGGGGCGGACAGGGTGAGGCTGTACTCGTCGGAGCAGAGGTAGTCGACGTAGGGGCCCGCCACGGCACGGCGGCCGGTGTCGCGGGGCAGGGTGAACCAGTCCCAGTGCGTGTAGTCGGAGTAGGCCGAGTGGTCGGGGTCGAGATCGAGCAGCAGGGGCCGCAGGTCTCCGTCGGTGCCCTTCTGCCACCACTCCAGCCACGCCGGTACGTCGGCCAGCAGGCCGGGGGCCGCCACGAAGCCGGCGCCGGAGACCAGTTCCTGGCTGGTCAGCCGGTGGTGCAGTCCGGGGCGCAGGGCGGCGAGGTCGGCGCTCGCGGGGCGCCCGCCGCGTGTCGACACCCTGGCGAGCAGGGCCGTGGTGTCGGCACGGGTGGCGGCGACGGCCTCGAAGACCGTCTCCAGCGCGCCGCCCACCTGCGAGGCCACCCAGGCCTCGACGTCCGTGTCCAGCGTGGCGGCCGCCGAGGCGGCCTGCCCGGGGCTCCAGCCCATGGTGTCCTCCAGCGGACGGGAACCGGACGCGGCGCGTTCAGAGGGTGAGGCGTACGGCGACGAGCCGTGCCGTGGCGTCCCTGACGCACCGCTCGGCCAGCGTGCCGGCCGTTTGGTCGGCCCCATCCTGCACGGCGGAGATTACGGAGCGGTGACGCTCCGCCACTTCTTCACGATATTCGTCGCTGCCGAGGACCAGGCACAGCAGAGCGCCCACCTCGCTCTGCAGGGCCACCTGTTCGCGGGTGAGCCGGGCGGACTGGGCGGCGGCCGCGAGTTCGACGTGGAAGCGGCCGTACAGACGGCTGCGCGCGGCCGTCTCCCGGGCCCGCGCCAGTTCATCGGCGGTGCGGCGCAGCGGGTCCAGGTCGCCGGGTTCGGTGCGCTGGGCGGCGAGGCGGGCGGCGGCGCCGGACAGAGCGGCCCAGTGGTCGCCGAGGTCGCGGAGTTCGTCGGTGCTCCAGCCGCGCAGCCGTGCCTCGAGCCGGTCGGCGGCGGGCACCTCGGGCAGGGAGACGAAGCTGCCGCCGCCGCGGCCCCGGCGGGTGGTGACCAGGCCCTGTTGCCGCAGGGCCATGAGGGCCTCGCGCAGGGTCACGGTGGAGACGCCGAGCTGCCCGGCCAGGTCGCTCTCGCCGGGCAGTTGCTCGCCGTCGGCGAGCAGGCCGAGCTCGATCGCGTCGCCTATGCGGCGGACGACGGCGTCCACGCGCGCCCGGCCGTCCACCGGGGTGAAGACGGCCAGGCGGGCGCCGCCCTCCCTCTCGTGCTGCCTCACGGCCACCACCTCATGCATTGACTCAAGCTTTACCTTAAGGGGCCCTTGAGATTAGAACTATGACTTCATATGTTTGCGGTCAACGTTGAGCGCGCCAGAAAGGTTCCCGCATGGAGGGAATTGCGATCCGGCTGCAGGATCTGCGGAAGTCGTTCGGGGAGACGCCCGCCGTGGCCGGAGTCGACCTGGAGGTCCGGGACGGGGAGTTCTTCTCGATGCTCGGCCCGTCCGGATCCGGGAAGACGACGGTCCTCCGGCTCATCGCCGGGTTCGAGACCCCCACCGGGGGCGGCATCGAACTCGCCGGGCAGGACGTCACCGGCCTCGCCCCCTTCGAACGGGACGTGCACACCGTCTTCCAGGACTACGCCCTGTTCCCGCACATGACCGTCGAGCAGAACGTCGCCTACGGGCTGCGGATCCGCAAGGTCCCCAAGGCAGAACGCCTGGTGCGCGCCCGCAAGGCACTGGCCGAGGTCCGTCTCGAGGGCTACGGCCGGCGCCGCCCCGCCCAGTTGTCCGGCGGCCAGCGCCAGCGTGTCGCCCTCGCCCGCGCCCTCGTCGGCCGCCCCCGGGTCCTGCTGCTCGACGAGCCGCTCGGCGCCCTCGACCTGAAGCTGCGCGAGCAGATGCAGGTCGAACTCAAGGCGCTGCAGCGGGAGGTGGGCATCACCTTCGTCTTCGTCACCCACGACCAGGAGGAGGCCCTGACGATGAGCGACCGCATCGCCGTCTTCGACCAGGGCCGCATCGCCCAGGTCGGCACTCCGGCGGAGATATACGAACGGCCCGCCACCCCGTTCGTCGCCTCCTTCGTCGGCACCTCGAACCTGCTCGAGGGCGAGACGGCCCGGCGGATCGTCGGCGCGCCCGGCACGTACAACATCCGCCCGGAGAAGATCCACGTGCTGAAGGAGTCCGCCGAGGCGGACGAGCCCGGGCACGCCACCGCGACCGGCACCGTGGCCGAGGTCGTCTACCTCGGTGACGCCACCCGGTTCCTCGTAGACCTCGACGGCGGCGGCCGGCTCACCGCCCTGCAGCAGAACCTGGAGACCTCCTCCGAGGACGTCGCCGCCTACCGCGGCACCCGGGTCAGACTGCGCTGGCACCGCGGGCACGCCGTCCAGCTCCCCACCTGACCCGCCCGTCCCGTCCCCACCCCCCTCTCCCCCACCCCCTCCGCTCTCCCGCCCCGCGCAAGGCTCCCTCACCCCTGGAGAACGTCGTGCGTCTCACCCGTACCCTGAAGACCGCGGCCGGCGCCGCCGCACTGCTGCTCGCCGCCGCCTGCGACTCCTCCGGCTCCGGCGGCTCCGCCGCCACCGGCCTCAACCCTCCCGACCTCAAGGCGCCAACGAAACTGGGCCGGACCGAGGGCCAGGTCAACCTGATCGCCTGGGCCGGATATGTCGAGGACGGCTCCAACGACCCCAAGGTCGACTGGGTCGGCGACTTCGAGAAGCGGACCGGCTGCCAGGTCCGCTCCAAGGTCGCCACCAGCTCCGACGAGATGGTCAAGCTGATGAAGACCGGGGAGTACGACGCCGTCTCCGCCTCCGGTGACGCCTCCCTGCGCCTGATCGCCTCCGGTGACGCCGCTCCGGTCAACACCGCGCTCGTCCCCAACTACAAGGACGTCTTCAGCGGGTTGAAGAACGGCTCCTGGAACTCCGTGAAGGGGAAGATGTACGGCATCCCGCACGGCCGGGGCGCCAACCTGCTGATGTACAACACCGAGAAGGTGAGCCCGGCGCCCACCTCCTGGTCGGCCGTCTTCGACGACGCCGCGCGGCACAAGGGGCACGTCACCGCGTACGACTCGCCGATCTACATCGCCGACGCGGCCCTCTATCTCAAGGCCACCAAGCCCGAGTTGAAGATCAAGGACCCTTACGCGCTCGACCAGAAGCAGTTCGACGCCGCCGTGGCGCTGCTGAAGAAGCAGAACGGCGACATCGGCGAGTACTGGAGCGACTACCTCAAGGAGGTCTCGGCCTTCAAGAGCGGGGACTCCGTGGTCGGCACCACCTGGCAGGTCATCGCCGGCCTCGCCGCCGACGAGGGCGCCAAGGTCAAGGCGTTCGTCCCCAGGGAGGGTTCGACCGGCTGGTCCGACACCTGGATGGTCTCGGCGAAGGCCAAGCACCCCAACTGCGCCTACAAGTGGCTCGACTGGATCGTCTCGCCCAAGGTCAACGCCCAGGTCGCCGAGTACTTCGGGGAGGCCCCGGCCAACGCCAAGGCCTGCTCCGAGACCAGTGACAAGACCTTCTGCGCGACCTACCACGCCTCCGACGAGGGGTACTGGAAGAACATCGCCTTCTGGAACACGCCCATCGAGCAGTGCCTCGACGGCCGTACCGACGTCCGCTGCGTGCCGTACGCCAAGTGGGTGCAGGCCTGGACCGAGATCAAGGGCTGAGCGGTGACGACCGATGCGACGCCGGCCGCCGGACGGGGCACCGTCCGGCGGCTCGCCGGGACACTGCACCGCCGGCCCCGGCTGCGCCTGACGCTGCTGCTCACCGCCCCGCTGCTGTGGCTCGCCGTCCTGTACCTCGGCTCGCTGACGGTTCTGTTCGTCTCGGCGTTCTGGACGACGAACTCCTTCACCTCCCAGGTGGTGAAGGTCTGGTCGACGGACAACTTCCACGCGCTGTTCACCACACCGGTGTTCCGGCTGGTGGTCCTGCGCAGTGTCGGCGTGGCCCTGGCGGTGACCGTGCTGTGCGCCGTGATCGCCTTCCCGGTCGCCTTCTACACCGCGCGGGTGGCCCGGCCGAGGTGGCGCCCGCTGCTGGTGGTCGCCATCCTCACCCCGCTCTGGGCGAGTTACCTGGTCAAGGTGTACGCCTGGCGGCTCATACTCGCCGAGGGCGGTCTGGCCGACTGGATGCTCCGGCCTTTCGGGCTGAGCGGTCCTGGCTTCGGCCTGCCCGCCACCGTGCTCACCCTGACCTACCTGTGGCTGCCGTACATGATCCTGCCGGTCCACACGGCCCTGGAGCAGCTCCCGGACAACCTGCTCGACGCCTCGGCCGACCTCGGCGCGCGGGCCGGCCGCACCTTCCGCTCGGTGGTCCTGCCCATGGTGCTGCCCTCGGTCGCCGCCGGATCGGTCTTCACCTTCTCGCTCAGCCTCGGCGACTACATCACCGTGCAGATCGTCGGCGGCAAGACCCAGCTGATCGGCAACCTCGTGTACTCCAACATCGAACTCAACCTGCCCATGGCCGCCGCGCTCGGCACCGTCCCCGTGGTCGTGATCGTCCTGTACCTGCTGGCGATCCGCCGTACGGGCGCCCTGAACAACCTGTAGAGGAGGAGCACCATGCATCTCGGCCGCACCGCGCGGATCGCCCTGCGCCTGGGCGCCGCACTCGGCTTCGCGGTGATCTACGTCCCGCTGCTGCTCGTCCTCGTCAACTCCCTCAGCCCGGACCGCAGTGCGAGCTGGCCGCCGCCGGGGCTCACCCTGCACTGGTGGTCCGTGGCCGCGGGCAACTCCGGTGCGCGGGCCGCGGTGTGGGTGTCGGTGAAGGCGGGTCTCGGAGCGACGGCCATCGCGCTGGTCCTCGGCACGCTGATCGCGTTCGCGGTGGCCCGGCACCGCTTCTTCGGCCGCGGCACTGTGTCCTTCGTCGTGGTGCTGCCGATCGCGCTGCCCGGCATCGTCACGGGCATCGCCCTCAACTCCGCGTTCGGCACCGTCCTGAAGCCACTCGGCGTGGGCCTCGGCCTGTTCACCGTGATCGTCGGTCACGCCACCTTCTGCATCGTCGTGGTCTTCAACAACGTCGTGGCCCGGCTGCGACGTACGGCCGCGTCGTACGAGGAGGCGGCGATGGACCTCGGCGCGAGCTCCTTCCGTGCCTTCGCGGACGTCACCTTCCCGCTGGTCCGTTCCGCCCTGCTGGCCGGGGGCCTGCTCGCCTTCGCCCTGTCCTTCGACGAGATCGTCGTCACGACCTTCACCGCGGGCCCCGGCATCGAGACCCTGCCCATCTGGATCTTCAACAACATGACCCGGCCGCAACAGGCGCCCGTGGTGAACGTGGTGGCCGCGGTCCTCGTCCTGCTCTCGGTCGTCCCGATCTACGCCGCCCAGCGGCTGTCCGCGGACACGGCCACGTCGAGCCGGGTGTGAGGGGCCGCGCGACCGGGCGGCGGGACTTCGAAGCGGACCTCCAACTTTCGTATTGGGCACGGCATTTCACGACATGCTCCAACCGCGGCCGGGTACGCGACAGGCCTCGGACGCCGAAACGGGAGCAGACCGGTCGTGACATCGCGCGGGACACCGCTGGACCGGGGGCTCGGTGACCTCGAACCGGGCACCACGCAGCGCGCGCAGCTGCGCGCCCGGATCGCCGACATCGCGTGGACGGCGGGGTGCGCCGTCCTCGCCCTCTGGGCGGTGTGGAGCGCGGTCGGAGCGGTACGCGGGACGACGGCCTGGGCGTACAGCGCGGTTGCCTGGGTCCTGCTCGCCGTGGCGCTGGCCGCCCGGGTGGCCGGCCGCCGCCGGTTGCGCCGCTGAGGGCCGGAGACGGTCGTGGAACGCCTGACCGACTTCACAGGCCGGCGCCTGTGGCTGCAGATCGTCGCGTCCGTACCGCTCGGGAGCGCCCTGATCCTGCTTCTGGACCCGTCGCGTTCGGCCGCCTCGGTCCTGACCCGGACCGCGCTGTGCTCGCTGGGAGCCATCGCCGTGGTGGTGGCGGCGCGTCGCAGGGAGAAGCGTGCGGCCGGCGGTTCCACGGACCGGCTCGTCGGCCTGGACGGCAGGCTGCGCAGGGGCGAGGTCCCCCCGCCGATCCCACGGAGCGCGAAGCCATGCGCGCCCTGGTGGAGCAGCGACTGCACCGCACCCGGCACCGCGTCGCGGCGCAGGTCGCACTCGCCCTGCTCTTCTGCTCGGTGACGGCCCTGACGGCGCTGACCGCCGGGCCGCGCCAGACCCTGGGCCTCGCGCTGCTCACCGTGGTCTTCCTCGGCTGGTCCATCCCCTACGGCAACCTCCAGCACAAGAGGCTGTGCCGGATGCGAGCGGCGCTGGCCGATCACCGGCACGGGTCCGGCGCCACCGACGGCGAGCCGCATGACCGGTGACCGGGCCACGGACCCGGCACTGACGCCGTGCGCGGCCCGCGAGGCCGCCTCGGCGGCACCTGTGGGTGCAGATCCCGCCGGCCCTTCTTCTCCGGACACCGAACGCGGCGCGCTGGGCGCCGCGGCGCACCGGTTCCCGCTGTTCGGCTGACGGCATCCGTCCGCGCCCGCTGCCGCCGTTCGCGCCGCTAGTCGCCGGGCCGCCGATGCCCCGACGGCTGCCCCGCCGGGGCTGGTGGGGTGTCGGCGGGCCTGGTGGGGTGGCGGCGGGCCTGGCCGTACCGCTCGCGGCGGCCGCGCCGCACGGGGCCACCCGGCTCCAGCGGCCGACTGTCCTCGGGCACGGCGTAGACGGCGCCGCGCAGGAGCCGTACGCCCGGGTCGCGGCCGGCGGCAGCCGCGCCGGGTCCGGTGGTGCGGAGTTCGACCGTATACGGGCGCCCGCGATCTCAAGTCCGACAAAGGGCAATGAGTCCGGCGCGATGACGGGAAAGTGACGGTCGCCGCGTATTCAATAGACGCCCCGGCGAACAACCGGCGGTTACTTGGGCCGCACACGGCAACCGGTACGCCCACAAAACAGGCGGAACCAACGCTCAGGGCCGGTCCGATACGGCCACTCCGCGTTGCAAACGTTTCTCCAAGTCAGTGATAGCATCCCCGCGTCTGCGACCTTGGTCCACTCGGCTCGGACGTTGTACTGGGACTGGCTTCTCGACCCGAAGTCGGCCGAGTCGTTCCGAGCGGTTGTGCCACGGATTCCCCCGACATCCGTCCACCGATGGCTGCAGGCTACACATAGGAAAGGTATCCATGTTTCGAGACGCACTCGTTTGGTGCCTGGTCGCAGTGGCGGTCGTCGCCGTCGCCGCGGCACTCGCGCTCAGTCGTCGCAACAAGGCCATCGCGGCGAAGAAGCGCCTGGCCGAGGCCGAACTCACCCGGCAGCTGAGCGCGGCCGACAGCCAACTGGCTGCTTTAAGCGCAGAGTTGCAGCAGCACAGAGCCGAGCACGACAAGACCATCGCGGAAGCCGAAGAGGCGGCCGAGGAAAGCACCAAGGCCGTCCTCAAGGGATCGGCGCGCTTTCTGCAGAGCCTTGCCGCGGAACAGCTCGCGCTGCTCGAGGAAATCCAGCTCAAATACGGCGGCCATTCCGTACTGGGCGATCTGCTGGAAGTCAGTCACGCCAATGCGCAGATGGCGCGCAAGGCACAGGGCATTGCGGTGATGTGCGGTGCACCGCTGGGCCGCCGCAATAGGCCCGCGAGTGTTTATGACGTGGTGCGCAGCGCGCAGGGTCAGATTCGAAACTTCCGGCGCGTCGAAATCATGCAGCAGACCGGTCTCGCATTGAAGGCGGCCGCCGTTTCCCCGGTCGCCCTCGCGGTCGCCGAACTTCTTGACAACGCTGCCAGTTTTTCCCAGCAGGGTTCGCCGATCGAGGTCAATTTCCAGCGGGTGCAGAAGAACCTGTGCATCGTCATCGACGACGCCGGTGTCGGTATGAACGACGAGGACCGGCAGAAGGCCTCCGCGCTGCTCTCCGGTGACTTCAGCCCCCGGCTCTCGCACCTCGGGAACCAGCCGAAGTTCGGTTTCCCGGTGATCGGCCTGCTCGCGCGGCAGTACGGATTCCGGGTGGACGTGACCGGCGTCTCCCGCTACGGCGGTGTGCGGGCGGTCGTCCTGCTGCCGGAGGAACTGTGGACCGAGGAGGAGCCGGCGGTGCCCGAGGAGCCCCAGGTCAGCGGCATCCGTGGCAGCGTGGGCCGGCCCGAGCCGGTGGCCCGCACCGCGCACGGCCTGCCCCGGCGGGGTGCCCGTCAGGTGCCCATCGCCAGCGTTCCCGACCAGGACGCCACCACCTCGCCCGCCCCCGCGCCGGAGGAGGCCGGCCGGGCCGTCGGCCGGAGCCTGGGAGCCTTCCAGCGCGGCACGCTCTCGGGCCGCAATCTCGCCTCGGCGCCGTCCGAAGGGTCCGATGAGGCATGACCACAGACCTGTCGTGGATGCTCGAGGACATCGTGCACAACGTGCCGAAGGCGCGCCACGCCGTCCTGCTGTCCGCGGACGGCCTGCCCCGCGGCGCCACCGACGGCATGGACCAGAAGGACGTGCGGACGATCTCCGCCGCCATGGCGGGCATGCAGTCGCTCAGCCGGGCGACCTCCCACTTCGCCGGGCCCGGGGCGGACAGGCAGTGGAACCAGACGATCATCGAGTTCTCGCACGGCTGGATCTTCCTGATCGGCGCCGGCCAGGGCGCCTATCTCGCCGCGGCAGCGGCACCCGACGTCGACATGCAGCAGATCTCCTTCCGCATGCACCGGCTCGTCGCCCGGCTCGGCAACAACCTCACCTCGCCCCCGCGCGTACACGCGGAGAGCGCCGACGGACCTTCCGGCGGAGCCCAGCAGGTGGCGGTGGGCGGCACGGGGATCCCGATCGCGGACCTCGACGCGGCGATCGGTGAGGTGCAAGGCGCCCGTCACGCCGTCCTGTTGGGCCACGACGGCCTGCCCCGCGGCGCCACCACGGGCATGAGCCAGGACCTGGCGGACACCATCTCGGCGGCGATGACGGGCATTCACGCCTACAGCAGGGCCACCTCGCAGTTCGCCGGGCCGGATCCGGCGGCGCAGTGGCGGCAGACGGTCATCGAGTTCCAGCACGGCTGGATCTTCCTGATCTCGGCCGGGCACGGCGCCTTCCTGGCCGCCGCCGCCGAACACGAGGCCGATATCGAGGAGTTCACCACCCGTCTGCATCAGGCGGTACCCCGGCTGAACGGATATCTGGCACCACGCGGGGAGGCGAGCCGTACGTGAATGACGAGCCGCACGAGGAACTCGAGCTGACCTCGGCATTAGTCCCGCTCTTCGTGATCACGAACGGGCGGGCCCTGCCACCGGACAATGCCTACGAGCGCACGACGCTGGTGTCCGCGCAGCAGGATGCCGCCGCTTCGGTGCGCGCCCTTTCACCGGAGGCGCGCCGAGTTCTGGAACTGGTGGCGGAGGGCTTTCTCTCCGTGGCCGAAGTGGCCGCCCACACGCATCTGCCACTGGGGATCGTGCGGATTCTCCTGGCGCAGATGGAGGAGAGCGGCCACATCATCGCGCGTAAGCCGGTTCCCCCCGCCGAACGTGTCGACCGGGAAGTGCTCAACGCCGTACTCGACGGCCTCAAAGCCCGATTCGGAGCGTGATTCGTGTACCTGGATTCAGGTGTTCTCACCGCGGTCAAGATCCTCGTGGTGGGGCACTTCGGGGTCGGGAAGACCACGTGCATCGGAAGCATCTCCGAGATCGAGCCCTTGCGGACCGAGGAGGAGATCACCGAGGCCAGCGTGGGATTTGACGACCTGTCGGGAACCCCGGACAAGACCACCACGACGGTCGCCATGGACTTCGGCCGCCTGACCATCAGCGACGAGGTGGTGCTCTACCTCTTCGGCACGCCCGGTCAGGAGCGCTTCAAGGAGATGTGGGAGGAGCTGTCCCGGGGCGCACTCGGCGCACTGGTCCTCGTCGACCCCGAGCGGCTGTCCGACTCCTTCCCCGTCCTCGACCTGGTCGAGCGGTTCGGCCTCACGTACGCCATCGGCGTCAACCACTTCGAGGGCACGACCGACTATCCGCTCGCGGAGATCCGCGAAGCGCTGAACCTGTCCGAGCGGACCCCCGTCGTCGCCTGCGACGTACGCGACCAGCAGTCGTCGGCACAGGCTCTGATCACCCTCGTCCACCACCTTCTGTCCCTTCTCGACTAGGAGCCACCCCCACATGCAGCAGCCTCCCGGCATCCAGGGGCCACCGCCCGGCTGCCCCGCGCACGGCAACATCCCGCTCTACGGGCCCGAGTTCGGCTCCGATCCGGACGCCCACTACGAACAGCTGCGCCGGCTCGGCCCGAGCGCACCAGTGGACATCGCCCCGGGAGTGGAGGTCGAGCTGGTCACCAGCTACGACGCCGCCCTGTACATCCTGCAGAACCCGGCCTCGTTCGTCCGGGACTCACGGCGCTGGCGGGCGCTGAACGAGGGACGCGTGCCCGCGGACAGCCCGGCCCTGCCCATGATGGGGTACCGGCCCAACGCGCTGTTCAGCGACGGGGCGGCGCACGCCCGGCTGCGCCAGGCGGTCACCGACAGTCTGGCCGGCGTCAACGAACTCCAGCTGGTGCGGCAGACCCAGCAGTCGGCCGACTACCTGATCAGCCGGTTCAGTTCCGACCGGCTCGGGCAGGCCGAGCTGATGGCCGAGTACGCCCAGCCGCTGCCGCTGCTGGTCTTCAGCGACCTGTTCGGGTGCCCGCCCGAGATCGGTGACCGCGTCATCGTCGGCATCAGCGGCATCTTCGACGGAACGGCGGGCGCGGACCAGGTGCTCGGCGAGGCGCTCGGCGAGCTGATCGCGCTGAAGCGGCGCCGGCCCGGCAACGACCTGACGACCCGTCTGATGGAGCACTCCGCGCAGCTCACCGACGAGGAGGTGCTGCACCAGCTGGTGACCCTGCTCTCCGGTGGCACGGCTCCCCTGTCGGCGAGCATAGGCAGCGCCGGCGCCCTGATCCTCGGCGAGGACTGGCAGACCGGGCTGCCGGTCGAGGACGCCGTCACCCAGGTGCTCTGGAACTACGCGCCGATCGCCAACTACGCCGCCCACTACCCGACCCACGACGTGGAGTTGGGCGCCAGGACGGTCCGGGCCAACGACCCGGTGCTCATCTCCTTCGCCGCGGCCAACACCGACCCCCGGCTGGCCGAGCACCGCGAACAGCTCAGCGCCAAGGCCCATCTGGCCTTCGGGGCGGGGCCGCACGCCTGCCCGGCCAAGGACCCGGCGTTCGTGATCGCGGTCACGGCCGTCGAGTCGCTGCTCAACCGGCTGCCCGACGTCGAGGTCCGGGTCCCCTTCAAGGACTTGAACTGGGTGCCGGCCCCCTGGAGCCGTTCCCTGGTGAACCTGCCGGTCCGGTTCACGCCCCGCAGCGTCATGCCTACGCAGGCGCCGGAACCCCAGCCGGCCGCGAGCACCGCGCACCGGGCCCCCGGCCCGTCGCCGCAGTCGGTGGCGTCGGCCGCGCCCAAGGGGAGGCCCGGTCTGTTCAGCCGGTTCCTGGCATGGACCAGAGGAGAGTGACGTAGGCAACTCGCGCCGCGCATAGTCATCTTGTATGTATCAGCCATCGGTGGGGTATGCATGGCGCGCCCGATGCTGACGATCAAGAAGGGACCGTCGTGGAGATCGCGACAACTCCGCCCGCCGACAGACGCTTCGCCGTCTCGCTCTTCTCCCGGCTGCGGACGGCGAAGGGTCAGGCGAACCCCTTTCCGATCTATGCGGAGCTTCGGTCGAGGGGCGGAGTGGTCGCGGCACCGTGGGGAGGTCATCTCGTCACCGGCTTCGATCTGTGCGACCAGGTCCTGCGCGGCCGCGAGTGGCTGGAACCCGACACGCGCTGGCGGGAGCAGCAGGGGGACGGAACACGCTGGACGGCACCCTCCTCACGGGAGATGAGCAGGACGCTGCCCGCGCTCAACCCCCCGGACCACACCTGGGTGCGCCGGTCCGCCGGCATGTTCGACCGCACCTCCCTGGAGGAACTGCGCGGGACGGTGGAGCAGATCACCGGCGGGCTCCTCGACACCCTCGCCGAGCGGCTGCGCGACGGCGAGGCGGACTTCAACGCCCTGGTGAGCGAGGAGCTGCCGGTGGCCACCATCGGCCACTGGCTGGGGCTGCCGGCCGCCGACTTCCCCCGGCTGCGGGACCTTACCCACGACCAGGTCTTCACCCAGGAACTGCTCCCCTCGGCCAGCCAGTTGGCCCTGTCCGACGCGGCCACGGCCGAGCTGCGGAATTACTTCACCGCCCTGGTCCGCGACCGGCGGGCGCATCCCGGTGACGACCCCGTGTCCCGCTGGATCGCGGTGTGGGACGGCATGGAGAGCGACCGCGACAAGACCGACGAAGCGGTCTACCACCTGGCGTTGTTCTTCCTGCTGGCGGCGCTGGAGACCACGTCCACGCTGCTGTCGACGACGGCCCTGCTGCTGCTGGAGCACCCCCGGCAGTGGGACCGGCTCGCCGTCAGTCCCGACCTCGTCCCCGCCGCCGTCGAGGAGTCGCTGCGCTACGACCCGCCCACGCACGTCATCAGCCGCGTCGCCTCCCGGGACTGCGTGCTCGGGGACACCGAGGTGCGCGAGGACGACATGGTCCACCTCATGGTGGGCGCGGCCAACCGCGACCCGGCCCGGCACGCGGACCCGGAGCTGTTCAACCTGCACCGCAAACCGGGCCACCTGTCCTTCAGCGGAGGCATCCACTACTGCCTCGGCGCGCCGCTGGCACGCCTCGAGGCCCAGACCCTGCTCCACCAACTGGTCCGGCGCTTCCCCGGCCTGACCCTCGTACGCCGGCCGTCCTGGGCACCGCGTGTGGCCTTCCGGCGCCTGCTGAACCTGGACGTCGCCCTCTCATGACCGAGATCATCACCCCCTCCCCCGCCACCACGTTCCACGGCAAGGCGCTGGACGCCGAGCAGGACGGACCGGTCCTGCGGGTCCGGCTCAACCCCTCGGGGCGGGACAGCACACTGACCGTGGCCGCCCTCGACGACCTCGCCGACCTGCTCCACGGCCTCCACGACCGCTCGGACGTCCGGGTGCTGGTGCTGTCGGCCGCCGGCGACGACTTCTGTCTGGGCGCCGACCGGAACGAGTACCAGGCCGCGCTGGCGGAGGACCCGACCGGGGCCGTGATGCGCCGGATCGCGGACAAGGCCCACCGGGTGTGCGACGCCCTGGAGAACACCCACGCCGTCACCATCGCCCGGCTGCACGGCAGGGTCATCGGCGCCGGCCTCGCGCTCGCCTCGTTCTGCGATCTGCGCGCGGGCGCCGACACCTGCCGGTTCCGCATGCCCGAGATCGGCGTGGGGCTGCCGCCGGCCTGGGGAGGCGCGATGGGCCGCCTCATCGTGGAGGGCGGTGCCGCGCGGATCCGTGAACTCATGCTCACCTGCGACCTCTTCGACGCGGCCACCGCCCACCGGCTCGGTCTGCTGCACAAGGTCACACCGCCCGGCGAACTGGACGCCGCCGTCCAGGCGTGGGTGAGGCCGCTCGTCCGGCG
>Ga0308175_100000355_pt1 | contig 32179 bp, 28 predicted proteins | sample PhyCR1_3_FD_203893 | JGI IMG/M metagenome (GOLD analysis project Ga0308175, IMG submission 203893) | Soil microbial communities from UC Gill Tract Community Farm, Albany, California, United States - DLSLS.C.R1 | ecosystem: Environmental > Terrestrial > Soil > Agricultural land | place: USA...
CTGGGAGCCGGCCGGTCCACCGCCACGTCGACCACGTGATGGGGATGCCCATCAGCCTCGCCCTGCGCGGCCGCCACGCCGCCGACGCCGCCGGCCGCGACGCCTGGGCGGAGGCGATGGCCGCGCTGCACGACGTCGACCGGGTGTTCAGCACCTACCGGGACGACTCGGTCGTCTCGCGGCTCGACCGCGGGGAGATCGAGCTGGCCGACTGCCCGCCCGAGGTGATCGAGGTGCTCGGGCTCGGCGCCCGTGCCGAGCGGGAGTCGGCCGGAGCCTTCCGGGTCCGCCGCGCCGACCCCGACGGCCGCAGCCGGCTCGACCCCAGCGGTGTGGTCAAGGGCTGGGCGGTCGAGCGCGCCGCCTGGGCGCTGCACGCGCTCGAGGACACCGACTTCTGCCTCTCCGCCGGGGGCGACATGGTCTGCCGGACCCGCGACGCCTCGAGCGAGCCGTGGCAGGTGGGTATCGAGGACCCGCACGACCCCAGCCGGATCATCGCGGTCGTCCCGGTGCACAACGGCGCGGTCGCGACCTCCGGCACCGCCCACCGGGGCAGCCACCTCGTCGACAGCCGGACCGGTCGCGCCCCCGAGGGCGTCGCCTCGGTCACGGTCGTGGCCGACACCCTGACCTGGGCCGACATCGACGCCACGGCGGCGTACGCCCTGGGACCGGAGGCGGCGCGCTGGCTGCGGACCCGCCCGGGACGGCGCGGGCTGGTGGTGTGGGCCGACGGCACCACCACGCTGGTCACCGACGATCTAGTGTCGAGCCCATGGGACGCATCCGGGTCGGGATCTCCGGCTGGACCTACCCCGGGTGGCGCGGCGACTTCTACCCGCGCGGGCTCGCCCACCGGCGCGAGCTCGAGTACGCCGCCGACCACCTGACCTCGATCGAGATCAACGGCTCCTTCTACTCCCTCCAGCGCCCCACGTCGTACGCCGCGTGGCGTGACCAGACGCCCGACGACTTCGTGTTCTCGGTCAAGGGCGGCCGCTTCATCACGCACCTGAAGAAGCTCCGCGGCGTGGAGACGGCGCTGGCCAACTTCTTCGCCTCCGGCCTGCTCGGGCTCGGCCCCAAGCTGGGGCCGCTGCTGTGGCAGCTGCCCGAGAACCTGCCGTGGGACCCGGAGCGGATGGCCGACTTCTTCGCCCTGCTCCCCCGCACCACGGCGCAGGCCGCGGAGCTGGCCCGGCAGCACGACGCGAAGGTCCCCGAGGACCGCGCGCTCACCACCGCCGCGGAGGACCGGCCGCTGCGCCATGCCCTGGAGTTCCGCAGCGCGACCTTCTGCACCCCCGACGCCACCGCCCTGCTGCGCGACCAGGGGGTCGCGTGCGTCCTGGCCGACACGGCCGGGCGCTGGCCGCGGGTCGAGGAGGACACCAGCGACTTCCGCTACGTCCGCCTGCACGGTGACCGGGAGCTCTACGTCAGCGGCTACACACCCGATGCCCTCGACACCTGGGCCGCCCGGTGCCGGGACTGGGCACGCGAGCAGGACGTGTACGTCTACTTCGACAACGACGCCAAGGGGTTCGCGCCGCACGACGCGATGGGGCTCATCGACCGGCTCCGCTGAGCACCGCCGCCCGGGACGCAGAGCCGGGTCTGCCGCGAGACCCGAATCGACCGACCGGCCCCGGCGATGTCAGTTCCGGGCCCGGGCCGAGTCGACGACCAGTGCGAGCGTGTTGAGCCCCGCCCAGCCCAGGGTCACGGCCAGGACCTTCTGACGCACCTCGTCGTCGGTCTTGGTCGACAGCAGGGCCGCGTCGCCGAGGTCCATCGCGATCCGCAGGATCATCGCCGCCCGCACCGTCCGGTCCGACCGTCCGAACATCCCGAGCGCACTGATCGCCAGGTCCCGCACGCCGTACGTCTCGGCGAGCAGCTCGAGGCCGGGGCGGTCCTCCTTGTCGGCCTGCAACGCGTCGGGCAGGTGGGCGGGGCGCGCGAGGGCGAAGGCGCCGTAGCCGGCGGTGGCGGTGGACAGCAGGCGGCTCAGTCGGTAGCTCATGCGTGCCACGCTAGGAGGTGCCTCCCAATCCCACGCGTGGATGTGTCGCAGGACGGGGCTCCGGGTGCATGCTCTGGTCATGACGGACATGCCGCACCCCGAACCGCTGGAGACCCTGCCCGAGGACTGGGAGCGCGCTCTGTGCGTGGTGGCGCATCCCGACGACATGGAGTTCGGGGCCGCCGCGGCGATCGCCCGCTGGACCGGCCAGGGCAAGGAGGTCGTCTACTGCATGGTGACCAGTGGCGAGGCCGGCATCGACGCGATGGACCCCGAGGAGTGCCGCCGGGTGCGCGAGGCCGAGCAGGTTGAGTCCGCCCGGGTCGTGGGGGTGCCGGTGGTGGAGTTCCTCGGCCTGCCCGACGGCGTCCTGGAGTACGGCATCCCGCTGCGCCGCGAGATCGCCCACGTCGTACGACGCCACCGCCCCGACATCGTGATCACCGGGAACTTCCGCGAGACGTGGGGTGGTCGGAACTTCAACCAGGCCGACCACATCGCCGTCGGCCGGGCGGTGGTCGACGCCGTCCGCGACGCCGGCAACCGGTGGGTTTTCCGCGACCAGCTCACCGACGGGCTCGATCCCTGGGGCGGGGTGCGCGCGGTGTGGGCCTTCGGCTCCCCGAACGCGACGCACGGCGTCGACACCACCGACACCTTCGACGCCGGGGTCGCCTCGCTCGAGGCACACCGGGCCTACATCGACGGCCTGGGCTGGGCGGACTTCGACCCGCGCGAGTTCCTCGAGGGGTTCGGCCGACAGTCCGGGCAGCGGCTCGGGGTGGCCTTCGCGGCGACGGTCGAGGTGTTCCCGATGGGCTGGGGCGAGTAGCACCGCTCCTCACCTCATGGGAGCGCGATGGCCTCCCGGTACGGGTTGTGGTCGGAGGACCTGATGTCGTGCATCAGGTGCCCCGCCCACGAGTAGGAGCCCCCGGACATCAGCGTGCCGTCGATCAGCCTCCTCCTGGTGCGGCCGAAGAGGTGGTCGACGAACGTTCCCCCTCGGGGATAGGGCGCCTTCCAGGTCAGGTCCGTGATGCCGAGGTCGTCCCACTTGCCGCGCAGCCAGCGGCGCACCCACGACCGCTTGAGGTCGAGGTTCCAGTCACCGGTGACCAGGACCACGTCGGGGGCCTGCTCCCCGACCATCGCGCGGACGTGGCGCCTCCACCCCGCGATAGCGTCCTTGTACGCCGCCACCCGGTCCGGTGACTCGTGCGACCAGCCACGGCCGTCGGCGCGCTCGACGTTGGTGGGCAGGTGGCCGACCGACACCAGGACGGTGCGGCCGGACGACACGCTGCGCAGCACCACGCTGGCCGCGCGGCCGACCGTCTTCCGCTTGTCGTTGCGGGCTGTGTGGAACGTCTTGCGGGTCAGCACCGCGGTCGTGCCGGTGACCAGCGTCCAGGCCGAGGTCCGCCAGCTCATGCCGCACTCGCCCCGGCGGTGGCCTGACTGCCAGAACCGCTCCCAGCCGGGCTCCTTGAGCGCCGAGGCGCGGCTGGTGGAGTGGACCTCGGTCATGGTCACGAGGTCGGTGTCGGCCATGAACCGGTCGAGGTCCTTCTCCAGCAGGCGACGCGACACGTTGAAGCGGCCCGAGGAGTGGACGTGCCGCAGCACTCCGTCGCCGGTCGCCGCGCTCGCAGCGCTCGGCGTCGCGACCAGCACCAGGCCGAGGACGGCGATCGACGTGAGGAGGTGGAACAGGCGGCGGCGCAGACCGCTGCGATGCGTCATGGACGACTCCCCGTGCGACCGATCCCGTGCGGCTGCCTCGGGAAGGCTAGGGCACGACGCGTCTCCGCGCGAGAGAACGCCGTGGGTTGGCCGCCGCGCATGGGCGACCGTCACAGTCCGGACCCCTCGATGTGGCCCGTGCCCACATGGACCGTGACGACTGCCACGTCGGACGCTGGCGCCATGACCTCCCGCGCCGTCGCCGTCAGCACCGTCCTGCTCGCGTCCCTGCTCGTGGCGTCACCGCCGACGCAGGCGTCGGACCCGGCCCGGGCCTCGGGGCACTGCAGCCGCCAGGCCAGGATCGACGTACCCCGCGCTCCGATGCAGCAGGTCGACTGCCTCGACGACCTGACCACCGCCTCGACCGTGGCCACCGGCCACACCGACGCCTCCGACTGGGCCGGGCTCAACGCGCCCGACACCCGCAACCCCAGCGGGGTGCCGGGGATCCAGGTCGACGGCTACTTCCCCGACACCTCGACCTCCAACACCCACCACGGGTGGAACCACGACTCGCAGTTCGTGGTGCGGCTCCCGGACCACTGGAACGGCCGGCTCGTGGTCAGCGGAGCACCCGGGACGCGCACCCAGTACGCCGGGGACTTCCTCTTCAGCGACTGGCTGCTCGCGCACGGCTACGCCTACGCCATGACCGACAAGGGCAACAACGGCAGCTCATTCTACAGGGACGGCAAGGAGCCGGGCGACGCGATCGCCGAGTGGAACCACCGGGTCACCCAGCTCACCCGGGCCACCAAGCAGGTCGTCGCGCAGCGCTACGGCCGCGCCCCCGACCGCACCTACATGCTCGGCATCTCCAACGGCGGCTACCTCGTCCGCTGGCAGCTGGAGAACCGGCCGGGCCTCTACGACGGCGGGGTGGACTGGGAGGGCACGCTGTTCCAGGCCAAGGCGCCCAACCTGCTGACCTACCTCCCCGTCGCGCTGCGCCACTACCCGTCGTACGCCGCCACGGGCGACGCGGCCGACCACCGCGCGATGATCCGGGCCGGCTTCGCGCGCGGCTCGGAGTTCACCTGGGACTACCACTACTCGGTCTACTGGGACCTCACCCAGCGGGTCTACCGCGAGGAGCTCGACCCGGGCTACGACGGCGCGCAGGAGGCCGGCACGCCGTACTGCCAGAGCGGGACCCCGGGCTGCGACGCGGACTACCACTACAGGAACCGTCCGGCCGCGCACCGGGCGCTGGCGAGGGTCGCACTGACCGGCGACATCAAGCGGCCGATGATCACCCTGCACGGGACCATCGACGCGCTGCTGCCGATCCGCACCGACTCCGACGTCTACCATAGCGAGATCCGCCACCACGGCCGCGCCGGCCTGCACCGCTACTACCGGATCGTCGGCGGCACCCACGTCGACGGGCTCAACGGCGAGTACGGCGACCGGGTCCGGCCGATCCTCCCCTGTGCCCGCCGGGCGTTCGTCCGTCTCACCGACTGGGTCGAGTCGTCACGACGTCCCCCGCACAACGCGACGATCCCGCGCGAGCCGGCGTCGTACGACGAGACGAACCACTGCCGGCTCTGAGGACCCCCGGACATGGCGAACGGGCCCGTCTCGCGATGAGACGGGCCCGTTCTCGCTGGCTCCCCCGGTTGGACTCGAACCAACAACCCTCCGGTTAACAGCCGAATGCTCTGCCAGTTGAGCTACAGGGGATCGGTGCAGCGCGCACACACTAGCAAGGTCTCCGGCGCAGCAGAAAATCGGGCTCGCCGGTCACTCCTCAGACCTCGCCGACCTCATCGCGGGCGGCTGCCAGCGCCTCGCCGGCCACCCGCTGGACCTCCGGATCGGAGGGGTCGATGCCGGCGTCGTACTCGTAGACCCAGGTGATCGGTCGGTCCCCACGGGGTGCGCGGCGCGCGATCACCCGCAGGCCCCGGCGCCCCTCGATCGGCACGTGGCGCTGCAGCACGACGCTCGCGGTGACCCGCTCCCGCACCAGCTCCAGCAGCCGGCCGGGCTCCTCGATCGTGAGCAGGTGCTCGGGTCGGCGCTCGCCCCAGCTGCCGACCTCGCTGACCCGCAGCACGGAGGTGTCCCGGTCCCAGTCCGCGGCCTCGACGAGCTCCCAGGCGACCCGGGTCGAGCCGACGTACAACGCATCGCGGGTGCCGGCAACGACCCCCTCGGCGTCCTCCCCGACATTGGCCACGGCCCAGGCGAGGACCCGCTCCCCCGCCGCGACCTTGATCGGCGGGCGGGAACGCCCCGCACCGGACGGCCGCAGCCTCACTGGACTCCCACGGTGCGCTCGCGCAGGCTGCGCCGGTGCTGCTCGAGGGCCGCGAGCTCCCCGAACATCCGGTTGTAGTCGGCGGGGTGCTCGACCGGGTTGGTGCGCTGCAGCCGCGACTTCAGCTCGGCGATCCGCCGCATCGTGGTCAGCTCGAGCAGCCGGAAGACGTGGAGGGCGACGTAGGAGGCGTCCGGCTCCTTCGCTGTCGGGATCGGCTCGACCGCGAGCGCGCTGATCGTCGAGGAGATCGCCGGGTCGGTGGTGGCGTCGCGCAGCTTCGTGGCCCAGCCCGGGTCCCCCGCGCCGGCGCCCGGCCCGCCGGCGGCCGCGACGAGCTCCCACACGGCCCGGTAGGTCGGGTGGGTGAAGTCGTTGGGACCCATGTCGCCGGTGATCCGGCCGATGGTCATCGGGTGCTGGAGCACCAGCTTCAGCGTCTCGCGCTCCAGCGCGAAGCGTGGGTCACGCGGGTCGGGGACCGCGCTGCGCGGAGCCGGCGCGGGCTCGGTGGGCACGCTCCCCCGGCGCTCACCCCGTCGGTCGGGCTGCCCGGGTCCGCGGGCGGCCGCGCGGCGTACCTCGGACAGGACCTGGTTGGTGTCGATGTCGGCACCCACCATCTTGGAGATCTCCTGGGCGAACGCCGTCACCTTTGACTGGTCGCGGATCGACGCCACCAGTCGGGCCGCCTCGCGGACGGCGTCGATCCGTCCGTCCGCACGGTCGAGGTCGTACTTGCTGACGACGTTGGACAGCACGAAGCGGTAGAGCGGCACCCGGCGGGCGACCAGCTCGCGCACGGCCGCGTCACCGCTCTTGATCCGCAGGTCGCACGGGTCCATGCCGGACGGTTCCACCGCAACGTAGGTCTGGGAGACGAAGTTCTGGTCGCCGCCGAAGGCACGCAGCGCGGCCTTCTGGCCGGCCGCGTCGCCGTCGAAGGTGAAGATGACCTCGCCGCGGAACTCCTCGTGGTCGTTGAGGAAGCGGCGCAGCACCCGGGAGTGCTCGTCGCCGAAGGCGGTGCCACAGGTGGCCACCGCGGTGCCCACACCGGACAGGTGGCAGGCCATCACGTCGGTGTAGCCCTCGACGATCACAGCATGGGAGGAGCGGGCGATCTCGCGCCGGGCGAGGTCGATGCCGTAGAGCACCTGGCTCTTCTTGTAGATCGGCGTCTCGGAGGTGTTGAGGTACTTCGCCTCGATCCGGTCGTCATCGAAGATCCGGCGGGCGCCGAAGCCGATGGTCTCGCCGCTCGCGTCGCGGATCGGCCACATCAACCGGCCGCGGAAGCGGTCGTACGCCGAGCGTCCCACGGCCACCAGGCCGCCTGCGACGAGCTCCTCCTGGCTGAACGCCTTGGCCCGCAGGTGCTTGAAGAGCGCCTCACCGTCGCGGGGGGAGAACCCGATGCCGAACTGCTCGGCCGCCGCCTGGTCGAAGCCGCGCTCGGAGAGGAACTGCCGCGCGACCAGTGCGTCAGGGGTGGCGAGGTGCCCAGCGTAGAACTCCTGGGCCTCGCGGTGGGCCTCGATGAGCCGCTGCCGGGCGGGGCCCTTGGGGCGGTCCTCACGGATGTCGCCCTCCTCGCGCCGCAGCTGCACGCCGTACTTGTCGGCGAGCCGCTCGACCGACTCCACGAAGGTGAGCCCGTCGACCTTCATCAGGAAGTTGATGACGTCGCCGCCCTCGCCGCAGCCGAAGCAGTGCCAGAACTGGCGGGCCGGCGTGACGTGGAAGGAGGGGGACTTCTCGTCGTGGAAGGGGCACAGGCCCTTCTGCGACCCGCCGCCGGCGTTGCGCAGCGTCACGTAGGAGGAGACGACCTCGTCGATGCGCGCCTTCTCGCGCACCTCGGCGATGCTCTCCTCGCGAATCCGGCCGGCCACGTGCGGAGTCTACGGGCGCCCGTCAGGCCCCGGGGCGGGGCTCCACAAGGTCAGTACTCCCCCGTCATCACGTTGGCCAGCGGCTCGCCCGCGGCGTACCGGTGCAGCTGGTCGCGGACCAGCCGGTGGGCCCGCGGCCACATGGCGCTGCTGGCACCGCCGACGTGCGGGGAGACCAGCAGGTTTGGTGCGCGCCAGAGCGGGTGGTCGGCCGGCATCGGCTCGACGTCGGCCACGTCGATCGCGGCGCGGACCCGCCCCGACTCCAGGGCGGCGACCAGCGCGTCGGTCTCCACGACGCCGCCCCTGGCGACGTTGACGAGCAGGGCGTCGTCCTTCATCCGGGCCAGGAAGTCGGCGTCGACCAGGCCTCGGGTGGCCTCGGTGAGCGGCACGACCAGGATCACCACGTCGGCGTCGGGCAGCAGGTCGGGCAGCGCCTCGATCGGGTGCACGCCGTCGCGCGCGGTCCGAGCCACCCGCACCACCTCGACCTCGAACGGCCGCAGCCGCGTCTCGATGGCCTCACCGACCGCGCCGTGGCCGACCAGCAGCACCCGCCGGTCCGCCAGCGCCGGGCGCCACTGCGGCTCCCACGAGGCGCGGTCCTGGGCGCGGACGAACTCGGGGATCCCGCGCAGCGAGGCCAGGGTCAGCGTCAGCGCGAGCTCCGCGGTCGAGGCGTCGTGGATGCCACGACCGTTGCAGAGAGTCACCCCGGACGGGATGTGCGCGCGCACGTTGTCGACCCCTGCCGTCATGGTCTGGACGACCTCCAGGCTGGTCATGCGCGACAGCACCTCGCCGACCCGGGGCCCGACCTGGTACGGCGGCACGTAGAACGAAACCTCGGTCACGCTGTCCGGCACGTGCTCGGTCGGGTCCACCACCTCGTAGCGCAGCCCCGCCGGCGGATCGCCGAGGCGATCTGGGTCGAACGGCAGCCAGACGAGGGAGTCGGTCACCCCGCGGAGCCTACCGACGGCCTCGCAGGTGCTCGTGCCAGGCCACCGCGCTGGCGTCGGTGAGCGAGGCGACCTGGTCGATCACCACCCGCAGCCTGGCGTGGTCGTCGGCCGCGGCGGCCCAGTCGTCGGCGAACGCCCGCTCGAGCGCGTCCGGGCCGCGGTGCGCGAGCAGGGCGACCAGCTCGGCCACCAGCTCACGCTGGCGCGCCATGATCGCGACGCGGTCGTCGGCCTGCATCACGTAGCGGGCCGCCACCCCCTTGAGCACCGCCATCTCGAGCCGCGTCTGCTCGGGGACGACGAGGTCGGCGGCGTAGCGGACGAAGGGGCCGTCCTCCGCCGCGAAGGTGGCGTGCTGGACGGCACCGCAGAAGCGCCCGATCAGGTCGCTGGTGAGGTTCTTCAGCGCCGCCTGGCTGCGCCGGGAGTCGTCGTACGGCGTCGTCGGCCAGCTCGCCTGCTCCTGCAGCCCGGCCAGCGCCGCCTCCAGCATGTCGTCGGAGGCCTCGGGCACGTACCAGTCGCGGACCGTCTCCCACACCGCCGGCCGGTCCAGGGTGGTGAGATCGACCCGCCCGGCCACGACGCCGTCCTCGATGTCGTGCACGGAGTAGGCCACGTCGTCGGCGAGGTCCATCACCTGCGCCTCGAGGCAGCGGCGGGTGCCCTCGACACCGGCCCGCAGCCACTCGAAGACCGGCTTGTCGTCGTCGTAGACGCCGAACTTGCGCACCGTCCGCGGCTCTCCGTCGGCGTGCACCCCGGCCGGGCCTTCGGCGTGGGCGCGGGGCCACGGGTACTTGGTGCAGGCGTCGAGCGTCGCGCGCGTGAGGTTGAGCCCGACGGACCGGCCGTCGCCGTCGAACGTCTTGGCCTCCAGCCGGGTCAGCAGCCGCAGCGTCTGGGCATTGCCCTCGAAGCCGCCACAGCCCTCGCTGAGCTCGGCCAGCACCCGCTCGCCGTTGTGCCCGAACGGAGGGTGGCCCAGGTCGTGGGCCAGCGCCGCGGTCTCGGCGATGTCGGGGTGGGTGCCCAGCGCCCGGGAGATGTCCCGGGCCACCTGGGCCACCTCGAGGCTGTGGGTCAGCCGGTTGCGGGTGAAGTCGTCGCTCTGCGGCCCGACCACCTGGGTCTTGGCCGCCAGCCGGCGCGAGGCCGCCGCGTGCACGACGCGGGCGCGGTCACGCTCGAACGGGGTGCGTTCGGGCGCGTCCACCCGCTTGGGCGGCTCGTCGACGAGGCGCTCGCGCGCGGCGGCGTCGTACAGGTCCAGGGAGTCCATCGCAGGCGACCCTACTCAGCCGCCCCGACAATCACCCGTTGGTCGAGACGTGGACGTGGTCCATGTGGTTGGCGGTGGGCGACCCGTGGTCCCCGTAGGCGCGCCAGCCCTCGGAGGCCCGCTCCGGCGTCCAGATCTGGTCCCACCAGATGACGTCGTAGAGGTCGAGCTCGGAGGCGTGGGACTGCAGGAACGCCGCGATCTGGTCGCCCAGGGCCTTGTCGCTGGTCATGATGTCGATCGCCTTGCCGGAGGCGTGCTCGCCGTGGGCGTCCCAGCCGCCGTACGTGGTGATCTGCGGGTAGGCGTGGCAGACCGCGCGGTAGACCAGGACGGCCTCGGAGGTCAGGCCGTTCTCGACGCTGCCGTCGGGGCACGGCGCCGTCGAGAGCCCGGCCGTCGTCGGGACCGCGGTGCGGGCCGAGGTCGTCGCGACGGGCTTCTCCTTGACCGGCTTGTCCTGGGTGAAGTAGCCCGCGGTCACCCAGCGGGCCTTGCCGTCGACGACGAGCTCGGCGCGGTCGCTGGTACGGCGCCCGGTGATGAGCACCTTCTTGCCGGTGTCGAGCAGGCCGAGCTTCTTCGCGTCGCCGTCCGGCGTCGACCACAGGTTGAGCGGCGCGGTGGTCCACAGGTGGATGTGGGCGTTCTTGATCGCCTGCTGGGTCTTGCGGGCGTCGTACGCGTCCTGCATCCGCATGATGACCTGCTCCCCGCGGACGGAGGCCAGGCGCGAGTCGGACCTGGAGACGACCGGTTCCCGGACGGCGGAGATGTCGGTGGTGGCGCCCTGCGACACGAGCGTGTCGGTGGAGGCGGGGTCGTGGGTGAGGACGCCGAGGGTCACGGCGGTCCCGGTCGCCAGGAGGGCGAGGGGACCCGCCACGAAGGCGGCCTTGGGCTTGCGGCGGGCATCGGCGTCCCGCTTGTGGCGGTTGGCCACAGCGCTGATCCTTTGCTGTTGCTGACGGGGGTAGTCCGAGAAACGCCACCGAAGTCGCGGGTAACGAGACGGCAACGGATCCACGAGTGAAGCACAGATGGACTACGCCGCCGCAAATCGCCCCCCTCTTTCGGGGTACGTGTTTCCGGTCACCCTCCGGGGACCCGACCTGCTCGCGCTAGTTGGTGGACACGTGGACGTGGTCCATGTGGTTGGCGGTGGGCGACCCGTGGTCGCCGTAGTCGCGCCAGCCCTCGGAGGCCCGGACCGGCGTCCAGATCCGGTCCCACCAGATGATGTCGTAGAGGTCCAGGTCGGAGGCGTGGGACTGCAGGAACGCCGCGATCCGGTCCCCCAGCGCCTTGTCGCTGGTCATGATGTCGATCGCCTTGCCCGAGGCGTGCTCGCCGTGCGCGTCGTAGCCGAGGTACGTCGTGATCTGGGGGAAGGCGTGGCACACGGCCCGGTAGACGCGGACCGCGCTGGCGACCAGCCCGTTCTCCACGCTGGAGTCGGGGCACGGCGCCGTCGAGAGACCGGTGGTGTCCGGCGTCGAGGAGCTCGTCGGGGACGACGGCTGGGAAGGCGTCGGCGAGGGGGTGTCGGAGGGGGTGCCCGAGGGCGAGGCGGCCGGCGTGTCGGCGGGCTTCGGGGGCCGCGGCCGCTCGGGCGAGAGGTACGCCGCGGTGACCCAGCGGGCATGACCGTCCACGACGAGCTCCGCCCGCTCGCCGGACCGCCGGCCGGTGGTCAGGACCTTCGTGCCCTCCTCGACCAGCCCCACCTGGGTGGCGCCGCTGTCCGGCCCGGACCAGAGGTTGAGCGGCGCGGTGGTCCACCGGGACACGTGCGCGTCGCGGATCGCCTGCCGGGTCATCCGGGCGGCGTGGGCGACCTGCAGCTGCCGGAGCTGGTCCGCGTGACGCTGCGCGGCCGCTCGCGACTCGGAGCGGGACACGACGGGGCCGCGCGACACGGACGTCGGGGAGGCCGTGGAGGCCTCCGGGGTGGGGGCCTGGTCGTTGACCGTCAGCAGTCGTGGGCCCATCACGCCGATGGCCACGGCGGCGCTGGTCGCGAGGACGGTGAGCGGTCCGGCCACGAGGGCCGTCTTGCGGCGGGCACGGGTCTCCCGCTTGTGGCTGGGGGCCACAGCGCTGATTCCTTTGCGGTTGCTGGCGGGGGGACGCCCGAGACCACCGCCCGGATCGGTTCCCGAACCGGCAGCGGGCGTCCGAGTGAAGCACAGATGGGCTACCCGACGGGTGCCCGTGCCCCCCATTTGGGGGACGCGCAGGCGCGTCAGCCGCCGGTGGCCTCGCCCGCGTCCTCCTGCAGCCGGCAGTCGCTGCCGTCGCGGTCGTCGAGCCACCCCTCGGGGAGCACTACCCGGTTGCGCGGCGAGCCCTGGCGCCCGCGCGGCGTGCCGAGCTCGGCGCCGGGGAAGGGCTCGGACGGGTCGAGGTCGGCGAGCAGCGCGTCCAGGCCCGCGAGGCTGTCGACCAGCCCCAGCGAGCGGCGCATGTCGCCGCCGGCGGCGAAGCCCTTGAGGTACCACGACACGTGCTTGCGGAACTCCTTGCAGCCCCGCTCCTCCCCCATGTGCCGGCACAGCAGCTCGGCATGGCGGCGCATCATGGCCGCGACCTCGCCCAGCGTCGGGAGCACGGCGACCTCGTCCCCCGCGAAGGCGGCGGCGAGGTCGCGGAAGAGCCACGGCCGCCCCAGGCAGCCGCGCCCGACGACGACGCCGGACGCACCCGTCTGCTCGACCATGCGCAGCGCGTCCGCGGCCTCCCAGATGTCGCCGTTGCCCAGCACCGGGATGTCCACGTGGTCGACGAGCCGCGCGATGGCGTCCCAGTCGGCCTCGCCGGAGTAGGCCTGCGCGACGGTGCGCCCGTGCAGCGCGATCGCCGTGATGCCCGACTCCTCGGCGATCCGGCCGGCGTCGAGGTAGGTCAGGTGGTCCTCGTCGATGCCCTTGCGGGTCTTCATCGTCACCGGCACGTCGTACGGCGCGGCCGCCGAGACGGCCTCCTCGAGGATCTGGCCGAGCAGCACGCGCTTCCACGGCAGCGCACCGCCGCCGCCCTTGCGGGTGACCTTGGGGACCGGGCAGCCGAAGTTGAGGTCGATGTGGGCGACGCCGTACTCGGCGCACAGGATCTCGGCGGCCTTGCCCACGTAGACCGGGTCGGTGCCGTAGAGCTGCACCGAGCGGACCGTCTCGAGCTCGTCGAAGACCAGCATGTCGCGGGTGTGCTGGTCACCCTCGACCAGCCCGCGGGAGGTGATCATCTCGCAGACGAACAGGCCCCGGGAGCCCTGCGCCGCCATCTGCTCCAGGCACAGCCGGCGGTACGCCGCGTTGGTGATGCCCGCCATCGGCGCCAGCACCACGGGGGTGTCGACCCGCAACGACCCGAGGGTCAGCGAGGTCGGCAGCGTGCTGGGCATGGGCCCATTGTCGGATGCCCGCCGCCGAGCCCAAAATTCACAACCATGGACAAGGTGATCCGGGTCGGGAGCGTGGTGCTCCTCCTCGTCCTGGGCCTCGTCGCCGCGACGATCGTCGTCGCGATCGTGAGCCCCCGGACCGACCGTGCGGAGAAGGTCGCGCTCGGGATCTTCCTCGCGGCCACGGTCGGCTCGGCCTCACGCATCGCCGTGATCGCCGTCGGGATGCGGCGGGCCGGACGGCGCCCCGGCCCCTAGCCCTGGGAGGACTTCTTCCCCTTCTTCGGCTGGTTCGACTTGGCACCCTTCTTCGGCTGCTCGCCGCCCACCGTGGTGACCTTGCCGGTCCAGGTGATCGGGTTGAAGTCCTGGGTGGGACGGAAGCTGACCGCCGTCAGGTCACCGTGCTTGGGCGAGAGGTAGACCAGGCACGCCTTCACCCGGTCGCCGCGCTTGAACTTGGCCGGGAACGGCTGGCTGGGGCACGGCTTGAAGGTGCTCGCGAAGGTCGACGCCTCGATCAGGGTGTTGTGGCCGTCGACGATGTAGAGCGGCACCGGCCGGCCACCGAGGTCGGTCTTGCCGACGTTCTTGACCGAGGCGTGCACGAAGTACGGCGTGGTGGACAGCGTTCCCTTGTCGAGCTGCCAGCCCTGGAAGGACTTGGCGAACGTCGTCCGCTCCATCCCGGTGACCTTGATGTCGAGCGCGCCCACCTCCTTCTGGCGCGGCTCGTAGGCGACGACCGCCCGCTGGCCGAGATCGAGCGTGCTGCCCTGGGCGGTGAGCTCGACCCCTCCGGGCACCGGCAGGTAGGGCTTCGTGCTCGCGGAGGCTGAGTCCGAGGGCGTCCCCGAGCTCGAGTCCGACGCGGACCCGGACGCCGAGGCGTCCTTCGAGCTGTCGCCGCCGGAGCAGCCCGCGAGGGTCAGCACGGCGACCAGCGCCGAGGCGAGGAGGGCGGTGGCGGTGGCGGAGGCGGGGCGGGTGCGCATGACCGGAGTGTGCATCGTCGTCCCCGTCAGCAGCCGACGAAACGCTCGGCGAAGTAGGACGTGATCGAGTCCAGGCCGATCCGCTCCTGCTTCATCGTGTCCCGCTCGCGGACGGTCACGGCGTGGTCGTCGAGCGTGTCGAAGTCCACGGTGACGCAGTACGGCGTACCGATCTCGTCCTGGCGGCGGTAGCGCCGGCCGATCGCGCCCGAGTCGTCGAACTCGACGTTCCAGTTGCGGCGCAGCTCGGTGGCGAGGTCGCGGGCCTTCGGCGAGAGGTCGGCGTTCCGGCTCAGCGGCAGCACGGCGACCTTGACCGGCGCGAGCCGCGGGTCGAGCTTGAGCACGGTGCGCTTGTCGACGCCGCCCTTGGTGTTGGGGGCCTCGTCCTCGGTGTAGGAGTCGATCAGGAAGGCCATCAGCGAGCGGGTCAGGCCGGCCGCCGGCTCGATGACGTAGGGCACGTAGCGCTCGTTGGCCGCCTGGTCGAAGTAGGACAGGTCCTGGCCGGAGAACTTGCTGTGCTGGGTCAGGTCGAAGTCCGTGCGGTTGGCGATGCCCTCGAGCTCCTCGAAGTCACGGCCGGAGAAGCCGAAGCGGAACTCGATGTCGACGGTCCGCTTGGCGTAGTGGCTGAGCTTCTCCTTGGGGTGCTCGAAGTGGCGCAGGTTGTCGGGGCTGATGCCGAGGTCGGTGTACCAGCGGGTGCGCTCGTCGATCCAGTACTGGTGCAGCTCCTCATCCTCGCCGGGCTTGACGAAGTACTCCATCTCCATCTGCTCGAACTCGCGGGTGCGGAAGATGAAGTTGCCCGGGGTGATCTCGTTGCGGAAGCTCTTGCCCATCTGGGCGATGCCGAACGGCGGCTTCTTGCGGCTCGAGGTGACGACGTTCTGGAAGTTCAGGAAGATGCCCTGCGCGGTCTCCGGGCGCAGGTAGTGCACGCCGGACTCGTCCTCGATGACGCCGAGGTAGGTCTTCAGCATCATGTTGAACTCACGCGGCGGGGTCCACGCGCCGCGGGTGCCGCAGTTGGGACAGGCCACCGACTCGTTGATGTCGACCGTGTCGGGGTCGGCGATGCCCTTCTTGGAGGCGTAGTCCTCCTGGAGGTGGTCCTCGCGGAAGCGCTTGTGGCAGGACTGGCACTCGGTCAGCGGGTCGCTGAAGGTGCTCAGGTGGCCGCTGGCCTCCCAGGTCCTCGTCGGCAGGATCACGCTGGAGTCGAGGCCGACGACGTCCTCACGGGCGGTGACCATCGAGCGCCACCACTGGCGCTTGATGTTCTCCTTCAGCTCGACACCGAGCGGGCCGTAGTCCCATGCCGACCGGGTGCCGCCGTAGATCTCGCCGCAGGGGTAGACGAAACCCCGGCGCTTGCAGAGGGAGACGACGTGGTCGAGGGTCGAGGCGGGCGGCTTGGCCACAGGGGTGCTCCTCAGGCTGGCCGGCTGGCTGCCGGTCGGGATTCGGTCTGAGGGATCAGCCTAACGACCGGGGCGACCCGACATTCAGCACGGTCTCGGGCTCGACGACCTCGAAGGCGCTCGGCTCGTCGATCGCCCGCCCCAGCACGGCCACCGCGTGCAGCTTCGCGTCGTACGACGACAGGGCGCGGCGGTAGGACCCGACGTTCTCCCACGTGGTGCTCAGCACCCACAACGTGGGGTCGTCCACGTTGCGGCCGATGGTGCCGGCGAGGTAGCCCTTTCCCCGAGCGAGCGTGGCGTTCGCGCGTTCGAGGTCCTCCCGGAACGCCGCGGCGTCGGCCTCGGGGACACGGAACCGGTTGACGACGATCACGTCCGTGACCCTAGCCAGCGTCAGATGAAGCGTCGCAGCGGGCTGATCCGCGTCCCCTGGTCGTTCCGGAACCCCAACCGCCAGTAGGACATCGGGTCCATTCGGGCCCGGTTGGACGTGGCGGCGCGGCGCAGCGCCTCCTGCAGCGGCGCCTTCGGCGTCCAGCCCCACGCCCAGAACATCGCCCGGCCGCCCTCGGCGTCCTCGATGAGCAGCTGGTTGCGGAACACGGCCAGGCCTCGCCCCGAGACGCGACCGCCCTGGTAGCTCACCGAGCGCACCCGGGCCAGCCGGGTGAGGTCGACCGGGCCACCCGGCCGTCGGCCGCTGCCCTCACGCCCCGGCACCGTCAGCCGGGTGCCGTCGATCACCACCCCCGGCGACAGTGCGATGAGCAGCGCGATGCCGAGTGTCATCAGGGTCGCCAGCAGGAGCAGCACCACCACGCCCGGGTCGACCCGGAGCAGCGCCGTCACCACCAGGGCGACCAGGGGGAGCAACGGCAGCCAGGCGGCCCGATAGTTCGCGAACTTCACCGGACCGACCGTCCTGCTGGCACCTACGGACATCCGGCCCCGCCCTCCTCGCCGCCCTCGGGCGTGTGTGCCGCCCACTCATAGCCGAACACGTTGTAGAGATACTCGCCGAAGGGACCCAGCTGGAGGAAGGGGTCGAACGCACTGAGCATCGTGGCGCCCGCATCCATGCCGCACTCCAGGGCCCGGCTCGGGTCACTGGCGTGCACGCACTGGTAGGTGTCGTAACCGCCCCTCGCGGTCGCTCCGGCGGCCACCAGCCGGCCGGCGCCGGTGACGACCTCGTCCGCGGTGAGTCCGCCCTCGACGTACGACGCGGCCGTGAAGGTGGCGTCGACGCCGACCTCGCTCACCACCACGTCCGCGGTCACCTCGGTCACCGCGACGCCGCCGATGAGCACGACGTCACCGACCCCGGCGGTCGCCACCGTCAGGCCGACCACCGCGACGCCGGTCCCGACAGCCGCCCAGGTCTTGCCGCTCCAGGAGAACGGGTTCCACCAGTCCAGGCCCATCGGGTCGACGAACGTGAGCGGGTTCTGCCCCGCATATCCGTAGGCAGCCCCGGTGAGCGCCTCGAGCGGATCACGGGTCAGGAACTGCGCCGTGACCGGGTCGTAGTCGCGTGCTCGCAGGTAGTACAGCCCCGTGGTCGCGTCCTGGTACTGCCCTGCGTACCGGAGCCGGGTGTCGGCCGATCCGGACTTCGCCTCGGTCACGCCGTACGGCGAGTAGCTGAACGTGGCGACGACCCCTCCGGAGGCGTCGGTCACCAGCCGCGTGGACCCGACCTGGTCCCCGTGCAGGAACTGGGTCGTGCCGTCGGCGGCCACCTGCTCCACGGGACGGCCGCCGGGGCCGTAGACGTAGCTCCACGAGTCGTCGGAGAGCAGCATCGGCATCGGCGAGGCGACGTCCCACCGGTACGCCGAGGTGGCGCCGGCCGAGGTGGTCGAGACACGGAGGCCGTCACCGTCGTAGGCGTACTGGACGCGCGCTGACGAGCCGCCGCCGGTGGTGGTCACCCCGGAGAGCCCGGCCACGGTCACCGGCGTGAGCCGTACCGTGGTGGTGCCGTCCCCGACCTGGCCACCGGTGTTGCTCCCCCAGGCCCGGACGCTGCCGTCCTTGAGGGCGGCCAGCCCGTGGACGTAGCCGCCCACGGCCGTGACGCCGGTGCCGATGGACCCGACCTTGACCGGGTGGCCGCAGGTCTTGCCGCAGGCGCCGCCGTCACCGAGCTGGCCGGTGTTGTCGTCGCCCCAGCCCCACACGGTCCCGTCGGCGGTGACCGCGAAGGCCATCACGCCGCCGGCGCCGATGCGGACGACGTTGGACAGCCCGGTCACCTGCAGCGGCGAGGACTGGGTCTTGCCTGCCTTGCTGTTCCCGATCTGGCCGAAGGAGTTGTCTCCCCACGCCCACACGGTGCCGTCCGCCTTGAGGGCGTAGGTGTTGTCCCCGCCGGCCGCGACCTGCGTGACCGTGCTCAGGCCGGGCACCTTGGCGGGCGTGCCCGAGGTGCCGAGGGCGCCGCGGCCGAGCTGGCCGCTCTTGCCGTAGCCCCAGGCCCAGACGCTGCCGTCGCCGGTGAGCGCGACCGAGTGGCCGGCCCAGCCCGGGAGCCCGCCCGCCGCGACCTGGGTGACGCCGGACAGGCCCTTCACCTTGACCGGCGCGCTCCGGCTGGTTGTGGTGCCGTCGCCGAGCTCGCCGGCGCTGTTGAGGCCCCAGGCCGAGACGGTCCCGTCGGCCAGCAGCGCCAGGGCGTGGTAGTTGCCCGCGGCGACCGATGTGACCCCGGTCAGTCCCGTCACCGGTCCCGGTGTCGTGCGACGCGCGATGGCGGGTGCGCCGAGCTGCAGGTTGGAGTTGTCGCCCCACGTCTGCACGGTCCCGTCGTCCATGGCCGCCACGCTGAACTGTGCGCCGGCAGCGACGCCGGCGGCGCCGGTCAGCACCTTCTCCGGTGTCTTGTGCGCCGCCGTCCCACCGTCTCCCAGCTCGCCCGACTCGTTGGCGCCCCAGGCGTAGACGGCGTCGCCGTCGGCCAGGGCGAGCGAGTGGGCCGTGCCACCGGCGAGCAGGCCCAGCGCCGAGGTGGCACCTCCTGCGGTGGAGGCGTCCGTGAGGCGTCCCGCCTGGTCGTAGGCGTAGCTCATGGCGGCACCGTCCGCGTTGACGCCGGAGAGTCGCTCACCCTCCTTGTCGTAGCTGAACGTGAGCGCCGGGCCCGTCGCCGGGGTGAGGCTGGTGACCTGGTCGGCTGCGTCATAGGTGAGCGTGCCGGCGGCAGCGTCCACCACGTCGTCGGAGGCCGTGTAACCGATCGACTTCCCGTTGCGCGAGCTCAGCTGGTCGAGCGGGTTGTAGGTGTAGGCCTGGGCCGGCTGGCCCACGCCGGTCGAGGTCTCCGAGGTGACCTGCCGGCTGGCATCGCGGGTGTAGTCGAACGAGGCGAGAGTGCTCGCACCGGCGGTGTCGGTGATGCCCGTGACGGCGCCGCCGAGGTCGTTGGTGATCGCCGTGGTCACCCCGTTGGCGTACTGCTCGCTGTCGAGCTGGCCGTCGGCGTTGTAGCCGAACGTCGTGGTCCTGCCGTTCCAGTCGGTGACGGACGCGAGACGTCCCTCGGCGTCGTAGCCACGAGTCACGGTCCGACCCGAGTCGTACGCGATGCTGGTCATGTGGTTGGCGGCGTCCCATCCGTAGCCGGTCGTGGCTCCGGATCCGTTGGTGACGGAGGTGAGCCGGTTCCCGACGTCGTAGGAGTACGACGAGGTGCCCGAGCCGTCGACCATCGTCGTCCGCCTGCGGTTGGCGTCGTAGGCGAACGTGACGTCGTGGGTCTGCGGGTCGCTGTAGTCGACGGACACGAGCTGGTTGTTCGCGTCGTACCCGAAGGCCGTGGTGCGTCCGGACGGGTCGATCGTCGAGACCTGGTTGCCGGCACCGTCGTAGGCGAAGGTCGTGGTGCGGCCGAGCGGGTCGGTCACGCCGGTGGCGCGGTTCAGCGCGTCATAGGCGTAGGTCGTGGTGTGGTTGTCACCGTTGGTGCGAGCGGTGCGGTTGCCGGCGTCGTCGTAGGAGTAGGTCAGCGTGGAGCCGTCAGCGCGGGTGACCGACGTCGCGTGGTTGTCGAAGTCGTACGTCGTGGTGGATGTGTGGCCGTCAGCGTCGGTGGTCGAGACGAGGTTGCCGTTGGCGTCGTACTCGTGCCGGGTGATGCCGCCGGTGGCGTCGGTGACCCGCACCAGCTGCGACCGGTCGTCGTAGCCGAAGCTGGTCTCGCCGCCGCGCGCGGTCGTCACCGACGTCCGGCGCCCGAGGCCGTCGTAGCCCGAAACGGTCGCGTGGCCGTCCGGGTCGGTGACGGTGACGAGGTCGCCCGCGCTGTCGTAGGTGTACTTCCAGGTGTGCCCGTCGGGGTCCACGACCGACGTCACGTCCGCCGGGTGAGCGGCGGTGTCGTGCCCGACCTGCGTGTGGGCGTAGTCGTTGCTGGAGTCCAGCGGTCGGTAGACGTCGGTGAGGTTGCCGGCGCCGTCGTAGTAGGAGTAGGTCGTCCAGCCGTTGCCGTCGGTGCTCGTCAGCACCTCGTCGAAGTCGTTGTAGGTCGCCGAGCGCCGGACGCCCGTGGCGTCCGTCGTGGTCAACCGGTTGCCGTCGAAGTCGTAGGTGCTGGTCGTGGTGTGACCGTCGGGGTCGGTCACCATGGTCGGCGCGTAGGTCGCCGGGTCGTAGGCGTAGGTCCAGGTGGCCGCGACCGGCGTGCCGGTGCCGCGAGTCAGGGACACGAGCTGGCCACCGGTGTACTGCTCGGTGCTGACCTTGCCGCGCGGGTCGGTGATGGTGGTCGTGCCACCGTCGGTCGAGAACGCGTCGCCGCTGTAGGCGAGGGTCGTCGTGTGACCGGCGTAGTCGGTCTGGCTCGTGACCCGTCCGCCGGCGTCGTAGACGTTGGAGAGGCTGTGGCCCCGGGGGTCGGTCATCGACGTCAGCAGGTGCGAGCCGTCGGCGGCGTACCCGAGCTGCCAGGTCTTGCCCACCGGGTCGGTCGTGGCGGTGAGCTGGCCCTGGTCGTAGGAGTACCCGAAGGTGCGGCCGAGCGGGTCGGTCACCGAGGTCACGTGACCGTCCGCGTCGCCGGCGAAGGTCAGCGTGCGTCCGGCGGCATCGGTGACCAGCGTCGGCACACCGGCGGCGTCCCGGGCGATCGTGGTCGTCTCGCCGTTCCGGTCAGCCACCGAGGTCAGGAAGCCCGACGCGTCGAAGTGCGAGGACAGGCCGGTGTGCCGGCTGGTGAAGACCCAGCCGGAGCCGTCGTGGGACAGGGTCGAGTCCGCGAAGGCGGGTACGGCGTACTGCCCCGTGATCGGGTCCGGCTGCGCGTCGATCCGCGAGCCGTCGGGAAACGCGATCGTGATCGAGCCGTCGTCGTGGGCGACCAGATGCTCGTCGTACGACGACGACCAGCCGCGGCCGAAGATGGAGTCGCGGTCGGCGTTGAGCGAGTTGTAGGTGCGCGACAGGTCGAGGCCGGGGCCGCGGCCCGGGACGGTCACGTCGTCGAAGGTGTGCCAGAAGTTCCCGCTCGCGCAGTTGACCGGCTCGCTGGTGTTGCAGGTCGGGTTGTAGCGCGAGTTCATGCCTCCGCCGAGGCCGACGGCCGGGAGCGGCGCGCCCGGGGCGGCGTACTCGGCGCCGATGGTGACGTTGTCGATCGCCCAGCCGGAGCCGTCGGAGAAGTCCGAGTGCATCACGAAGTAGGTGGCCCCGTGGAACGTCGAGGTCATGTGGATGATGCCGTAGTTCGTCGCCAGGATGGAGCCGAGCAGCTGCCCGTGCGCGCCGAAGACGTAGAGCTCGGTGGACTGCGGGTCGTCGATGTAGCCGACGTCGAGCGAGAAGGAGTCGACGGAGGCCGGCGTGTGCGTGCCCGGCAACACGAACGACCCGCGGATGTCCCCGACGTAGCCGGGGCCGCCCTCCAGCACCGGGCTGGTCGGGTTGGCGCCGTCGGTGACGATCTCGGGCACTGCGTCCTGACCGGCGAAGACGATGCCCTGCGGGGCGTACTGGTCGGAGATGTAGGTGTAGGTGGGGAACTCGCTGAACGTGATCGTCGAGGTCGCGTCTGCGCTCACCGCGGCCATCGACATCCTGGTGTCGCCGGCCTTGACCGAGGTCGTGCGGCCGCGACGGCGTCCGGTGGCCGTCGTCGTGCTCGTCTGCCTCTGCTTGGAGGTGCGGGCCGGCGGGGTCCAGTGGGTGCCGGGCGTACCCCCGATCACCGGACGGGGATGGTCGGGCGCCGCGTGGGCGAGGGCGACCGGCTGCATGGCCGCGACAGCGAGGGTGGCGGAGGTGGTGAGCGCGAGGCGGCGTGCGATGCGGACGACGTGCATGGTCTGGTCCCCGTTTCCCGAGCGGACCGCGCCCAATGGCGCGGATCAGCGCGATCGTGGCACCGCCCTCGGGACTCCGTCGGGGAATGCAAGAAGCCAGATCCTCATCTTTGTGCACTGCAGGTTCGTGCAGAAGTGACGGTCAGTTGACAACCGTTCTCAATCAGACTGAGAATCATTCTCATGCGGTTGCTCCTTGTCCTCGGCCTGCTGCTCGCCACCACGGCGTGCGGCTCGCTGGGGACCGGGTTGAACAACGACTCGGGGAAGATCCGGGTGGCGGCGGGGTTCTACCCCCTGGCCTGGACGGCTGAGCAGATCGGCGGCAGCCGGGTCGAGGTCACCAACCTCACCCAGCCCGGTGCCGAGCCGCACGACCTCGAGCTCACCATCAAGGAGACCGTCGCGATCGCCGAGGCGGACGTCGTGGTCTACGAGAAGGGCTTCCAGCCGGCGGTCGACGACAGCGTCGAGCAGAACGCGCAGGGCGCCACCCTCGACGCGGCCTCGGTCGCCGGGCTCGAGCCGTTCGCGGACCAGCCCGACCAGCTCGACCCGCACTTCTGGCAGGACCCCCTGCGGCTCGCCGACGTCGGCGACGCGCTCGCCGCGAAGCTGTCGAGGGCCGACCCGCAGCACGCTTCGACGTACGACGCGAACGCGCGCGTCCTGCGCCGCCGGCTGGTCGCGCTGGACCACGAGTACGCGACCGGGCTCGCCGACTGCGCACGCCACACGATCGTGGCGACCCACGACGCCTTCGGCTACCTGCAGAAGTACGGCCTGCACGTCGAGCCGATCACGGGCCTCTCCCCCGACGCCGAGCCCACGCCGGCGGACCTCGGGCGGCTCCAGGACCTGATCCGCTCCGACGGCATCACCACGGTCTTCTCCGAGACGCTGGTCAGCGCCAAGACCGCCGACACGCTGGCCCAGGACCTCGGCATCCGGTCCCAGGTCCTCGACCCCATCGAGGGGCTCAGCGACCGGACGGCCGGCCAGGACTACCTCTCGCTGATGCACCGCAACCTCCAGTCCCTCGAGAAGGCGAACAGATGCCGATGAACGACTCCCCTCTCGACACCGCCCAGCGCGGTCCCGACCCCCTCGTCGACCCGGTCCGGCTGGCCGACGGCGCGGTGTCCATCGGTGGGCGCCCGGTGTTGCGCGGCATCGACCTGGCCGTGCACTCCGGCGAGTTCCTCGCGCTGATGGGGGCCAACGGCTCGGGCAAGTCCACCCTGGTCCGGGGCCTGACCGGGCTGCACCCGCTGACGGCGGGCAGGCTCGAGCTCTTCGGGATCCCGCTGGCGGACTTCGAGGACTGGCACCGAGTCGGCTTCGTGCCCCAGCGTGCCTCGGCCGCCTCGGGCGTGCCCGCGTCCGTGTGGGAGGTGGTGGCCTCCGGTCGCCTGACCCGACGCCGCCTCCTGCGCCCCATGAGCCGGGAGGACCGCGCCGCGATCGACGAGGCCCTCGCCGTGGTCGGTCTCATCGACCGCGCCCGTGACGGCGTCTCGCACCTCTCCGGCGGTCAGCAGCAGCGGGTGCTCATCGCCCGGGCGCTGGCCGGGCGTCCGGACCTGTTCTTCCTCGACGAGCCCAACGCCGGGGTCGACCTGGCCAACCAGCGCGCCCTGGCCGACACCCTGGGCCACCTCAAGGAGCGCGGAGCCACGGTCGTGCTGGTGGCGCACGAGCTGGGCCCGATGGCGCCGCTGGTCGACCGAGCCGTGGTGATGCGGGACGGGCGGATCGTCTACGACGGCCTGCCCCTCGACGACCACGCCGTCCCCCGGGTCGGCCTGGAGCCGGACCTGGGCGGGCACGCGCACCATCGCGACGCCGCCCACCACGACCACACCCCGCACGTCGGCGCGCCCCTGGACGCGGACTCGACGCGGAACGAAGGAGGGTCCTGATGGAGCTCTTCACCCTGGCCTTCATGCAGCGCGCGGTGCTCGCCGCGGTGTTCACCGGGTTGGCCGCGCCGGCGGTCGGCACCTACCTGGTGCAGCGCCGGCTGTCACTGATGGGCGACGGCATCGGGCACGTGGCGGTCTCCGGCGTGGCGCTCGGCCTGCTGACCGGCACCTCACCCACGTGGACCGCGGTGGTGGTCGCAGTGCTCGGCGCGGTCGCGATCGAGGTCATCCGCGAGCGCGGACACGCGAACGGCGACGTGGCGCTGGCGCTTCTCTTCTACGGCGGGCTCGCCGCGGGCGTACTCCTCACCGGCCTCGGTGGACAGAGCGCCTCCCGGCTCCAGGAGTACCTGTTCGGCTCGATCACGACGATCTCCCGGGCCGACGTGTGGGTCACGATCCTGCTGGCCGCGGTGGTGGTCGTCATCTGCGTGGGCCTGGCCCCGCAGCTCTTCGCAGTCGCGCAGGACCCCGAGTTCGCGCGGGTGGCCGGCCTCAACGTGCGCGTCTACAACGTGCTGGTGGCCGTGCTGGCGGCGGTCAGCGTGACCGTGGCCATGCGCACCGTCGGGCTGCTCCTGGTCTCGGCGCTGATGGTGGTCCCGGTGGCGACCGCCCAGCAGGTGACCCGGTCGTTCCGGACCACGCTGGCCGCCTCGATGGCGATCGGGACAGGCGCCTCGCTGGGCGGCCTGGTCGTCTCGGCGTTCGCGTCCTTCCACGCGAGCGTGGCCCCCGGCCCCACGATCGTCCTGCTCGCCCTGGCCGGCTTCATGCTCACCTGGCCCCTGGGAGTGTTCCTGCGCTCGCGGCAGCGGCTGCGCGCCCCCTTCCCGGCCGGTCACCCCGACGAGCACGAGGTCACCGAAGGCCACCCCCACGAGCACGGGCCGACGTGCGGCCACGTCGCCGTACCGCACGAGGACCACGTCGACTACGTCCACGACGGTCACCGCCACGCACCCCACGGGACGCACTATGACGAGCACTGACCCGGGCCCCCTGCGCCCCACCCGCCAGCGCCGCGCCGTCGGGGAGGCGCTCGCGTCGTTCGCGGACTTCCGCTCCGCCCAGGAGATCCACGACCTGCTGCGGCAGCGCGGCGAGAAGGTCGGGCTGGCCACGGTCTACCGCACGCTGCAGAAGCTGGCGGACGCCGGCGAGGTCGACATGCTGCGCTCGGAGGACGGCGAGGCGGTCTACCGCCGGTGCTCGGAGAGCCACCACCACCACCTCGTCTGTCGCCACTGCGGGGCGACGGTCGAGGTCGAGGGGCCGGCCGTCGAGCGCTGGACCCGGTCGATCGCCGCCGAGCACGGGTACGCCGACGTCAGCCACAGCCTGGAGATCTTCGGAAGCTGCCCGGCCTGCGGCTGAGCCGGCCGCTCAGGCAGGCTGCTCGACGTCGATCGGGATCCGGACCCGGAAGACGCTGCCCCGGCCGACCTCGCTGTCCACCTCGATCCGGCCGCCGTGGCTCTCGACGATCGAGCGGGCGATGCTCAGGCCGAGGCCGACCCCCTGGATGGACTGCTCCTCGGCGTGCCGCGCGCGGAAGAAGCGCGTGAAGAGCCGGGCCCGGTCGGTCGCCTCGATCCCGATGCCGGTGTCGGCGACCGCGAGGTCCAGGCGGTTGCCGTCGACGCCCAGGGAGATCTGGACCCGGCCGCCACCGGGGGTGTACTTCAGCGCGTTGGAGAGCAGGTTGTCCACGACCTGGGCCATCCGCTGCCGGTCGACGACGACGTGCAGGGAGTCGGGCGCCTCGAGCTCGAGGTCGATCCGGGCGGCCCGGGCCGCCGGCGTCGCGGCGCGGACCGACTCGCGGACGATCTCGCACACGTCCGTCGAGGCGCGTACGACGTGCATCGGCCCCTCGTCCACCTCGGCGGTGTGCAGCAGGTCGGCGACCAGGCGGCGCAACCGGTCGCTGTTGCGGTCCACGACCTCGAGCTGGGAGTGCACCTCGGGCGGCAGGTCCTCGCGCTCGCGCAGGATGCTGACGTAGCCGGCGATCGAGGTCAGCGGGGTCCGCAGCTCGTGGGAGACCGAGGCGACGAACTCGTCCTTGACCTGCAGGGCCTGCATGAAGTCCGTGACGTCCTTGTAGGCCAGCGCGGCGCCGGCGAAGCGTCCCCGGTCGTCGCGCACGGACCTCGCGGACACCGAGAGCGCCCGCCGGGTCAACGGGTCGGCGCCGACCCAGATCCGGCAGTCGTCGAACTCCTGGCCCTGGCTGGCCCGCAGGGTGGGCATCTCCTCGCTGGTCAGCCGCGTGGTGGCGTCGGCGGCGTACACCTGGCCGAGCTGCCCCGCCATCCCTCCATGCCCGTCGGGGTAGGCCAGCCGCATGAAGTCCTCGTGCCGGCGGTTCACCGACTCGTAGCGGCCCTCGCTGTCGAGCAGGACCAGGCCGACGTCGACGGTGTCGAGGATGGCATCGGAGACCCGGCGCTGGTGCTCGATCGTCTCCAGCGCCGCGGCCAGCTCGACCCGACGGCTCTCGGCCTCGTCCCGTCCGGCCCGCACCCGTTCGAGCGCCGCGGCGATCGCGAGCGCGGTCCAGGCCACGACGACGACGATCATCAGGGCCCGGGAGACGCTGACACCGTCCGGGCCGAAGTGGACCAGGCCCGGGACGGCAAGCAGGGCCGTCGCCGCCACGACGGCGACCACGGCACCCGTGCGGCCGAGCAGCCGGCCCAGCCACAGGGCGGGGACGACCGTGAGGATCCCGGCGCCGGAGCTCTGCACGTCGAGGCGGGACAGCCCGAGCGCCGCGAGGTCGAGGACCGGGAGCACGGCCACGCTCCACGCCGGGACCCGCTCCCACGGAACGGCGAGCGAGGCCAGGCACGTCACCACGGTCACGACGAGCCCCGCGGCGGGCCAGGAATGCAGTCCCGGCGACGCACCGCCCACGCGGCGCAGGGCGAGGTCGAGCACGAAGAGGGCCGCGAAGACGCCCTGGAGCACCCGCGGGTCCGGCGCGTCGGAGAACAGGAGCCGGCGCGAGAGCTCCGACCCGCGTCGGGGTTCCTTCAGCTCCGACATGAGTTCTCCTCGCCCGCCCTCCGCACAGCGCTCAGGATCGCAGAGTTCCGCATTCCGGGTCCGGCGAAACGCTCAGGCCGGCGGCTCGGCCCCGCCGTACCTGCGGTCGCGGCGCGCGTAGGTCTCGATCGCCGCCCACAGGTGGCGGCGGTCGACGTCGGGCCAGAGCACATCGGAGAAGACGAACTCGGAGTACGCCGCCTGCCACAGCATGAAGTTCGACAGCCGCTGCTCCCCCGACGTCCGCCAGACGAGGTCCGCGTCGCTCTGCTCGGGCACGTAGAGGTGCCGCGCGAAGACCTTCTCGTCGACCTTCTCCGGGTTCAGGCGCCCAGCGGCGACCTCGCGGGCGATGGAGCGCGCGGTGTCGGCGAGCTCCGCGCGGCCGCCGTAGTTGACACACATCGTCAGCGTCAGGACGTCGTTGCCCTGCGTCAGCTCCTCGGCGACCTGGAGCTCGCGGATCACCGACTTCCACAACCGCGGGGCACGCCCGGCCCAGCGGACCCGTACGCCGAGCTCGTGCATCTCGTCGCGACGGCGGCGGATGACGTCGCGGTTGAAGCCCATCAGGAACTTCACCTCGTCGGGCGAGCGGGACCAGTTCTCGGTGGAGAAGGCGTACGCCGAGACCGCCTTCACGCCGATCTCGATGGCCCCCTCGACCACGTCGAAGAGGGAGTGCTCCCCGCGCTCGTGGCCGGCGGTGCGCGGCAGGCCGCGCTCCTTCGCCCAGCGGCCGTTGCCGTCCATCACGACGGCGACGTGCCGGGGCACCAGGTCGCGCGGGACGGCGGGTGGGCGGGCACCCGAGGGATGCGGGGTCGGCGGCCTGACGGGTCGTCTCACGCAGGCGAGCCTACTTCTGCGCGACCCCCGCCTCCTCGAGCACCAGGTCCTCCATCTCCGTGAGCACCTCCTGCGGCGGCACCACCTCGATCGGGCACTCGGCGCTGTGCAGCAGGGCCCGGGCCGTCCCGCCGAGGTGGGAGGTCAGGGGCAGTCCGTGCGCACGACGCACGACGACCAGCAGGTGGGCCGCGCCGGCAGCGCGCAGCAGCGCGCGCACCGGCTGCTCGTGCACGACCGCGAGCTCCACCTCGACCCCGGGGTGGCTGCGGCGGAAGATGTCGAGCAGCGGGTCGATCTGGCCCTCCATCTCCCGGACCCGGTCGTTGGCATGCGTGCGCGCCTCGACGATCTCGTCGTAGGAGCCCGGCAGCTTCCATGCGTGCAGCACCACCAGCCGTTCCCCACGCGACTCGGCAGCCGCGAAGGCCCGGCCCAGCAGCTCGGTGGAGTGCGCGGGGGCTCGCACCCCGACGACGACCCGGCCGCGGGGCTCCGCGAGCGGCCAGGTCGGGGGCACCGACACCACCGGGCAGGTGGCCCGGCCGGCGGCGCCGATCGTCGTGGACCCGGTGAAGACCGCCTCGACCACCGAGTGGTGCTCCCGTCCCAGGACGATGAGGTGGGCGTCCTCCGCTGCCTCCAGCAGGGTCGTGACGGTGGGTCCGGACCGGAGCACGGTCGCGGTCTCGCACGCCGGCGCGAGCTCTGTCACCACGGCGGCGCACTCCCGCAGGATCCGCCGTCCGACCTGCTCGAAGTCGTCCCTGATCAGGGGGAGCATCGGCGTGGTGGGCGCGTAGTCGGGCGCCACGTGGACCAGGCGCACGCCGGTGCCGAGCCGCGCGGCCTCGTCGACGGCGTACCTCACGGCGGTGAGGCTGCCCGGTGAGCCGTCGACGCCCACGACGACCGGGGAGGACGAGGTGCCCGTCATGCTTGTCCCCTCTCCGGCGACATCACCTCGATGCTGCTCGGTGGGTGAGCTCCGGGGGCAGGGGCGTTCTTCGTCCGGGCGGGGACCAAGGGCCCCTCGCGGCACCGCGTCCGTCTCACCAGTCGGCCCGGCCGCCCCCTGTACCGGCCGGCCCGACTGGCTCCGAGATCGCGGTGACGCGGCGTCACACGCGATGTCGCGAGCATAGGCGCTCACCCCCTCCTGCGTACCCTTGGCCGGGTGGCAAACTCGACCGAGCGCGCCGATCGCCTGCGACAGCAGCGTCGGGAGGCTCGGCAACGCATCCTCGAAGCCGCCTCCCGACTGCTCGAGGAGAGCCGCTGGACCGACCTGCGGCTCGAGGACGTGATGGCGGCCGCCGACCTGTCGCGGACCGCCTTCTACCGCCACTTCGACGACCGCCACACGCTGCTCCTGGCGATGCTCGACGAGGTGCGTGACCACGTCGGCGACACCGGCACCGCGTGGAAGGCCGGCGCCGGGGACCCGGCCCTCGCCCTGCGCGAGGGACTCGGCGAGCTCACGGCCGCGATGCGGGAGCACGGCCGGCTGATGCAGGCGGTCGCCGAGGCCTCGGCGTACGACCCCGAGATGCGTGCGGCGCACGAGGAGATGGTGCGGCTCTTCGTCGCGGTCACCGCGGACCGCATCGACGTCGAGGTCGCCGCCGGACGCAGCCGGGTGCGCTCCCCCGAGCGGGTGGCGGACGCGCTGGTCCGGATGAACGAGGGCCTGCTCCTCGAGGCGTTCGGACGACCGCCCTACCCCGACGACGACGTGGTGACGGCCACGGTGTGCGAGGTGTGGATCACCACGGTCTACGGCCGCGGCACCCTCGACGCGGTCGACGACGCCTGACGCTCCTGGCCCGACCCCTGGCTCAGCGCTCGACGTGCTCCAGCGAGCGCAGCGCCCGCTCGAGGTGCCAGGCGACGTACGCCGAGACCAGGCCGCTGGCCTCCCGCAGGTGCCGCGGGTCGGCGGCCTCCACGAGCGGCCAGTCGCCGGCCAGCAGCGCACCGAGCGCGGCGACGGTCTCGGGGGCGGGACTCGCGGAGCCCGGGACCCGGCAGGTGGCGCAGAGCATGCCGCCCATCGAGGGGTTGAACCACCGGTGCCGGTTCCCCGGGGTGGGCAGCGTGCCGCACCGGGCGCAGTGCTCGAAGGACGGCGCGTAGCCCGCCACCGCCAGCGAGCGCAGCAGGTAGGAGTCGAGCACCTGGCTCGACCCGCGCTCCCCCGCCGTCATCGCGCGCAGGCCGCCGACGAGCAGCAGGAAGTGCTGGACCGAGGGCTCCTTCTCCTCCGCGACCAGGCGGTCGGCGGTCTCGAGCATCACCGTGCCGGCGGTGTACCGGTCGTAGTGCAGGCCCAGGCCGGCCGAGAACGGTGTGATCGTCTCCGCCTGGGTGATCGTGTCCAGGTTGCGCCCCTCGGCGAGCTGGAGGTCGACGTGGGTGAACGGCTCCAGCCGCGAGCCGAAGCGCGAGGTGGTCCGGCGCACGCCCTTGGCGACCGCCCGCACCCGTCCGTGCTCGCGGGTGAGCAGCGTGACGATGCGGTCTGCCTCCCCCAGCTTGTGGGTGCGCAGCACGATCGCCTCGTCACGGTAGAGCACTGCACCATTCTGCCCCCACGACCCTGCGCGGGCCGCACGCGGCGCCGAGCAGGGCGCGTGTCGTGCTGCGGCGTCAGCGGCCGGCCCGGCGCTGGCGCCGCGAGCTCTTCCAGCAACCCAGGGCGAACCCGATCGCCGCCCGGTTGAGCCGGTCCGGGGCGACCCGCCACTCCAGGATGCTGTGCGCCCGCACGAACGTCGCACGCGGCATCTCCTCGGCCAGCATGGCGGCGTCCGCGGCCGGGTGGATCGGGTCGGCGGGGTGACCGACGACGAGGGCCGGCGTGGTGATGGCGCGACGCTGCTTGGAGGACGGTGCGATCCGCCCGAAGAACAACCCGTGCACGACGGCCGCGACCGACTCCGCGCGCTGGTCGAGCGTGTCGAGCCCGATCCCCACCCAGAACGGGACCAGCCCCCGCGGCACCGGGCGGGTCACCCACCGCAGCCCGTTGACGGTGAACGGCAGGAAGCGGGCCGCGAAGAGCAGCGGTCCGAAGGCGAGGATGCCGGCCTCCAGGGCGTTGTTGAGGACCGGCATCTCCACGATCAGGCCGCGCACCCGCTCGGGAGCGATGACGGCCACCTCGAGCGACACGTTGGCACCCAGCGAGGTGCCCCCGATGACCGCCTGCGGTGCACCGAGGTGGTCCAGCAGCGCCACGACCTGCTCACCGAAGGCCGTCATCGAGTAGAGCAGCGGGTCGGCCGGCCGGTCCGAGCGCCCGTGCCCGAGCAGGTCGAGGGTCACCACGTGCAGGCCCTCGGCGGCCAGCGCACGGGCCAGCGGCTGGTGCATCCGGCGGGGCATCAGCTGGCCGTGCAGCAGCACGACCCAGGCGTCCCCGGAGCCGTACTCGGTGTACTCCAGGCGGTCCCGGCCGGTGTCACCCTCGACGAAGAACTGCCCAATGCGCTCGGAGACCAGCATGCCCAGCAATGTAGTTGCTCTCACAAGGCACTGCTGGGACCTTTCTCCCCGTGGACCTCACCCGGATCGAGACCTACTACGACGCGGTCCCCCGTGCTGTGGCCACGGTCGAGGAGGTCGGGCCGTTCACGCTCTTCCTCGCCGACCCCGCCACGGGCTGGCGGTTCTACGCCCGCCCTCGGCTCGGTGCTCCGCTCGACGCGACCCCGGACGACGTACGGCGCGTGCTGGCCCGGCAGGCCGAGCTGGAGGTCCCGCGGGCCCTGGAGTGGGTCGACGAGGTCACGCCGTCGCTGCTCCCGGCCGTCCGCGCCGCGCTGCACGAGCCCGACCTGTGCCCGCTCCTGGTCCTCGACGAGGACACGGTGCTGCCCGGGCTGCCGCCGCAGGACGGGACGACGCGCGTGCTCACCGCGGACGATCCCGACCTCCCGCTCGTCCTCGGCGCTGTCAGCGCCGCCTTCCGCGACCGCGACGAGGTCGTCGCAGCAGAGCCGGGCCGTCGGGCCG
>Ga0308175_100000357_pt1 | contig 32156 bp, 47 predicted proteins | sample PhyCR1_3_FD_203893 | JGI IMG/M metagenome (GOLD analysis project Ga0308175, IMG submission 203893) | Soil microbial communities from UC Gill Tract Community Farm, Albany, California, United States - DLSLS.C.R1 | ecosystem: Environmental > Terrestrial > Soil > Agricultural land | place: USA...
TCAGTCCGTTACGCGCAGAATCGAACGCACGGGGGCTCGTGCGGGTCTGGCGCTGGCTTCAGCGCGCCCGGTTCTGGAGGTTTGCGTGACACCCCGCTTCGTTGAACTGCTCACTTCATGGCGCGTGTCGCTGGCGGCCGAAGGCATGTCGGCGAAGACGATCAGGACGCGGCACTACGGCGTGACGGCGATGTCGAACCACTTCGACCCTGTCACCGCCACCACCGAGCAGGTCCGCAGCTGGCTGGCAGACCAGCGCTCCGGCTGGACGCGCGCCACCTACCACGGCACCGCGCGGGCATGGTTCGCCTACGTCGTCGAGCAGGGCGACCGCACCGACAACCCGATGGCCGTCATCCGCCGCCCACGCGAGCCCCGCCGCGTCCCGCGACCCGTCACGGACGAGGACCTCGAGACCGCGATCGACCAGGCAGTCGGCAACGTGCGCGCCTTCCTGCTGCTCGCCGCCTACGCCGGCCTGCGCGTGCACGAGATCGCCAAGCTGCGCGGCGAGGACATCACCGCCAAGCACATCCGAGTGCTCGGCAAGGGCAACCGCGAGGACGTCATCCCGACCCACCCGCTGGTCTGGGAGCTCGCGCAGCAGATGCCACGCCGCGGCTGGTGGTTCCCTTCCCCACGCTCGCAGCGCGGCCACATCCTGTCGAACACCGTCACCCAGCAGATCTCGCGGTACTTCACCGAGCTCGGCATCGACGCCACCGCGCACATGGTCCGGCACACCTTCTGCACCCGAGTGCTCGAGGCGTCCGGCCGCGACATCGTCCGCACCCAGCGCCTGGCCCGGCACGCCTCACCCCGCACCACAGTCGGCTACCTGTTCGTGTCCGACGAGGACCTACGCGACGTCATCTTCAACCTCGACGACGGCCGCACCAACGCCGAGGACGCAGCGTGAACGCCGTGCGAGGCGCCGCCCGATGGCAGGTGGCTGTCAACGCACTGCTCGGCCTGGTGCTGCTCGCCGCGGCCCTGTGCCTGCCCTCAGCGAGCGCCAGCCTGCCCACCTCGAGCTCGAGCTGCCACGCGACCTGGTGCGCCGACCAGTCATACGTCGAGCACGCTGCCGCCCGGTCCATCGCCGAGCAGGTCCACACGCTCACCGCCGGCCGGGACTGCTGGACGGGGAACCCGAAGCGCTGGCCGCGCACCGTCTTCGTCCACGACACCGGCACCACCGTCGTGCACGAGATGACCTTCAAGGCCGCGTGGATCGCCGGTCGGGCCGGGCGCGTCGCGGTGGACGCGAAGTGCGCCTGATGGCCGCGCTGTGGCGGCGTCTGCGTGACGAAGTCCGCTGGCACGGCCCCGGACACCAACGTCGGGTCCGCAGGCGCGCGGCGCGCCAGGGATGGGGTATTGGCCCAACCCGCCGACGCTGACGTGATCGTTGCGCGATGATAAGCGACGACCGAGACGGACCGAGATCCCGACCCAGAGGGGGCACGATGCGCAAGCTGGCAACCATAGGCGCCGTCGCGATGCTGTTGCTCGCTGCCTGCGGTGGCGGCAGCGCGAGCGGAGCGAAGTCGACGACGTACAAGACCGGCGCCGAGTTGGCTGACGCCATCGGATGCACCGCCTACCAGTCCGGCTCATCGGAGATGTACGTCGCGGACGGCGGCACCTGCACCCTCGGCAGGAACGACGCCGTGATCGTCGACACGTTCTCCAGCTCGAGCAACCGCGACAGCTACGTGCAGGTCGCGAAGTCCACCGGCGGCGTGTACGTCGTCGGTGACGGGTGGGTCGTCGGCGTCGGGTCGCAGGACGAGGCCGACCAGGTGAAGGGCAAGGTCGGCGGCAAGATCGCCTGACGCGAGAACGGAGCGGGTCAGCGCTCGAGCCACTGGGCCTTCTTGCAGACGATGTGGTGCCCGTTGCCCAGCTGGACGAACGCACGCACGGGCTGGGTGCCTCCGCGGATCCGGGCTGCTCGGCGACGTAGGTCGGCGGCGTCGAAGAGGATGATCTGCGAGCTGTGCCCCTCGAGCCGGAACGGGAACGGCTCTGCGCCGTCGAGAGTCTCGGGGAGCACCACCACGACGTCGGGCCGCACCTTCGTGTCGCCTACCAAGAACGAGCACCAGTCCACCGTGGTGGCGAAGCGACCCAGGTTGCGGACGACCACTCGCAGCTCGTCGCCCCCTCCGACGTGGGCCGGCATGAGCCCCTGCGACACCTGCACGACCGGCCCACCTCGACGCCAGGCAATCACCTGCCAGCCCAGGGACACGACACTGAGGCCGAGCGCGAGGATCGAGAGCGCGAGCATGAGCACACGGTACGGGCGCGCCTCCCCAACGGCAGGAACGACAGGAACGACGAAGCGCCCCCACACCGGATGGTGTGGGGGCGCTTCGTGCTGCGAGACTGAGCGGCTCAGGTCTGGTCGAGGCGGTGCTGGACCTTGAAGGATGCGGTCGACGCACCCGGGAAGGTCTGGGGTCGGCCGTTGGACCAGGTGACGACGAGCTCGACGGCGTAGCGGCCCGCGAGCGCCAGGTCGTCGGTCTGCCAGGTGAGGGTCCAGCTGCCTGGGCTGACGGTCTGGTCTCCCTTGGTGACGTCTCGCAGAACGGTGGTGCCGTCCGGCCGGCGGATCCGCGCCTGCACCGTGCTGGCTGTCGCGAGGGACACCGGCTGGCCGGCGCTTGTGGCGGTGCCGGTCAGGGCCGGCTCAAGGTCGCCGGCCTTCCAGGTCGTCATGCGAGCTCCAATCCGTGGTCGCTGGTCGAGGACAGTGCCAGGCCGCCGGCGGCCCGGGCGATGCGCAGAGCGGCCGGCGTCCCGTCGATGTGGACTGAGGTGCTCGCCCCGCCGAGGTGTAGGCCTGGGCTCGGCACGGATGTGGGCCCGGTGACGATCGTGACGACGGGCACGGTGGCCGAGGCGATGCTTGCCGCTGCCGGCACGCGGACGATCACGGTGAGGTGCAGCGCAGGCGGACTCGCCGCCGCGCTGGCCGGTGCGGCGGGTGCGCCCACGCGGGCGCCGGCGGTGATCGCGGGTGCCGTGGCTGCGGCGGTCGCGAGCGCTGCTGGCGGCCGTACCCGGACGACGGCGCCCGTGGCCACGTCGGGTGCCGTCGACGACGCGGTGGCGGCCGCGGCCGGCGCGTTGATGTGCACCCCGGTGGTCGTTGCCGGCGGCGCTGCTGCCGCGGTGGCCGCGGCGGCGGGCGGCTGCACGTGGGCGATCGCGCCGGCACCGATGGTGGGTGGCGTCGCGGTGGCAGCGGCGGCCGCTGCCGGGGGTGTGGCGACGACGCGGGTGCGCAGCGCGGGAGGTGTGGCGCCGGCGGCCGCAGCAGCTGCTGGCGGCCGGACACCTGCGGAGGCGTGTGCGGCGGGCGGCGTGGCGGCCGCTGTCGCCGCAGCGGCCGGTGGCGTGGCGTGTGCGTGGGCCGTGACGCCGGGTGCCGTGCTCGAGGCCGCTGAGGCCGCTGCCGGCGGCCGCACCTGCGCGGCGGCGGTGGCCACGGGCGCCGTCGCGGACGTGGTCGACGCGGCAGCCGGCGCAGCGATCGCCGCCACGGCACGAACCGCAGGCTGAGTGGCGGACGCCGTGGCCGCGGCTGCTGGCGCGGCGATGTTGACGGGCGAGCTCGACGGCGCCGGGTTCAGCGCCACGGTGTACGCGCTGATGTGGGTCGCGGCCGGGCTGGTGGTGATCGTGCCGCCGCCGTACGAGCCGGCCGCGCCCGGCGTGGTGAGGTGTCCGGAGACGGCGTTGAAGTTGACGCCGGACGCGTTGACGGAGTTGGAATTGCCGTCCTTGGTCCAGGCAGCGGGCAGCGTGACGACCGCCGCGGCGCCGGACAAGACACGCGTCGCGGTGAGCACCGCGATGTCGGAGCCGTCGTGGGCGGTGGTGACCGGCGGCAGCACGAGGCTGCTGCCGTTCGTGCCTGAGTAGTTGCTGGTGTCGAAGACGTCCGCCGGGTCGACACCGGACAGCACCAGGCCCGCGCCGTTGATGCGCGCCGCCGAACCGGCGTGCAGGTTCACGCCGCCGGCCGCGACATCGGCGGCGTCGAGCAGCCGCACGTACAACCAGGACAGCAGGACGTTGTTCTGGTTACGCGGGCCGAGGGGGTCTGACAGCGCCCACACGCTGCCGCCGGTCGCGGTCATCGTGCCCGTGCTCGAGTTGATGCTGACGAACCCGACGAACACGTGGCCGGCTGCCGTGCCGGGCGGGAACGGCAGGTTCAGGTCCTGCGCTGTCCCGGTGGCGCCGTCACGGTCAGAGGCGCATGCGCCGACCAGCGGCATGAGTCACCGCCTTCCCGCTCGGTGGTGCCGGTCAGGCTGCGGTGAGCTTCAGGACGCCGTCCGTGGCGTCCCAGGTGGCCGTCCAGTCCGCTGCGGTGGCCGAGGTGTCCGCGCCGAGGTCGACCCAACCCAGCAGCGGCGACGTCGTGGCCGTGCCGGTGGACTTGTAGACGACCAGGTAGCGGATCGTGAGGGTCTCCCCTGCGGCCGGCGTCCAGATCGTCGCGGCCGCGCGCAACGAGACCGTGTTCGATGTGGCGTCGAGGTTCACCGATTTGGTGCCCAGAGTCGCACCGCCCGCGGTGTAGCCGTTGGCGGTGGCCAGCTCGCCGGTGACGTCGTTGAAGAAGTCGTGGACGTCCTGGTCGGGCGTGTAGGTGGCGGCAACGGCCGCGACCTTGATCGTGTCGGTAGCCCAGTTGACCGAGCCGGCGGCGATCGCCTTCAGGCCGTTGCTGTACCACTTCGCGGTGGCGACCATGTCAGCCCTCCTGGGTGGTGTCGGCGGCGAGGAACGGCACGAAGCGGCGCAGGAACGTCTCGACGGCCGGCAGCGCCATCACGCGGGTGATGCCGGCGGCGATCGCCAGGCCGAGCGCGGCGTACCCGGTCGCGGCGGCCGAGTCGTGGTGGGTGGCCGCCGAGTAGATCGGGTCGGCCATCGCGGCGCCGGCGACGATGGCCTGGAAGGCGGTGCGGACGGTGGAGCGCCACGGGCGCTTGACCTGCGTCGGCTTGGGGATGGCGGGCATGAGTGGCCTCCGGATCAGAAGTGGCGATCAGTAGTGGTTGTGGGCGGCTTCACGCAGGGCGCGGAACGCCGCGTCCGTGTGCGGACCCCACGCGCCGTCAGCGGTGACGCCCAGGACGCGTTGGGCCTGCTTCACCCAGGCGCCGAGCGCGGCCTGCGACTTCGGGCCCCACACGCCGTCGACGGTGGTGTCGATGACCTTCTGGACGAGGTCCTCGCGGAACGGCTTGGCGGGTCCGCCGCCGGTGTGCCGGTACGCGGCGGTGCGCAGGCGCATCCCCCACACGTCGGTCGTCGGACCCCACTGGCCGTCAGCGCCCACCTCGAGCAGCCGCTGCAGCTCCTTCACCTGCGCGACGTCGTACACCCGCGGCAGGGGAGAAGGCTGCTGGTCGGTGGCGTAGGCCGGCCGGCCGTAGCCGACGATCAGGCCGTTGACGGGGCGCAGCTTGCGCATGACCTGGCCGCCGGTGCGGCCGCCGTTGGTGTCGGTGTTGCCCTCGATGGTCTGGATGTAGCCACCGATGACCTTCTCGACGAACCCGACGTGGGAGATCCGGCCGAGGCCGAAGTCGTAGAACACGACGTCGCCGGCGCGCGGGCCGGAGGTGTGCCACTGGCCGCGGGCCTTGAACCAGTTGGCGTGCGAGGGGGTGTAGGCGAAGCGGCCGATGATGTCCGCGGCGCGGGCCTGGTCAGCGACCCACGAAGCGAACATGTCGCACCAGGGATTGCCGTCGAGGCCATACCAGGCGCCGAACTTCGTGCGGTTCGACCCGTAGGGATTCTCGGCGTAGCCGATCTGACTGGCCGCCTTCGACAGCACGGCCACGCGGGTAGCGGTCACTGGCCCGGCTCCGTCCACTCGTCGGCGCCATCGCTCGTGTCGAGCTCGGCCGCCTGGTCCGGGTCGGGCTCCGTGCCGGCGGTGTCGGGGGACTCCTCGAGCTGGTCGGGGGTCTCGGTCTCGCCGGCGCTGTTCGGTGCAGGGGTCATCGCGGTGTGCCTCCTTGGCGACAGGGGACCGCGCTCAGCGGTCTTCGGGTCGTACAGCGGTCGGGCCGAGGTCGGGCGTCACCTCGGGATGAGCAGGGTCCAGATCGACCGGCAGCGACCAGCCGTTCTGCGCCATCCACTCGCGCAGCCGGTACTCCATCCGCAGGCCGGTGTCGAGACGCCGGTTCAACGTGCGGATCTCGTCGCGGTGACGGTCGGTCATCTGCTGCAAGTAGCGGTTGTGCTCGTCGCGCAAACCGCGGACCTCGCGCTCGAGTGCAGAAATCCGCTCGGTCAGCGCAGCCCGATCCGCGACGTGCTCACGCATCAGGCGGTCGCGTTCACGCTCGGCCGCCTCGCGCCCCGCGCGCTCGTACTCGACGTTCTGGTGGCGACCGTCGCGCCACATCCGGACGACGTAGGCGATGATCACCAGGACGACACCCAGCGCGCCCGTCTGGGTCACGTCGGGAAGCGATGCCCCCAGGTCGCTCACGGCTCACCGCACCTCTCTGAGCGGGGCCGGTGGCCCGGCCAGGCGGCGCACCTCCCTGCCGAGCAGCCAGAGGCACACGCAGTGCAGGGCGAGGTTCGCCGCAACCGGTGTGGCGAAGCGCATGCCGTGACCGTGGGCCGCGGCGATGCCCCGCACGAGTGCGATCCCGTACCAGCTGTAGACGAACACGCCGGCGAGGTGCGCGGCGATCAGCGGACCGATCCGACGCAGCAGCAGGCTCACCGCGAGCGCAAAGAAGCCGGCCACCATCCAGGCGCCCCATGCGTGCGCCGAGCCGTAGGACTCGACGACCTGCAGGGTGGGGCCGCCGACGCGCGCCGGACCCGACAGGTAGTCCAGGCCTCGGGCGCCGGTCGCGAGCGCCGTGATCCAGCCCAGCAGGACGCCGATGTGTCCGGGTGCGTGGGTGGGCCGGTAGCGGGCGAAGAGGGTCACGAGACGTGCCCACCCTCGAAAGGGCACGGCCGCCGGTCGCGGGCCACCGGTCAGGCTCCCGTCAGCTTCATCGAGAGCCAGGTGTCGGCGGTGGTGTTCGCGTTGGTCGCGAGGTTGCCGCCGGAGTTCTGCAGCCCGAAGAGCTCGATGTAGTCACCGGCGGCCATGGTGATCTCAACGGTCGGCAGGTTCGCGATCGTCGCGCCGGACGACGTCGCCGGCGAGCGCCCTGCGCTGACGATGGTCCCTCCGGCGGCGCTGCCAGCTGCGTTCTTGCGGCAGGTGACGGTGCGGTCGCCGGTGGTGTTGACGGCGTAGGCGAGGCCACCGCTGATCGTGTACTTGCCGGGGGTCTGGGCAACCAGCCGGGTCGGGTTCGTGGTGTTGTCGTGGCAGGTGTCGGTGTCGTACAGCTCGGCGTTGAGCGGCAGCACGGTGGTGACGCCGGTCGTGCAGGTGGTGCCGGTGCCGCCGGACTGGTAGGCGTACACCTTCGGTGGGCTGGCCCAGAAGGAGACCGCGTCGGCGAGCTGCTGGATCTTGGCGGCGACGCCGACCTTGTCGCCGGCCGCGAACGACGGGATGGTGGGGATCGAGCCCATGGGTTGAGGTCCTGTCTGCTCGGTCGGTCAGTAGGCCAGCGGGAAGGCGTCGAGGGCGCCGTACACGGGGTCGTCGAGCACCAGCACGTCGGACTGGCTGGCCGGGCTGGTGTTGAAGGTGACCGTCCATTGGGCCAGTGAGCACGTCTCCGACATGCCCTCGATGAACAGGTCCACCGACGTGCTCGGCGCCTGTGGCGGCAGGTTCGTGACGGTCACGCGGTCGCCGACCTCCAGGCCGAGGACGGCGTCAGCGAGCGCGTCAGGCACGGTGAGCAGGTCCACCGTGAGCGACGACATGCGCGGGGCCGGGTCGGACTGGCGCCGGGCCGCCCAGCTGGCCGCGGCGGCGACCTCGTGGTCGTCGGTGGTCAGCAGGGTGATCGTCTTGCGGTACAGGCCGTAGTCGTCGATCGAGGCCTGGTCCTTGGCCCGGAACGTGATCCCGCCCTCACGGGACGTCGTGACGTCGTTCGCGAGGAACTGGTCGTCCTGCTGGAAGCGGGGGTCGTCGCTGGTGTCAGCGGAGTCCAGCACCAGCACCGACGCGACGGCGTACCGGTGGCCGCGCGCCTGCATCACGAGCGCGCCCGCGCCGTCGACGAACAGCACGCCGCTCTCGGTGTCGACGACGTCCTGCATCGCCTGTAGCGGCGCCTTGCCGGTGGTGTCGACCCATGCGATCGACCGTGAGCCACCCGACTCCAGGTCGAGGTCCGGTACGGCGGCCCAGCGCGCGTACCGGGCGATCCGCGCGTCGCTGCTCTCGCCGGCGAAACCGGTTATGACGGCCTGACGGTGCACGGCCACACGTGAGGCGTTCAGGGCGGCCGAGAAGGCCGCCACGTGGCTGATGGCGCCCGCGAACAGGGCACCCAGCTGTGAGCCGCCGATCGTCATCGACACGTACAGCGGGAGCGTCGACCCCGCGAACGTCGCCGAGCCTGCCACTGCACCGTCGAGGTAGAGCGTGACGGTGACCGTGCCGCCAGACGGCTGCAGAGTCACCTCCGCGTCGTGCGTTGAAGAGTCGTTGACGCCGCTCGCCGAGGTGATCGCGGCCAGCACACCCTCGAACGCGCCCTTCACCGTCGCGGTGAGCTTGCCCGCGGCGGTGCCCAGCTCGACGTAGGAGCCGTAGCCGTCGACCACCGCGGCGATCCGCTGCGTCCCGGACGACACGGTGGTGAAGGACGCACGCAGGGACAGCGCGGTGAAGCCGACACCAGTGGTGAGCGCGCCAGCCAGGTACAGACCTGCCGTCGAGGACGACGGCGTGAGCGTCGGGGCCGGCAGACCGTCCGTGCCCGGGCCGGTGGAGTCGGCGAACACGAGGGTGCCCCCGGTGCCCAGCTGGGTGACCGCGAGCGCCGGCTGCCCGGCGGCCGAGGTGTCGCCCACAGTGAGGGAGTCCGCCGGCTCGCCGAGGGTGTAGTAGGCCGCCGGGGCGTCCTGCAAGATCTCCTCGCTGACGACGTTCGTCAGCTCGCTGATCTGGCCGAGCCGCTTGAAGCGGTCCACCGAGGTGAGGGCCGCCTGGGCGAACTTCGCGACCGGTGCCCACTCGACGGGCCAGGCGTCGACGTGCCCGGTGTGCCGGTAGGAGACCGGGACCGGGTTGGTGCTGAAGGTGCCCGGGGCGGTGCCCTCGTCGATCTGCACGGCGTCGATGTACGCCGTGTTCCCGGCGGCTGGCGCGGTGGCGGGCCAGATCAGCAGGTCGTGGCTCGAGGCCGTCGCCACGAAGGTGTAGGTGATCCGCTGCTGGGCGCCGAACGACGTCGACGACGAGCCGATGCCGATACCGGCGATGACGATCTCGACGGCCGGTGAGCCGGCGGGCACCCACACGTACATCGAGGCGGTGTAGGTGCGGCCCACCACGAAACCGGTGACCGTGGTCGCGGCCTGCGGGAACGAACCGCCGGCGCCCCACGTGATGAGCATCGACTTGACGCCGGAGAACGGGTGCAGCGTCGACGACGCCAGCGTGGGAGCGACCGACCCGGCCGCCGTCCACCCGACAACGCCGGACTCGAACGACGCCGCGGCCGCCGACAGCAGGTTGCCTGTGCCGAGGCGACGGTGACTGACCCGCAGACGGCGGCCGATCTTCACGTTCGGGTAGTAGGGCGAGCTGGCCAGGCCGGCGGTGAAGCGCCCGTCGCTGTTGTCCAGGATGAGGCCGCACTGACCCGGTTGCACTGTGGCGAACTCGTCGCCGCGGCCGCGGGTGACCGTGATGCCGGACGACAGCAGCGCGTAGCCCGAGACGTCCTGCCACACGGGGGCCGGGTCGTCAGGGCCGGATGCCAGGGCGAGCTCGACGCGAGGCGCAGGGATCACCCGAGCTCCAATCCGACGCCGCCGTTCTGCCGCTTCACCTTCAGCAGCGCCTGGTGCAGGACGCGGCCGTCCACCGCGAGCTGCACCACCAGGGGCTGCCCGTCCGCGGCGGCGTCTCCTGACGTCGCCGCGTAGGCCGTGTGTCCACCGGCGCGTCCCGGCACGCTCGGGAGGATCATGCCGTCCTGGTCCGGTACGAAGAGCTCAGGGCGGTGCTCGCCGACGATGTAGGACTTGCCCGCCTCGACCGGGCCACCGGCGGCGCGGAAACCCGCCTTGTTGGCCGTCACGTACGCCCGGATCGTGACCGCTGGGTCGATGTGGTCCTGCTGGTAGCGCAGCTGCGCGAGCTTGTGGATCGCCGCGTCGGCACCGGGTGTGGTGACCCGCACCGACTTGTACGACCTGGTGTTCGCGAGCGCCCGGTTGACCTGGTCCTTGAAGGTGTCGAACTTCGCTGCGGCCGATCTCAGCTTCGGGCCGATGCCAGGCACCCACCCGAACGCCAGCGCGGCGCCGTGGATGATTGCGCCCGCCACCGCCAGGAACGCCGAGGTGAGGAACTTGAAGGTCGGCTTGAGCACGTTGTTCCACATGAACGACGCGGCTGCCGAGATGCCCTGGAAGGCGGCCTGGACGATCGCGCGGAACGTCGCGGAGTGCTTGTACGCCAGGATGATCCCGCCGACCAGGGCCGCGACCGCCACGATCACGAGGCCGATCGGGTTCGCCGACAGGGCAGCGTTGATCAGCCACTGCCCGGCGGCCCAGATCTTCGATCCCGCCGCGGCGAGCTTTGTGTACGTCGAGAAGAGCAGAGTCTCCTCGGCCGCCTGCTTCGACACGAACGCCTGGATGCGCTGGGCGACGATCAGCGCGTACACCGCGGCGGTGAAGCCACCGACCACGCCGAGGCCGATCTTGACGACCTTGCTGTTGTTCGTGACCCAGGTCGTCACCTTGATGCCTGCGCCGGCGACCTTGAGCAGCGCTGGTAGCAACTTGGAGCCGACCGTCTCCTGCAGCTCACCGAACTCGTTCTGCAGGATGGCGCTCTGCCCGGCGGCGGTCTTGCCCTCGTTCTCGGCGAACCCACCGACCTGCGTGCGCAGCCCGCCCATGATCTCGTCGAAGTTGCCGGCCAACGACTTGGTGTCGGTGAAGTTGATGCCGACGTCCTTCAGCGAGCGCCCCTGTCCGAGCAGCGCCTTGCCCAGGTCGCGGGCCGCGGTCGGCAGGTCCTTGCCGGTCTTCGACGCGTAGTCCTGCAGCAGGGGCGTCAGGTCGGTGATCTGCTTGCCGGTCAGCTTGAATCCGGCGAGCACGGACTGGGCGGACGCGGTGGCGTCGTCGTCGTACTTCGTCTTCAGCTCGAGCTGGCTGTTGAGTGCCTGCAGCGCGCCGATGTTGGTGTCTGCCAGCCGCGGGAACCGCTTGAAGGCGTCCTCGAGCGCCGCACCCGACTCCTGCGCTTCGGTGTACGCCGCGACAGAGTCCTTGCCGAACTTGACGATTGCGGCGCCGGCCAGCGCGCCGCTGCCGACCGCGAGCGCCTTCATCTTCGAGAAGCGCCCGCCGGAGTCCTCGGCGTGGCGGCCGACCTTGTCCAGGGTCGCCGACGCGCCGCGGTCGCGGGCGAAGATGTCGAATCCGATGCTGGTCGACACCTGATCACCGCCCTCTCCTGGTCGTCACCCGTCGGCCTGCTGCAGCTGGCCTTGCAGGTGCTTCTCCTGCTCGATCGCGGCGTCAATCCACCGCCGGCCGTTGTCCCACTGCTCGACCGTCAGGTGGCCGTGCTCCCACGGGCGCACGTGTAGGTAGTGAGCGAACGCCCACTCGTACCGGCGCCTCAGCTGCTCGCGGGGTCCGAGCCTTTTGGGTCGGCGGCCCCTGCCGCCGCGGCCGCCATCTCGTCCAGTACCAGGACCTCGAGCGCCTCGCGCTGCTCGTCGCTGAGGTCGTTGCCCTGCGCCCGGAGCACCTCGAGGGCGCGGGCCTTCTCCTCGGCGTCCAGGTCGACGTCGAGCTCGTCGAGGGAGAACACGACGTCGCCGTACTTCAGGGTGGGGTTGGAGCGGCGCAGCAGCACGAACAGCAGCGCGTGCCTGGCCTGCGCGGACCCGGCCATGAACTTCTCGCCGAACTCCTGGTAGGTCCAGCCGGTGTGCCGCTCGATGACCTCGGCTTCGGTGGAGCGCAGCTTCGCCGGCGTGAACGCCCACTCCTGGCGCTCACCGCCCTCGGGCGTGTAGATGATCAGCATCGTGCAGGTTCAGCCCTTCTCGATCTCGTGCGCGGTGCGCTCGATGGCCTTCATGACGTGGTCACGCACGAGCGGGGCGCGCTGCTCGAGCGGGCGGGTGTACCAGCCGGTTCTGATCTGCTGGGTCACCCAGGCCTTGCGGTTGCCGTACACCGGGTGACGCAGGCGGCCGCGGCGGTCCATGGCTCCGATGTCGTGGGCGTTGGTGGCCTTCAGCCGCACGCCGACCTGCTTGCCGCCGGTGCGGGTCTGCACGCTCATCCTCGAGCGGGCCACCACCCGGTTCAGGCCGCCCTTCGACGGGAGCTCGGCGAGCGCGCTGGCCTTCGCTGCCTCGTTGAGCGGCCGGCCGACCTGGCGGATCCCGGCGAGCAGGTCCTTGCGCAGCTGCTTGTCCGCACCGCGGAGCCGCTTGCCCACGATCGCGAGCTGCTCGGCCCCTTCGATGCGGATGTCCATCAGAGCGCCGTGTCGGTGGAGATGTACTCGCAGGTGATCGGGTTGTTCGTCAGGTCGTTGAGCCCGGTGAAGTTGAAGCTCGGGCTCACGACGTCCGGGCCGCCCAGCTGGGGAGTGTCGCCGTCGAGGGCGACCGCCGGGATCTTGATCCTGAACGTCTCGTAGTAGGTGCTCGCGATGTTGGCGCCCACGAACTCCCAGATCAGCGAGAAGTTGCCGTCCGCGGCGAAGACGTCGGCGAAGACGGTCTTGTCGACGAAGTCCGTCTCGATCGTGCCGGTGATCGACACCCGGTCGTTGACGAGGGGCTCGGCCTTCAGCCCACCGCTGTTGGCGTAGAACCGGTCCGTCTTCTGCGCCCGCGTGATCTTCGTCGTCACCTTGCGCACGCCGCTGACGGCGGCCTCCGCCCCGAACGCGCCGATCTTGACGTTCATCTGCGCGAAGTGGAAGGGCTTGAGCCCGGTGGTGTACGACGGCGCAGCGAGGGTCTGGACCTCGGAGACCTGGCGCGCGTCCAGCGACAGCTGCGCGGTGAGGAGCTCACCGACACCACACGCGAGCGTGGTGTCGACGACCTTGCAACCCAGGTAGGTGTAGGGCCGCACCGTGCCTGTGGTGTCCGGCACGCCGACCTGCGCGGTCAGGTAGCGGCCCACGTTGTCGACGAGGGTGTGCGTCTGCAGGTACGCCGCGGTGGCGCCCTGGACCAGCGGCGTGACCGCTCCGCCGAAGATCTGAGCCAGCAGCAGGCCCATGTTCTTCTGCGTCACCTCGAGCTCGACGTCGCCCGATGCGTCCTGCTGGGTGACGACCCGACGCGAGACCGGCTGCACCAGGCGGCCGGCCGCGAGGCCGCCGCCCTGCACGACGTTCTTGTTCTTCTTCAGCGACGCCGAGTTGATCTCGATGAAGCGGGTCGGCGCCTGGTAGGTGCCGTACGACGCCTCCGCGGCGATGCCGAGGCTGCCGGCGAGTCCACTGCCAACGCTCACAGGTCAGCCCTCCTGGCCGTAGGTGTCGCGCAGCTCGTCGCGCGACAGGTCGGTGATGTCGCCCTCGGTGGCGAGGTTGTGCTGGACGACGTACGCCATCCACTCCTCGCGGGAGGCGTTGCCGCGTGGGCGGTCGGGACGCTCGAGCACCGCCACCGCGCGGTCGTGCGCGGACTGCGCGGCCTCGTCAGCCGGCTCCCAGAGGCCGTCCTGCTGGGTGTAGGCGTACACGTCGGCGTCGGGCACGGTGAGCACCTCGCCGGCCGGCACGGTGCGCCCCTCCCAGGGGACGTCGCGAGACTCGCTCGAGACGTTGCGGATCTGCGGCACGGCTGCTCCCTCGTTGTCGATCGGGTGAGTGCGTTGGTCAGAGGCGGGCGCGGAAGGCGATCTCGAAGAGGACCAGCGCGGTGGCCCCGTCCTCGGTGTTGTCCTGGCGCAGCTGGAGGCTGTCGCCGAAGGTCACCCAGAGCGCCTCGGCGACGCCCAGATCGCCCGGGCGGCCCGCCGGGCGGGTGAGGTCCTGCACCGCGGCGACGACGGCGTAGGCGTCAGCGCGGGCCTTACTCGGGTCGCCGTCGCCGTTCCACGCCAGCGCGACGCACGTGATGGTGCCCTGCTCGTCACGCGCGGCGCCCGTGCTGTTCGCCCAGGCCTGCTGCGACGTCGCCGACGTCGCGGCGTCCGCGTCGTCCGGGTCCGCCACCCCGATGAACAGGTAGCTGCCGGGGTTCTCCGAGACGCCGTAGCCGTCGACCACGGTCACGCCGTCCAGCGCACCACCGGCGACCGCGAGCGCCGTGGACTGGCTCACGAGCGCGTCGAGGAGCGCAGGCACTGCGCTGGTGCCGGTGGCCATCAGGCGATCCCGGGCCGTTGGTACGGCTCGATGAGGGTGAGCACGAAGTACGGCAGCGCGTACGGCACCGCGGCCGGCTCAGGGGTGCGGCCGGGTCGCTGGCCGCCGCCGCGCTGGCTGGACCAGAAGTGCCTGAGGAGCACCTTCACCGCCAGCAGCAGGTCGTCCGGTACGTCGCTCCAGCCGGCGACGTAGGTGACGATGTACTCGCGCGCCGACAGCGGCAGCGCCGTGTAGTTCGTGACCACGCCGCTGATCGGGTCGATGTCGAAGCCGGACAGGTCCAGGGCGGTGGCGCCGGGCAGGATCGGTGTGACCGTGGTCAGGGAGATCACCGGGACCGGCAGCACGAGCGCCTGGCCACCTGGCACGCGGATGGTGCGGGTGGTCGGCTCGAGCGGGCCGGTGTAGTGCGCGATCGCGCGCTCAGCCGCGTCGATGAAGGCCTGCAGCTCGCTGTCGTCGACGTCCGCGGTGATGTTGAGGTGAGCCTTCGCTTCGTCCAGGGATAGCGCCGACACCGGGTCAGCCCGTGACCTGCTGCGAGCCGGGCTCGGCCGTGGCCGGCGCGGCGGCCACGACGTCGGGCCCGGGCTGCGCGGCGTCCTGGCCAGGCCCGGTCGGCGTCACCGTGCGGGACTGCCTGCGGCGACGGCGGGCGGGCGGCCCGTCTGCGGTCGCCTCCTCATCCGCCCACTCGGCGAGCTGCTCGTAACCGCGGCCGCGCAGCGCGCCGGCGGCCTTTGCGTCGCGCCGGAACTGCTCAGCCATCTGCGGCCACGACTGGTCGCGCTCCTCGCGCAGCTGGCGGTAGTTGTCCTTCACGTCGTCGGCGATCAGGTGACTGCTGCTGGACATCGCGGGTGCTCCCTCGTGCAGGGGTCGGGTGGTGATCGAAGCGGGGCGGCCGCGCCCGCCGCACATGGGGATGCGGCGGGCGTCGGCCGCGGGTCAGGACGAGCTCGAGCTGCCGCTCGAGGTCCCGTCGCTGGATGAGGTGACGGTGATCGGCGCCGGTCCCGGGTTGGGGATGGTGCCGCTGTCGGGGTCGACGTCGGAGGCGTCGTCGACCTCGTACCGCTCCTTCAGCGCCTTCTGGACGTCCGGGTCGTCGGCGAACCCGCCGACCTGGGCGAGCGGGTCGCGGCGCACCGACTCGATGGCCCGGGACTTCGCGGCCGCGAGGCCGTGGTCGCCGACGCCATCACCGGGGTCACGGTCCTTCGCCCACTCGGCGAGGTGGTTGTAGCCGGCCTGCGGGTCGGCCTTGTGCTGCTCGGTCCACTCCTTGGCGAGCTTGCCCATCTCGGTCTTGGGCTTGGTGCCAGCGGCCGCTGCTCGGTCGCGGGCGATCTGGTCGTAGTTGTCGCGCGTGGCCTGCGGGATGAAGTGCTCCGCGGGCAGCGCGTCCACGCTCTGTGTCTTGGACACGGTGGTGCCTTCCTGCTCGACGACTTGCTCTGGTGGGTGCCTGGCGCCGGACGACGTGCGTCCGGCGCCAGGCGGTTGAGCCGGTCGGCTCAGAAGGTCGGCGCGATCTGGCCGTTGCCCGCGGCGGCGTCCAGGCCGCCGGTCTTGCCGAACGCCGTCGGGTACCGGCCGGCGGTGAACGCCGCGTACCCGTAGGTGACGAGCTTGACCGTGAGGTTGCCGCCGAGGGTCTGGTCGAACCGCAGCTGGCGCGGCATGCCGTCGCCGTCCTCCCACAGCAGCGCGTGGGCCGGGTCGATGACCAGGGTCGGGTCCTCGCTGTTCGTGCCGACGTTCGTCGGCACGTTGGCGTCGGTGATCACCGGCAGTCCCGCGAAGGAGCCGACCACGACGTAGCCGGAGCGGACGTCGGGGTCGTCGCCGTCGCCGCCGTAGGCACCCGGGTTGTCGTTGATGCCGACCGCGTTCATCGGCGCCTGCGCGGGCAGCAGCGGGCGGCCCTGGCTGTCGACCTGCGCGGTGAGCCAGCCCCAACGGCGCGGGTTCATCGCGATCAGGCGAGGCTGGATGCCGCGACCCTGGCCGGCGATCGCGGCGATCTGGCCGGCGACCTTCAGGTTGAAGTTACCGATCGTCAGCGCCGCGCCGTAGGCCGTGGCCGCGTTGATGCCGGCGGTCTGCAGCATGCCGAGCATCTGGTTGCTGGCGCCGGATCCGTTGGCGACCTGACGGTCGAGCTCGGCGTGGTAGGCGCCGGCGAGGTCGGTGTACACGATCTCGTCGGTGCCCGGGGCGCCGCGCTCCAGGGACTGCCGGGAGACGTCCTGCTGGCCGCCGATCGTCACGACCGGCACCGTCAGGTTCGCCCACACCTCGTCGGTGTTCTGCAGCGCGGTGTTCTCCGTGGCCTGCGAGGCCGCGGCCGCACCGGTGGTCCCGCGGGGCACGATCACCGACATGCCCTGGTCGGGCAGCGGGAGGTGGCGCACCGCGTTCGCCAGCGGACGGCCGGCGCGGATGACCGGCGCGGCCAGGTCGACGAGGTACTGCGGGACGACCAGGCCGGCGAACCCGCCAGTGGCCACGGCGCGCTCGCTCTGCGCGCCCTCGCCCTCGCGCTCGACCTCGACCATGTGGCGCTGCAGCCGCTGCTGCGCCCCCATGTCGCCCTGCTGGGAGCGGTAGAAGTCGCTGAAGAACGACGCCTTGCCGCGCTTGGACTTCTCCTCGGAGTAGGTGCGCTCCTCGCTGGTGACGGTGACCGGCGCACGGCGGTCGGCGGTGGTGCCGTTGGCGCGGGACAGCTCGCCGGCGAGGCGCTGCGCGGCCTCGTCGGAGCGCTGCTCGGCCTCGAGGTCGACGATGCGCTGCTGCGAGGCGGCGACCTCGTCGTCGATGGCGCGGATCTTCTCCTGCGCCTCGCGCACCTTCGTGGCCTCGTCGTCGGTGGGGTTGCGGGGCTCGGCGCCGTCGCTGCCCGCGCACGCTGCGCGGACGTCCTGGATGGACTTCTGGTGCTTCGACCGCTCCTCGAGCTTCGCCTGCATGGCGGCCCGGATCTGCGCGATCAGCTGTGCGATCGTCACGGTGACGACTCCTTCGTGATCAGGGGTGTGGTGCTCGCCCCTCCGGCGACAGGCGGTGACTCCAGGCAGGCCGTAGCGCGCGCGGGTCCCTACGCGAGGCGTCGGGGCAGACCCGGCCGGCGGCCGGGACGAATGGTGGGCGCGGCGTCAGAGCGTCACGGGCGCGAGGACCGTCGAGCGGTCGACGCTGACGAGCTCCTCGAACGACATCGCCTGCGCCCGGCTGGCGCCGCGGCGCGACCGCTCGACGTGCAGACGCTTCTCGAGGTCACGTAGGGCCTGCTCGGTGAGGTCCTCGAGCTTCGGCAGCTGCTGCCCGCGCAGACCGGAGCCGGCGGTGTAGGGGTTCGCGCCGTAGCCGACGATCGCGACGTCGCCGCGGTGGATGTCGTACTCGTCGATGTGGTACTCGGTCCAGTCACTCGACCACGACCCGGAGGTGATGACGAAGCGGAAGCTCATCTCGTCGATGAGCCCGCTGCGCAGCTTCGGGGCGATGTACGCGACGTCGGCGTCGCCGGCGTCCAGCGCGGGCGCATCGGCCAGCAGGCCAGACTCGTCCTCGGTGAGCGTCAGCGTGCCGTTCGTCGTCCGCGCGATGCGGCGCAGCGAGTCGTGCGCCAGCACCAGCGGCACGTCGAGGTCCGGCGTTGACAGCGAGCGAGCGCCGGCACCAGCGGAGACCTGCTCTGTGTAGGGCCCGAAGAAGTCCCACATCTCGTAACCGCGGTCGTACACCGAGGCGTAGCCGGTGAAGTGCAGCGCGTCAGCCTCACCGTCCGCGGCGCGCAGCTCCATGCGCTGCGCGCGGACGCGGACCAGAGCCGGGCCGGGCTGCTCCCCGGCGCGACGCTCACGGGGCCGGTCGCCAGCGGCGCGGACGCCCGCTGCACGGGCCTCCGCTGCCGCCTCGAGGATGCGGTCGAGTGCGCTCATGAGGTTGCTCCTCCGGTCGGTTGCGCCGCGACGGGCGGCAGCGAGTGGCCGAACAGGCGCAGGAACTCCTGCTCCTGCTCCGCGGTGAGCGGTGGCCGGTTGTCCGCCTCGCGCCACTCGTTCGGCGTGAGCGCGCGGTTGGTGACCTTGTAGGTGAGGATCTGCGCCGCCGTCAGCGGGTCCATGCGCAGCAGCGCGTCGCTGTTGAGCTTGACGAACCGGGGCCGTGAGATCAGATCCGACAGCGCATCCTCGCGGCGCTTGACCGCCGGCCCGATCGACGTCACCAGCAGACCCACCATGCGCTGACCGAGGTTGGCGTAGGTGACCGACGAGCCCGACGCGCCGGCGTCGATCATGTCCGCCGGCACGTCGAAGAATCGGCACACGTCCGCGACGCTGAACTTCATCGTCTCGAGGAAGGCGGTCTGGGAGGCGTCCGCGCTGATCATGTCGTATTCCCAGTCCTTGCCCATCACGAGCACGCCGCCGCCGGTGGACGTCGCCTCGTGGCGGCCCTTGACCGCAGCCGCCTGGTCGTCGGTGAGCACGCGTGCGGTGTTCTTCATCTTGGCCGCCGGCTTGGCGCCGCCGTCGAACCACTGCAACGCGAAGTCCTGCGCGGAGGTGTACTGGCCGATCGCGTAGGCCGCGGCCGCGAGCGGCGACAGGCCGACCGGCGAGCCGGCGACGACGTACTGACGCTCGTGCCACACCTCGAGCGCGGTGTACGTCTTCGAGCCGACCCGGTACTGCACCGAGCCGTCAGCCTTGACGACGACCCGGACCTTGGCCGCCTCGAACAGGTCGATGCGCGCGGGCAGCCCCAGGCTGTCGCGGTCGATGATGAGCCCGAAGGTGTTGCCGTAGCCGTCGAGGTCCATCTGGGTGGCGTACAGCCACTCCGCCGCGGTCGCCCGGTTGCCGCCGATGTGCAGCGCGCCGGGCTTGGTGAGGATGTCCGGCTTGGTCGGGATCTCGACCTGGACGCCGTCCACGCGGCGGAACTGGTCCAGCGGCAGCGAGCTGACGAGGTTCGCTCGTAGACGCCGGCATGCCCACACCGCCGAGTGACGCTGGGCTCCCTGGCCGTCCGTGCGGCTGTGGCGGGTGCCCCAGCGCCGTGGCATCCCCGCTGCCTCCGCGAGGGCGTCCAGGTTCGCAGCGCGGCTGCGGAACAGGCTCACAGCTCGCCCAGCTCAGGGCTGCGCGCGGCCGGTCGCGCGTGAACGTAGGAGGCGACCAGGCACGCGACGCCGACGACGAGGAGCGCCGCAGCCGGGCGCCACACCAGCCACGCGAACGCGGCCAGCGCTGCCGCGCCGATGATGTCCGCCGCGGTGGTGAGGACGGTGCGCAGCACGATCGCGTCTCCCCTCAGTGGATGCTCGCCAGCAGGTCGTACTCCGGCTCGGTCTCGACGTCGGCGACGTATGCGGCGAACGTCACCGCCTCGAGCGAGTCGATCTCGATGAGCGGGTTCGCTCGACGCCAGGCCCACCGGTCACCGATCGCGCGCTTGCCGGCGCCCACCGCGGCGGCCTCGAGCACGGGGTCGCCGTTGTGCACCAGCTGCTGTGGCTCTTCGAGCACCATCACCAGGAACCGTGCGCACGCCGCGGTGACGTCCGCGGTGTTGAGCCGGCGCACGTCCAGGCCGGCCGCCTCGAGGTCGTCGATGAGGAAGGCCGCGGGACCGCCGGCGTCGACAACGAACGTGAGCGGGCCGTGCGCGTTGTCGAGGTCGACGCAGCGATCCACCATCCACGACGTGCCACGCCGGCGATCGGCGACCTCGACGTGCAGGCGCCGGTCGTCGCGCACACCGGACATGCCGATGCTGCCCCACGACTGGTCCAGGGTCACGGCGAGCGCCACGGTGGGCGAGACGTGGTCAGGGATCTGCGAGCCGGTGAAGGGCACCGGCTGACCGGTCTGCTCGTCGAGGTCAGGTGGGTCGGCGATCGCCTGCCAGGCGGTGCTCGTGATGACGCCGCCGCCGAGGGCGTCTTCCCAGACGCCGAGCCGCTCGCGCTTCCACAGCTCGTCGTCACCGAAGGCCCGGCGCTCGTCCGCGCAGTACTCCTGGGTTAGCTCGCGCGTCTCGAAGGACGGGTTCGCGTTGATGAGCGCCTGGCGCAGACCGTCCGGGTCGTCGAGGTTCACGCCCAGTGGGTTGCCCCACTCGAAGTACGCGAGCCGGGAGTCGCCGCCCGGGCGCCCCCGGTCGCGGATCTTCGTCAGCTGGTCCGAGTCGTGCAGTCCGGCGCTGGACAGGTACCAGATCTGCGGGTTCGGCGCCTCGGTCATCGTCGGGACGATGGCCGCCATGTCGTGCGCGTCCAGGCCCGCGAGCGCCTCGTCGAGGTAGAGCTTGTCGACCTTGTCGAAGCCGCGGCCGCTGACGCGCGAGCGGGCGAGGAAGCGGAGCTCGACGCCGTCGACGGTGGTGAGGCCCTCTTCGCCGTGGCTGTTCCGGAAGTTCTTGTCCGGCACGCGCCGGCGCAGCTCGGGTGAGCGCTGGATGAGCTTCTTCAGCCGGGCGTACGTCTTCGCGGCGGTCTTGAACTGGTGCGCCGAGTAGATGATGGACTCGTACTCGGTGGTGAACAGGTCGGCCAGCAGTGCCGCCTCGATGATGGCGCCCTTGCCGTTCTGCCGTGGCACGACGATGCCGACCTCGAACGCCGACCAGCGGCCGTCCGGCAGCTCGCCCATGGCGTGCTCGAGCACCAGCTGCTGCCACGCGTCGAGGTGCAGGCCGGCGACGGCCGCCAGGCGCACCGCGAACGAGCCCGCGCTGGACGCGTGCTCGGGCCACGACGCGAATCGCGGTGGCGCGCCGTGCTCAGGCACCTTGCTCGCGTTCCTTCCGTTCGCGCCGGGCCTTGGCCACCTCGTCCTCGGCCGGCTGCGAGTCGGCGTCGCCCGGGCCGTTCGCCGGCTCCGGCAAGCCGCCCAGCACGCCGAGGACCATGCGCAGCTCGCGCGCGACGTAGGGGTTGCCCCCGTCGTCGACCTCACGCGCGAGTCGTTCAGCGATCGCTGCGAACGGCGCCTCAGCAGGGTCGGTGGCGTAGCCGGCGACACGGGTGTGAACCGCGCGGTAGACCGGGCCGTCCGCTGGCGGCGGCGTGGTGTCGCGCACCGGCTCGACGTCGAAGTCGGCGGCGGCCTCGTCCTGGTCGTCGAGCTCGTCGCCGACGAGCTCGAGGTCGTGCTCCCACAGGACGTCGACGATCTCGGCGAGCCGCGCCGGGCCGATGCCGGGGATCGACAACACTTCGTCCTCAGACAGCGCCGCCAGGTCGTCTAGCGTCCGAATCCCTTGCGCCACAACGGAATCAGTCCAACGGTAGCCGGTCAGACGTGCGTCGATCCGGCGAGCCACGAGGCCAGTCCTCCCATGCGCACGGGGGGAAAAACTTTGACTGAGACGAGGGTCATAGACCCCGTCGTCCTAAAAATCCGGCCGCGCGTCGCGGTGTCACGCTCCGAGGTCGTGCAGGGCGGTGCTGATCTTCGCAGCGAGCGCGTCGCGGTCCGCCTTGACGACCGCCGTTGCGGCCTGGGCTGCGGCGAGGTCCGCCGTGGCCTGTGCGAGCTGTGTGGTGAGTGCACTGCGCTCGGTCTGCGACTGCTCGAGCTGTGCGGTGAGGTCGGCGACCTGCGCCTGCAGCTGGGCGATCTGGTCTGCCGGGTCCGGCGGGGCCGGCGCGGCCTTGGCCTCGAGCACTGCCTGCTGGAAGGCGGTGAGCCGGTCGCCGGTCAGCTGCCAGGACCGGCCGTCGCGGTTGTTCACGTTGGAGTTGAACGCGAGCAGGAAGTCGAACAGGCCCGTGCCCTGCGCGTAGCCGATCGCCGCGGTGAGCGCGGCGCCGTCGTAGGTGCCGAACTCGCCGATGCCCAACCGCCCGGAGTACCCGACGCGCTGAGCCCAGGCTACGAAGCCCTGCATCCGCGCCAGCACCGTGTCCTTGTCGGTCTGGTAGGTGTCGGCCGCGACGAAGTCCAGGTTCATCTGCAGGGCGACCGGCAGCCACTGGCCGATCACGTCATCGCTCAGACCCATCGGGCCGGTCGAGAACGCGTACCCGTTGAAGATCGAACCCCAACGCACCACCGAGTAGCCGGCAGCGACGGCGGCCAGGTGGTCGAGCATGCCGGCGTACTCGGCCGCGCTGCCCTTGTCGCCGACGAGCGGGTTGGACTGCGATGCGATCGGCTCGTGGTGAGCGGTCACGTACACCGGAACGCCGTAGCCCTGCAGCGTCGCGAACGCCGCCTTGGCGTCGGCGTCGCGCTGACCGTTGGCCACCTGCGCCCACGTCGACGCACCGGTCTTGAAGGACAGCACGACCGTGCGGCCGGCCGCGGCCTCGCTCGGGACGAGCGCGATGTCCTTGTCGGTGAAGTCGTCGAGGAACACGCGGCGCGCCTCGATCGGGCCGACCTCGGCCAGGCGCGCGTCCCACTCGGCCTTCGGTGCGCTCATGCCAACGAGAGCGGTCATGACTGGTCTCCTCACCACGCCCGCGACGGGCGGTGCTGCGGCGGATCGCCGGCCTTGCGGCTGGAGTTGCAGCGCCAGTGCGCTGGCCTGGTCCGCTCGATCGGCGGGACGCGCGTGCCGTGAGTGGCGACGGGGTCCAGGTGGTCGAGGGTCCAGCTCTCCGGATGCCGGGCTGGCAGCGTCAGGTCGATCGGTCGATGACAGATCCAGCAGACCGGCGGGTACATCTTGCGGGCCTGCTTGCAGAGCAGCTGCCACGCACGGCCGCGGCCCTTCTGCGTCGTCGTCCGTCGAGGTGGTGTCACGCTGGCTGCCCGGCCGAGAGCAGTTGCGCCGCCCCGCACCTACACCGGTGCGAACGTCCAGCGTGACCCGTCGTCGCCCTGCACGTAGCGACCGGCCGCGGTCCCGACTCGCCGCCGTCGCGGCCCGGGAAGCGCGGAACCCGGCGGGCGCTGGGCGCTCGACCGGGTTCTGGGGACACGTCGTCCGTGTCGAGAACAGCGTGACAGCACGCGGCCGCGATGTCCAGCAGGCGCGTCGACAGCACGGTCACGCCTCGCTGCGGGCAGCCCGGATCCGCTCGATCCGCGCCTCATGCACCTCGAGTAGCACGCGGACGTCGCGCACCCTGTAGATCGGTCGGCACCGACCAGCGCCGACGTCGACGAAGCCGACCGAGGCGAGGCGGCCCCGCTCCGCCCACTTCCGGATCCGCTCAGGCGTGACCGGCCTCTGCAAGTGGGTCAGCGCGCGGCTGCACTCGATCGCCGTCAACTCCTGGTCATCGACGGCCTCGCGGAGCCGATCAATGCTCCCCTGGGTGTCCCACGTCTCGCCGCACGACGGGCACGTCACCTGCGGCTGCGTCGGCACCGAGCGGGCCGGGTCACCCACCAGCTCGGCGTCCACCTCCTGCGCGACACCGCACGTGCACGTGCCGATGAACATGCGGTGAGTCGGGCGGTCCACCAGCTGCCACAGCCGCTCGCTCCTGTCGAGCAGCTGGTCGTACCAGGCGAGCTGCGCGTCGTCGACGAACCGTCGCAGCAGCAGGACGTGCGAGCAGGTGAACAGGGCCCGCTGCCCGACCGTGCGCTCGGCTCGCCACGCGTCGGACGGCATCCAGAACCGGTTCACGATCGCGTCGACAGCCGCCTCGAGCTCACGCAGCAGCTGGGTGACGCGCGGGTCGTACGGAAGGGGCGTCTCATCACGCCGCCCGCCGCCCGAGCCCAGGCGAGCACGACGGGTGTAGGTGACCATCGCGGCGTCGACCAGTGCGGTCACCTCGCCCAGCGCGCGCTCGAGGCGCTCGGTGCACGAGCCCGCGCCCTGGCAGAGCAGACCGTCTCCGCTGCGGCGGTCACGGCACCAAGGACACATCGTGCGGACGCTCACGGCTGCACCATCCGGGCGCGCCGGCGCTCGAGCGCCTTGCGGACCCGCCACTCGACCTCGAGTCCCATCGCCGCGCCGTACACCAGCGCGAGCAAGGCGACCGTCCAGCACACGATGCGGCGCCTCACAGCGACCGCCTCCGCGCGGCCGCCCGGGTGGTGTCGACACCCAACGCCCACCGCGCCGCATGGCCAACGCCACCCAGGTCACTCGGGTGCTCGACAGCAGCCGGGCCGCGGTCCTCGACGTAACCCAGGGCCGGCGCCGCCGGGTGCGCGTCGTCGTAGCCCATGCGCTGCGCGGCCTGACGCCTCGCCGTCCAGTCGGCCCGGTGGTACCACTGGCCGGCGAGCGGGCCGTCGACGCACGCCACCAGGTCACGACCTGACAGCGGGGTCGACTCCGGCGATCGCCTCGAGGTGTCTCGACGGCGGGTCACGATGCCAGCACCTGCTCGCGACGTCGAGCGCGCTTGGCGAGCCGCTGGTAGATCCGCTCGCCGGCCCGGTGGCGCGCGTCCACCGAGCCGCCCTTGATGGCCGCATGCGCAGCGCGCAGCTCGTCGTCGGTCCAGGCGAACTCCTCGACCAGCTGCCTTGGACCCAACGGCCCGCGCAGGCCGTGCACCTGGCCGGGGGTCAGAGCGGTCCGGGCCGCCTTGAGGTGCGCCCGCTGACGGCGGACAGTCACCTCGAGCCCGTTGAGCCGGAGCGCTGCCGCCACGAGCGCGTCGACCAGCTGGCGGCGCGAGTACTGCGCGGTCGCGGCGAGCGCCTCGTCAAGGTCGTCCGCAGCCAGGGCCGCGATGACGGCCGTGGTCGCGGCGCCGGCCCGGGCACGTTCGGTCAGGACAGGGTCTGGCTGTGGGAGTGCGTGCAGGGTCATGTCGCTCCTCGGGTGCGGGGTCGTCCACGAGTGGCTCGCTTGGGTGCAGTGAGCGGATCTGTTGGCTTGGTGGGTGGTGGAGGAGCGGGAGAGCGTCCCGTCCCGACCCGTCCCGACCCGGCAGATCCAGATCTCGTGGGCAGGTGATCTGCAGATCCGCGGTGTCCGGCTGGGCGTCGGGTCGCGGTGGGCGCCGGGGAACCGTTGCGCCTGGTGGTGGCCGGGGAACCGTTGCCACCGGGGGTGTCGCTCGTGGTGCTGGGGGCCGCGGTGCCCGGCTGGGCGCCGGGTCGCGTGGGGGCCGCGGTGTCCGGCTGGGTGCCGGATCGCGTTGCGGTGTCCGGCTGGCTGCCGGGTCGCAGGTCTTCGCAGGCCGGGACCTGGTGGCCGTGGGTGGCCAGCCAGGCAGCCGTTGCTGCGGAGTACAGGGGCTGCAGCGGTACGGGCTGCAGGGGGTAGCGGTCGTCGGCGTCTTCGCGGTCTCGGCGGCCGGCGTTGCAGGCGCCGCACGCGATCACGAGGGTGTCGACGGTGGCGGCCTGGCCGGGGACGCGGTGGTCGTAGGTGCCGCGCCGGCCGCCCTTGCGGGCTTTCCAGCTGACGACGCATCTGCAGTACCGGCAGGCGTCGCCGTCACGCAGCCGCACCGGCACGGTGAGTGCCGGGTTGGCTGAGTCCTCGCGCTGCTGCCGCTCCCAGTCGATCTCCGCCTTCAGGCGCATGTGGATGAACTCGGGGTCGTCGACGAGCTGCCACGCCGGGACACCGGCGACCTTGACTCGTTGGACGTACCCGGCCTTGCGCGCGAGCTCGAGCAGCCGTTCGGTGCGAGGGCCGCCGAGCATCCACGCCGTGCCCTCGTCGATCACGTAGTCCGTGGTGTGGCCGGCGGACTGCAGCGCGCAGCGCATCACGAACCCGAAGACCTCGTTGACCGCGACGTCGCGCTCGAGCACGTGGTCCGTGAGCGAGCGGACCAGGGCGACGACGCGCATGACGATCGGGTGCGTCGCGGCGTTGTCGCCGGTCTTGAGCCACGGCACGAGCTGCAGGCCTCCTCGAGGCGACGGGGCGGTGTGGACGATCGAGCGCGCACTGGGATCACCCGTCGTCGGCGAGCGCCGACGCATCGGTCAGCGTCTGGCGCCAGCGGGCGACGGCGTTGACGTCGATCCACCCGGTGCGCAGACATGGCCGGCCGGGATGACCGGCCTGGGTGAACGCGTGGAGCACTTCCTGCAGGGTCCGCTCGAGCGCGAGGGTGCGCTGCTGCTCGCGCGCCAGCCGCAGACGGAGTCCCTCGAGCTGCTCCCAGGTCGGCTGGCTGGTCACGGGAGCACCTGCGGCCGGTAGGGGGCGCTGCATGTCGGGCAGGTGCCGGTGCGGGCGCCGTGCTCGGCGGTGGCCTTGCGCTCGTCGGCGCGGATGACGGACTCCCAGCAGTCGCCGCACCCTTGGCCGCCGACTGTGCGGCCGCGGGAGTGGCCGAGTCGCTTGCAGCGGGCGCGGACGAGGGCTGCGAGAGGGTGCGCGTGGTCGAGGTGCCAGCCCTTGGTCTGCCCGGTGGCTCGGACGCGACCTGATGCGGCGCGGCCCTTGGCGGTGCCGTGGGTGATGGTCATCTCGCCGCGGCGGATCTCGTCCTGCTCTTCCGGGGTGAGCGCGAGGAGCGCGAGGCGTCCGGACACCTTGATCTGTGAGAAGCCGATGCGCTTGCCGACCTCGAGGTCAGAGCTGCCCATGCGTGTCTTGAGTAGCTGCAGGGCGCGTGCCTCTTCGATGGGGTCGAGGCCGGCGCGCTGGCCGTTCTCGATGAGCGCGGCGGCCAGGTCGTCGTCCGAACGCATGTCACCGCGGACGAGGACGTCGACGCGTTCCCAACCGAGGAGCATCACGGCGGCGTGGCGGCGGTGCCCGGCGACGATGACGTAGCCCGGGATTCCGTCGTCGGCGGGCCGGACGACGATCGGCTGGATCAGGCCGGCCTCGCGGATCGAAGCCGCGAGCTCCGGGATGTCCGTCAGGTGCTCGCGGGGATTCGCGGGGTTCGGCCGTAGCCGCGTGACTGGCACCTTGATGAAGCGGCCCGAGGTCTTGTCGTCGTCACCGATCGGGGCCGGACGGCCGTGGTAGTGGTAGCCGCCGGGCTCCGGTCGCACCGTGGCGCTGCCGAGGTTGGCGACCGCCTTCGTGGGCTCAGCGGTGAGGCGGTGCTGACGGTCGAGCTCAGCGACCGAGCGGCGCAGCTGCTCCGGGTCGGGGAAGCCGTGCTCGAGGCCGATCGCCTCCACCTGGTCGGCGTCCAGCGCCGGCGCGGACGGATGCGCGGCGAGGGTCTGGGCCACCTGGTCGGGGTCACGGCCTGCGGCGAGGGCGTGCAGGACCAGGCGCGCCACCTCGTACGGCAGCGCCGTGGTGGTCACACCGACTCCACGACGTCTTCGAGGGCCGGCGGGTTCTTCGCAGCCGCGGCCTGCGCGGCGAGCGCCTCGCGGGCCTCGATCATCTGCAGCTCGACGTCGGAGAACTGGTAGTCGTAGCGCTTCTCGAGCAGCTCGACCCACTCCCAGGCCAGGTCGACGTGCAGCGTCGGGTCGTACGACGGGATCCAGCCGGTCCAGCCATCTGGGGTGAGCAGGCGTCCCTCATCGTCGGTGTGCTCGCGCAGGTCGTACAGGATCGCGAGCTGGGCGACGCTCAGGGACTGCACCTTGGCGGTGACCGTGAACGCGTCGGCGTCCAGCGGCAGGCCCAGCAGCCCGGCGAGCCGGATCCGGTGCGACGTGGTGCGGCCGAGGTTGTCCGTCAGCTCGGCGACGAGGACGTGCTGCGCGATTTCGCTGTTACCGCGGCGCACGACGTCGGCGAGGTGCTGCAGGCGCACCTCGGCGGCGATCTCCAGGTCGGCATCGACCCGCTCCGCGGTCTCACGCTCGGCGCGCTCCTCCTCTGTCTCGTCCGCGGCACCGTCCGCGGCGTCGAACGGTGTCGGGTGGTACTCGGTTGCGTTCAGGCACACCCAGATCGGCTCGTCGGCATTGGTGGCTGGGTGGATGACGCCGGCGTGACCGGGGCAGTCGGTGTGGCGCTCGGCGTCGATGTCGAGCGCGTTGAGCAGCTTCGGCGCGGGGCCGACCTCGTCCAGCCGGTACGGGAAGCCGGCCGGCCGGTCGACGAGGTCGACCTTGCCCTCCCACGCGCGGCGGATCTTGTCCGATGCCTTGGCGTCGGCGACGATCCGCTTGCAGGCGGTGACCTCGTAGGTCCAGTTGTACGTGCCGATCGCACGCTCGAGCCGGGCGTACAGGCTGGGGTCCTCGGCGAAGTCGGCGAGGGTAACGGCGTCGGCGAGGGTGATCTGGCCGCCGGCGAGGCGGTCGCGGGCCTTGTCGCCGAGCCTGGTGACCTTGATGCGCTCCCGGACGTAGGTGACCGGGTGGCCGGTGGCCTGCGCGACGGACTTCTGGGTGAAGCCGTCGAAGGTGAGCAGCTGCTGGTAGGCGGCGCCCTCCTCGACCGCGGTCAGGTTCGCCCGGTGCCCGTTCTCGACGAGCATCGCCTGCAGCTGCTTCGGCAGGGTGTCGAGGTCGTCGCGGACGACGACCGGGACCTGCTTCAGGCCGGCCTGCTTCGCGGCTGCGAGGCGGCGGTGGCCGGCGATCAGCAGGTACGGCTGCTTGGTGTGGCCGGTCGGGGCCACGACGAGGGGCTCGAGGATGCCCTGCTCAGCGATCGACGCGGCCAGGTCGTCCAGGTCGCCGAGCGCGGCGCGGACGTTCTCGGTGTGCGGCTTGATCTTCGACGGGGCGACGAGCTCGAGCGTGGGCGTGCCGGTCATGGTGTGCCTTCCGGGTGCAGGGTCGGGCGTGCAGGACGTCGTGCAGGTTGAGCGGCTGTGCAGGTTCAGCGGCGGCGGCCGCGGATCGGGATGACGTTCTTCGCCGCGGGGAAGTACTCGGCGACCTGCGCGTGCAGGGCCTCGTCGCTGCTCGAGCGCCTGGCGGTGCACGTCGCGAAGTGCGGCATAGCCCGCCACTGCGGCGGGACGATCTCGACGTCCGCGGTGATCGCGCGGACGATCACCGAGCCGAGGTGGTCGCGGTTCACGACGAGGTTCGCGCGGTCGTCGTCCGCGTCGTAGCGGTCCGGGTCGACCGGCATCCGCTTGCGGCCCGGGATCGTCAGCGCCCAGATGATGTCCGCGCCGCACGCCTCGCAGTTGCCGTAGCTCACGGCGCGCTGCCGCTACGACGCGGACGACGACCGGCGGCCGAGTACCTCCGCGGGCCCGGCCAGGGCTGCCGGGCGGCGACCGACGCGAGTACCGACACGAACAGCTCGAGGCGCTCCGCGGCAGCGACCGGGTCCTCTTCGGGCTGCTCGTGCACGGCCGCGAGGACGGCACGTGCCTGCGTGTCGTCGAGGTCGTCGGCGATGTGGGCTGCGACGAGCCGGCCAGCCGCGACGCTCGCTCGCTGGTCCGGAGTGCTCGCGGCGTCTGGGTTGTCGACGGCCCGGCCCGTGTTCGCTTCGATGAACTGCAGAGCCACGCCGGACGGGTGGTCGGCGCCGCAGGGGCACGGCAGGCCCTTCGGCGTGATGGTCTCTGCGAAGAAGAGCGCGAGGGCGTCCAGCGCGAGACTGTCCTGGCTGGCATAGAGCTCGACGGCGGCCTGGGTGAGCAGCTGCGACCCTTCCACGTACCGGCCCTCGCGGAACCACATGAAGGCGAGCACGATGTTGTTGCGCGCGTCCGGGTCGATGTCGGCGAGGTAACGCTCGGCCGGCTCGGGCACGAACGGCGGACGAGGGGTTGCTGCCGCCCCGGTCGACGACCCAGGCTCAGGCCCGGGCTCAGCCGCGGGCGTCGGTGACTCCTGGTCGGTGACCGGAGCGGCAGCAGGCAGTACCTCGCGGACGACGCGAGGTGCCGCCGGTTCAGGGGTGCGCCGGCGGGAGCCAGCGAACCGCGCCATCCACAGGTTCGCGGCCACCAGCACGGCCAGGAGCGCGACGACCACCACGGTGGTCTGGACACCGCCCGCCGACGTCACGACGTCGCCGCCTCGCGGTAGAGGTCGGCCTGCTCGATGTGGTGCTGCGAGCGCCGTAGGTCGAGCAGCGCGGTGTCGACGTCGTGGTCGAGCATGGCGCTGCGGGCGCGGGCGTAGCAGGCCTGCGCGGACGAGCGGTGCTGCAGGACCTTGTGGAGGGCTGCCGCGCGGGTGGCGCGGTCCGCGGGGGACTCGGCGGTCGCGGTGAGGACGTCGACCAGGTGGCCGGGCTTGGTGATGGTGGTCAAGGGATGCTCCTCGTGCAGGTGAGGTGGCTACCGGTCGCCGTCGCGGCCGATGCGTCGGGCGGTGGCGATCACGCCCACGCCGAGCAGCGCCCAGAGCAGGAGCTGCGACAGGACCGGGGTGAGGTACGGGGTGGTGCTGTTCACGTCCACACCTCGCTGCCTGCGGCGGTGAAGCGGGCCATGAGGTCGGCGTGCTCGGCCTCGCAGGCGCGGCGCTCCTCCTCGGTGAGGTGGAAGTGCGCGACCTGGGCCGGCAGCTGGTGCGCGCTCACCGGTGGGTCCCGGCGAGAGCGGCGGGCGACGGGTCAGCGCAGACGCTGGCGCGCATCGTGGCGAGGGAGTCCTGGCGGGCGATCAACCGCTCGTCGGCGATGCTGACTGGCTTGCCGTTGTAGGTGTGCGCGGCCAGGCAGGTGTGCCCAGTCCGAGGTGCGGGGCAGTCGCGGACCTCGTGGCGGCCCTGCATCGACGCGTCAGCCACGGTGATGTCGGCACCGGTCAGCGGGGACGTCAACTCGGGGCCGTGCTCGGCGACGATGTGTGGTGACTCGGGCGCGTCGTCGAGGATGTCGAGCAGGCTCCGGCACGACGCGCGCAGCGCCTCGAGCGCAGCGCGCTCGATGGCCTTGCCGTACGGGGCCGGGAGCCGGGAGGCGTCAGCGAGGAAGTTGGACGCCGTCCGCATGTTCGCGAGCGCCCGGTTGCGGCGCTGCAGGTAGGAGCTGCGCGGTTCGTGCGGCGTGGCCGCCGGCTGGCCGGTCACGACGCGTCCTTCTCGAGCTCGACCGCCAGGCGGGCGACGTCGTCGGGGTGGAACAGCAGCGCGCCGGTCTTGCCGGGCGCCTTCAAGGTCGGCGTCAGCTGACCCTTCTCGACCCACCGATGCACAGTGCGGACGTGCACCCCATGCTGACGAGCGATGTCGGCGGTGGAGAGAAGCCCACTCTGAGAGGAAGTCTCGGTCTTGAGCATGAGCCCAAGTTAGGCTGAGGCCCTAAGTTGGTCAAGTCAATCGGCGGAAGTGATTGCGCGATGTGATCGGGACGCCCTATCTTGGGCGCATGACACAGCAGGTGCACGGGGTGATCCCCGAGTTCACGATCGGCGACCGACTCCGCAAGGCACGCGAGTTGACCGGTCTGGACCAGGTGCAGTTCGCGACCGAGATCGACATCTCGCGCAACACCGTGGGCAACTACGAGAACGGCAACGTCAAGCCTCGCCGGCTGGCACTGAAGGCCTGGGCTATGCGCACCGGCGTGCCTCTCGAGTGGCTCGAGACGGGCGTCGCCTCGAGCTCGCCCGACGGTGGTGGATCTGTGACGTCCGACACGCAACCTACGGTCCAGTATGACGATCGCCCTGGTCAGGGCGCCGAGCTTCTGAGGCTCGTGGCATGAGCGGCCCCCGTAGGCACCTGGTCGCTTTGAGTAATCAGTCCGTTACGCGCATAATCGAACGCACGGGGGCTCGTGCGGGTCTGGCGCTGGCTTCAGCGCGCCCGGTTCTGGAGGTTTGCGTGACACCCCGCTTCGTTGAACTGCTCACTTCATGGCGCGTGTCGCTGGCGGCCGAAGG
>Ga0308175_100000358_pt1 | contig 32116 bp, 16 predicted proteins | sample PhyCR1_3_FD_203893 | JGI IMG/M metagenome (GOLD analysis project Ga0308175, IMG submission 203893) | Soil microbial communities from UC Gill Tract Community Farm, Albany, California, United States - DLSLS.C.R1 | ecosystem: Environmental > Terrestrial > Soil > Agricultural land | place: USA...
ACGATTTTTTGGTCGCGGTTTACAAGCAACGGTTACCGTTTGCAAAAAGCTTCGCTGAAAAATATCAAGGTTTCAATCATCAGCGGCAGTGATTTAAGTAAACGAGCCATTCCGTTTAAACTTCCGTTGCTTAACACACCGAATGTTTTAAGCAACGCCGACCGAACCTTTGAAACATTGCCTTATAAAAAGGGTACGGGCCTGTTTAACTTTCACAGTTGGCGGCCCGATTACACCGATCCGGAAATCACGTACAGTCTTTACAGCGACAATATTTTAAACACCTTCAGCAACGAAATTTTTTACCGCTATAACATCAATGAAACTTCGCACGGAGTGGGTTTTAATTCGTTTTACGGCGGGCTTTTTCCTGTGCTTAACGCAGGCGTCAGCTATACCTTTGACCGCACCGTTAAAACCACGTCGCTTACCTACACGCTCAACCAGTTTGAAGCAAGGGCCGGTTACAACATTCCGTTGAATTTCTCCCGCGGCAAAATGTACAAACTTTTGAATTTTGGTTCCAATCTTTATTCCAGCCAGCTTATTCCAACCGGCGCTTATAAAAATCTTTTGCACGGCCGCACGGCCATCTACGCACAGCATTTTATTTCGTATTCGCAACAGTTGCCCAAAGCCGTGCAGCACCTCTTTCCCCGGTTTGCTTATGCCGTTTCCCTACAACACCGCCAGTTGATTAACGATGCCGGTTTTCAATCGCTCGGCGGTTTGAGTTTGTATCTGCCTTCCATCCGCAATCACGCAATTGTTTTGTCTGCAAACATTCAGGAAACCGACACGGCCAACATTACGTTTGCAAATCGCTTTGCCAATTCGCGTGGCTACAATGATTTTTATTTTTCACGCATGTGGCGCTTGTCGGGCAATTATCACATGCCGTTGTTTTACCCCGATGCGGGCATACCCGGCATTGTTTATTTTCTTCGTGTCCGGTCAAACTTTTTTTACGATTACACCAGAGTGTATTCGCGCAACAAGCAGAACACAGCCGAGCAACGCAGCGTAGGCGGCGAATTGTATTTTGATACGAAGTTGTTCAACAACTTGTCAACAAGTATTGGCCTACGTCTTTCGCATTTGCTTGATAGCGATTTTTTGGGAAACAGGCCAAAAGGCAGCAACGTTTTTGAAGTCGTGGTACCGTTGAGTTTAATACCGCAATAGTCCGAACCACGGCTTGGGTGGATTGTCAGAACCATGATTTTTGAGATTGTTTGGATTTGCGGGAAATAAAAACGTTGCGTTTCCGCATCAGGCTTTCTTTGTGTTGCGATCAACGTAAAATTTATCGTGTAAACCGCTCGTCTAATTTTATTTCGGTTACGTCAACAACTTTTACCAGATCGTAAAAACGCGGGAACAAAGGATTAAAAAGATAGCTGTGTTCAGAAACGTTGATGGCCGATTTTACTTTGATCGCAAGAAATTTCTTCTCCTTCATTAAGCCATCGCCGAGCATCTTGTTTTCCAACAGTTCTAATTGCAGCCAATCGTCCGGATACTCAGACTCTTTCAATTGATAAAATGGTGCTTTATCATCAATGGAAATTTTAACGATGAACAAGCCGGGCGGATATTCGGCTTCGTCAGAATGAACAAGCGTTTCCAAATATGCTAACGAACTGTTTTCGCTGGTATAAAGCATGAAAGTGCCTTTGCTGTTCCAACGGCCGCCGTATTTGTAGGCTCCGGTTCCGCTTAAATCGGCGGTGCGGTTTTCCGTTTTTACAATCCTGTAAACAAACATGCGGAGAGCTTATGAGTAAACGCCTTCTTCAATGCGGCCCAGGATGTCGTTTATCATCGTAAGACCGGTGAGCGTTCCGAGGAACTGAACCGGTTTTTGTCCTTTGAGTGCCCGGTTTTCGTTGTTCATCCAGCGTCTTACTTTTTCTTCGTCTTCAAATACACCGAGAGCATGTTGAAGGAGCTTTGCAATTTCTAAAGCGTGAGAGGAGGTGCGTTTATCTAATTTTTCAGCAGGACTTTTTCGTTCAAATGTTTTTACAGAGAGGTCGAAAATATCTTCTGCCAAACTTTTGCGGCTGATGCCGAGTTTCGCCGCCAGCTCATCAACCGATGATTTGGGAATGCCTTCCGAGCCAACGATAAATAAATCAAAGTCAGAACGAACGGGTGTTCTGATCATTCGCTTGCCGCCAAGCCAGTCAAGAATGTTGGGTTCTGTCTCACCAATGTTTTTGGATTTGCAGTAAACCGGCGGCTCGTTGACCTGATGCGGAATGCCTTTTTTGGCTGTTTTTGCCATAACGACAATTTAACCAAATGTATGGAAATTTTGTCGTTATGGCAAATTTTCGCCAAGGCACTCTTTTAAATAAGATTCGCCAAACTTTCTTCCAGCGCTTTTATTTTTTCTTGGGCGTCACGGCTTTTTTTTCGTTCAGCTTCTACCACTTCGGGTTTTGCGTTTTGCACAAAGCGTTCGTTGCTTAATTTTTTTTCTACTGATTGCAAAAATCCTTTTTGGTAGTCCAGTTCTTTCTGCAGGGTTTCTTTTTGCACCGACGTATTGAGTTGCTGTTCGGTTTCAACAAAAAACTTATTGCCGCCAATAACCGTTGCAACACTGTTTGGAACGGCTTCGTTCACGAAGAAGATTTCGCTTGCGTTCACTTGTTTTTTCAGGATGTTTTCAATGGCGTTGAAATCATTTTTCTCAGCTTGCAGGTGTAGTTTAATTGCGTCTTTTGGTTTTATGTTGTTCCTTGCCCGCACATCGCGAATGCCGGTGATGATCTGTTTTAAAAGTTCACCTTGTTTTAAAACGCTTTCGCTCACCTTATCCGCAGGTTCGATTTGCTTTACGCACAAATCATCCGCTTGCGGTTTTAACTGGTGGTAAATTTCTTCGGTGACAAAAGGCATGAAGGGATGAAGCAACTGCATCAATTGTTCAAAGAAAGAAACCGTTTTTTGATAAACGCCTGCTTCAACCGGTTGTTCGAAACCGGGCTTTATCCATTCGAGATACCAACTGCAGAAATCGTCCCAAATAAGGGAATAAATTGTTTTCAGTGCTTCGCTCAACCGAAAGTTTTTGTATAACCCTTCTACTTCCGCCTTAACTTGATTCAACCGGTTTTCAAACCAGTTTACTGCGAAGTTCTCCGGTTGCTCATTGCCGCTTGCCAGTTGATTGTCATCCTGAGCTTGTCGAAAGGCCCACATCTTCACCAACTTCAGCGCATTCCAAATTTTGTTGTTGAAATTTCTTCCTTGCTCGCAACTGCTGTCGTCAAAAAGCAGGTCGTTACCCGCCGGTGCGGAAATCAAAATGCCAAAGCGAACAGCATCAGCGCCAAATTTTTGAATGAGTTCCAAAAGGTCAGGCGAATTGCCCAACTGCTTGCTCATCTTACGCCCTTGCTTGTCGCGTACCATGCCCGTAAAATACACGTGCTCGAACGGCTTTTCGTTCATGTATTCTTCGCCGGCCATGATCATGCGGGCTACCCAAAAAAAGATGATGTCTTGTCCCGTTACCAAAACCGAAGTAGGGTAGTAGTACCTGATGTCTTCGTTGCCCGGTTTCGTAATGCCGTTGAAGACTTCAATGGGCCAAAGCCAGGAAGAGAACCAGGTGTCCAGTACGTCTTCGTCTTGCGTTAACGAGGAAGGTTGTGCATTAAAAGCGGCTTCAAATTGTTTGGCCGCTTCTTCCTTCGTTTCGGCCACGACAAACTTTCCGTTTTCATCGTACCAGGCCGGAATGCGCTGACCCCACCAAAGCTGTCGCGATATGCACCAGTCTTTCACATTCTCCAGCCAATATTTATACGTCGCTAAAAAGCGTTCTTCGGGATGAATTTTGACCTCACCACTCATAACGGCATCAAGCGCTTTGTCGGCCAGATCACGCATTTTTACAAACCACTGCGTGGAGATGCGTGGCTCTACCACTGCAGCCGTTCGTTGTGAAAAACCAAGGCGTGTTTGGTACTCTTCTTCTTTTACCAACAGCCCTTCTTCGCGCAACTTTTCAATGGCCGCTTTTCTTGCTTCAAAGCGATCCATGCCCACAAATACTTCGGCAGCTTCGCTCAACGTACCATCGGGATTAAGTGTATCAATAGCGGGAAGATTGTGTTTCAGTCCAAGGTTGTAATCGTTGATGTCGTGTGCCGGCGTAACTTTTAAGGCACCCGTTCCAAACGAAGGGTCAACGTATTGGTCGAAGATGATTGGAACTTCGCGATTGACTAAAGGCACAATCACCTTTGCGCCTTTCAAATGTTGATAGCGTTCGTCATTCGGGTTCACGCAAACCGCCGTGTCGCCCATGATGGTTTCGGGGCGTTGCGTGGCAATGAGAACGTAATCGTTGGCGGTTGTTTGTTGGTCGTTGTTGTTTGACAGCACTTCGGCCAACGAACTACGATCGACGATCAACTTGTACTTGACATAGTAAAGCTTTCCCTGCACATCTTTATATTCCACTTCTTCATCACTTAAAGCCGTTTGCGCAGCCGGGTCCCAGTTGATCATTCTGGCGCCGCGGTAAATCATGCCTTTGTTGAACAAGTCAACGAACACCTTGATCACCGCTTTGTAATAATGATCATCCATTGTGAACGTCACGCGGTTCCAATCAACGCTGCAGCCCAATTTTTTTATCTGGTGATAAATGATGCCGCCGTATTTTTCTTTCCATTCAAAGGCGTGCTTTAAAAATTCTTCGCGGGTGAGCTCGTGCTTGTGAATGCCTTTTTCTTTTTCAAGCATCTGCACCACTTTGGCTTCGGTAGCAATGGAAGCGTGGTCGGAACCCGGCACCCAGCAAGCATTGTAGCCGCTCATGCGGGCCTTGCGCACCAGTACGTCCTGCACGGTTTCGTTCAATGTGTGTCCCATGTGCAACACACCAGTTACATTGGGTGGCGGTATTACCACGGCATACGGCGGACGTGAATCCGGCGTACTGTTAAAGTAACCTCTGTCCGTCCAATGCTGGTACCATTTTTCTTCTACGGTATCGGGCAAAAAATTTTTCGAAAGTGGAGTGCTCATGAAATAAAATTGGTGTGCAAATTTAGGCACACCAATTTTTATGGAAGGAAATGAAGAGAACTTAGGTAAATTTTTTATTGTCCATTTTTGTTTTCTACGTCTTTACAGATGTAAGTTCCGCCCTCGCTTACGATGATGATGGCTTCAATCATTTCGGTGCTCGGCGAATTTTTGGTGACGTAGCCCTTTGCACCAAGCTGCATAAGTGCCCGCACGTAAGCCGGCTGGTTGTTAATGGAGGTGCCAATGATTTTAACAGAGGGACAGGTTTGCGAAATTTCGCGGGTTGCGTCAAAGCCGTTTACCGGGCTCATGTTGATGTCCATAAGCATCACGTCGGGACTGATCTTTGCCGCGCATTCAATGGCTTCGTCACCGGAGGAACATTCAGCAATAACGTCAATGCGAACGTCTCTCTGCAAGACCATTCTCCAGGTCTGGCGCACCATTGCGTGATCGTCAACAATAACTAAACGAACGGGTTTGTTCATACGTACAGTTCATTTATACAGTTGCGCTCTTCTGCAGACGCAGGAAGAGGCCAAGGGTTTCGCTTGTGTGTTCGTTGGTTATCGCGAGCTAATTACAAAATAACATGCCGTGTCCAGCGGAGCAAACTTATTCAAACTCCAACTGGCTGTTGTTAATGTAATTCACTAAGGCGGCGGCGTTTTTCAGGTTGAGCTTTTTCAGTACGTTGTAGCGGTGTACCTCTACGGTTTTTACGGATATGTCGAGGCTCTCGGCAATTTCTTTCGACGAAAAACCTTTTTTAATGAATTGAATGATTTCAATCTCGCGTTGCGAAAGGGCGTTCACACCGTTGGACTGGTCTTCGCCGTTGATGACTTGTTCCGAAAGGATATTTTTTATTTCCTGGCAAATATACCGGCGCCCTTGTTGCACTTCGGTAATGGCCCGGAACATCTCTTCGCGGGAGGAGTTTTTGGTTACGTAACCCATCGCGCCTTTCTGCATCATTTTGCGGGCATAAGTTGGCTGCGTGTGCAGCGAAACGCCCAGAATTTTTGAGGCGGGCGAATATTTGCGAATCAGTTGCGTAGCCTCAATACCGTTTATGCCGGGCAAATTAATGTCCATAATCACCACGTCGGGCCGCATTTGCCGGGCCAGTTCCACGGCCTCCTCACCGCTTCCGCTTTCGGCCACTACTTTAAATCGTTCGTCGGTATTTAAAATAAAACTCCACGTCTCGCGAACAAGCGTGTGGTCATCGGCAATGAGGATGGTAATTTTATCCATAATGCTCTGTTGAATTTTACAAGGTTCTTTTTATAGGAAAATTGATTTTAACGGTGCTGCCATTTCCAGGCGTGCTTTCGATGGCAAAATGGCCATTGATCAAATACACCCGGTTCGTGATGTTTTTCAGGCCGGCGCCTTTTTTAACCGATTCAGGTAAAAAGCCAATGCCGTCGTCTTTCACTTGCAGGTATATGTTATCGTTGTTGTACCCGATGCTAACGGTAACAAAGTTAGCACCTGCGTGTTTAACAACATTGTTAAGTGATTCCTGAAGAATGCGGAAAATAGTGAGCTTTTGGTTTTTGTCCAGCGTGTTTTCGATGGCTTCCTCAATATCAAGGGTGATGCGGACTTTTTTGGTGAAGTTCAGGTTTCCCACGAGATCATTGATCGAGTCAACAATTCCGAGGTCGCCAAGAGTTGGATCCATTAACGAGCGGGAGAGCTGCCGGATTTCGTGAATGACGTTCCCTATGTTGACACAGGATTTTTTCAGCAGCTCTTCTGCTACCTCGTCATTGGCCGCTGCCAGCTCCAGGTAAAGCTTGGTGGTGGTCAGCACCTGGTTAATGTTATCGTGCAGTTCGCGGCCAATCTCGCTGCGCTCCTGCTCCTGCGAATCAACCGTTGCCTGGTTGATTCGCTTTTTCATTTCCAATTCGTTTTGCAAAAGTTCCCGTTCCAGCCGTTTCCGTAGGGAAATGTTTTGTTCCGAACCGATCATGCGAACCGGCTGGCCGTTCTCATCTTTCAGTAAAATACCGCGGCCAAGGATGTCGTTGTACCGACCGTCTCCCGTTTGAAAGCGGTACTCAATTTCGAAGGTTTGCATGTGCTCGCCTCCCTCCATTACCGACTGCATAACCTGACGCACCATTCCCACATCATCGGGGTGTATTCTTTCCATCCAAAGTGCCACCGTTTTCACCAGGGAATTATCCTCCAGACCGTACACTTTTTTAATGCCCTCTTTGTGCCGGTAAACTTCACCGGTTTTCAGGTCCCATTCCCACAGCAATTCGTTGGTGGCCTTTATCACAATATTGTAGCGTTCGTTACTCTTCAGCAGTTCCGCTTCTGTTTTTTTTAGCGCCGTAACGTCTAGCGTGGCGCCAATGACTTTGATCGCTTCGTTTTTTTTGTTGCGAAGTATGTAAGCCTTATCGCTTACAAAAACATAGCTGCCGTCGGCTCTTAAAAATCGGTAGGTTGCCTGCCAGATGCTCTCATTGGTATGACGAAGCGTGTGGTAGTAAGTTTCTATCGTCTCTTTTTGATCGTTGGGATGAATGTACTGATGCCATTGATCAAAATGCTTGTTCTCGTCCACGTCCCAGCCAAACATCTCGGTAAAACTGGGACTTACGTAAGCCTCGCCGGTTTGCGCGTCCCATTCCCACAAAGCTTGAGACGAGGCCTTGGTCGCATAATGAAAGCGTTCATTCATCTTTCTGATTTCTGCCTTCGTCTGCATGGTTTGGGTCAAATCGGTATGCGTGCCGATCATGCGCAGCGGCTTGCCTTCCTCGTCCTTGCTAAGCAACTTGCCTCGCGCCATGATCCATTTGTAATCGCCATTTTTTAACTGGATGCGGTAAGTTGTTTCGTAATACGGATTGTCGGATTGTGTGTGTTCTTCAACGGCTTTTTCAATGCGGCCCTTGTCTTCGGGGTGAATGCGGTTTTGCCATTCGGACAATTCATTTTTTAGGTCATCGCCCAAAAAGCCATAAAGTTTTTTATACGAACTCGAATAAATGACTTCGTTCGTTTGCATGTTCCAATCCCAGGCGGCCTGGTTGCTTGCCTCAAAGGCAAACTGCCATCGTTCCTCCGCTTCCTGCATCGCCCTTTCCGCGTTTTTGTGCGGGGTAATGTCCACCGACCGGATAAGGATTCCAACGATTTCACCGGATTTGTCCCGGGCGGGTGAAAAGCTGTTTTCGTAAATTTTTTCGCCTTCGTACCGGCTCAATGAATGGCTCTCCGTAACACGGGATTTTCCGCTCAGCACATCTTTTATAATTGTGGACAATGCCGGCCAGCGGGCAGGCGGAACAAGCTCTATCAAGGGCATTCCGGCATGAATATTTTTTTTCAGGTGTTGCCTTGCACGTTCCTTTGCGCAGTGGTTAAAACTAACAAGAGTCAACGCCTTGTCCACCAACACAACGGCATCGGGCAAATTGTCTAAAATAATGCGGGCCGACTCGTGAGCGGCAGCTTTTTCTTTTGTTGCAATTTGAGTGAGCTGGTTTTTCATGTTGCATGTGGCTTTGCAAAAAGAATCAAAGTAGTCGTTTTCTACAGAGAGAAAAAAGGTTTTATCAGAAAATTTACTGATGTCTAAGGGTTTTTACTTGCTGAACGGTTGTTGGCAAATCGAATTATCTTTAAACCGGAACGAAAAACTTGCCTGAATGCAACTAAAATCAAAAGAATGGAAAGAAAGATAACATCGTGGTACAGTGACAGGGTAAACAAAGAAATGCCGGTGGCCGTGTACGGGCATTACGGCTTTGTGCTGTTGCTTGTGCCCACGGCCGCAGCCGACTTTTTGGAATACGAACGCTTTGGTTTGATTGACAGCATCCGGCCTTTTATTGACGAAGGAAAACTGAAAGTTTATTCGGTGAACAGCATCAACAACGACAGTTGGCTAAACAACCAGGCGCATCCAAAACACAAAACCTGGACACACAATCAATTTAATTACTACATCTACGATGAAGTTATTCCGTTCATTAAAAACACATCGGGCCACGATACGCCCATCATTGTCAGCGGCGCTTCGTTTGGGGCTCTTCACAGCATGAATCTTTTTTTAAAACGCCCCGATTTAATTAATGGTGTAATGGCCATGAGCGGCGTGTACGACTTAACCGAATACACCAAAGGCCATTACGACGATGACGTTTATTTCAACAGTCCGCAACATTACCTGCCCAACCTTACCGATCATTCAAGTTTGGAACAGATACGAAGGAGCCAGCACATTCACATCTTCAGCGGCAGCGGACCTTACGAAGACCCCAACGCAAGCCGAAGCTTTGCTTCCATTTTATACAGCAAAGGCATCAATTATGAATTGGACATTTGGGGAAGCGAATGGCCGCACGACTGGAACACCTGGCGAACGGTTTATCCGCATTATTTAGCAACGCGATTTTGATTTAATTGACTTAGGAGCAAGTTTTTTAGGGAGAAATAAATTGCTGAAGCAGGGCAATGTACTTTTCCCGTTGAATCAATCTTGCGCCAAGCGTTTCTACGTGTTCCGTGTAAACCTGGCAGTCAATCAACTTTACGCCGTCGCATTTTAGTTGTTGAACGTAATTGATGAAGGCAAACTTTGATGCGTTGCTTTCTTTGCTAAACATGCTTTCGCCAAAAAACACATCGCCGATGCGCAGACCATACATGCCGCCAAGCAATTTGTTCTCTTTCCAGGCTTCTGCGCTATGCGCATAACCTTTGTGAAAAAGTTGCGTATAAACTTCTTTCATTTTCGGCGTTATCCAGGTTTCGCCCTGGCCGTCTCTGTCAATTGTTCCGCATTGACCAATGACTTCTTCAAAAGCTTTGTCGGTTTGAAAAACAAACTCGCTTTTGGCCATAAACTTTTTCATGCTGCGGCTTACGTGGAGTTCATCAGGAAATAAAACAAAGCGGGGATCGGGACTCCACCAAAGCGGCAAACTGTCATCATTGTACCAGGGAAAAATTCCTTTTTTATACGCTTCGATTACACGGTCAGGCTTTACTTCGCCACCAATCAACACCAGGCCTTCCTCATCGGAAACATCAACAGAAGGAAAGGTAAAACGGTTTTCGTCAAAGCAGATTTGCGGCATAAATAAGGAGAGAAAATTTTTAGACCGTCACTTCCACCGTTGCGTTAATGCCTCTTTCAAGAATGGCATCGCACATGGGCCGCAGGTCTTCGTATGCGCCGTTTTTTACGGCGTACTTGCCGGTGAAATGAATGATGTAGGCGCATTGTTCTGCCTGTTCGTAGGTATGGCCGCACACTTCTATCAGTGTTTCAATCACCCATTCAAACGTGTTTACATCATCGTTCCATACAATGAGTTGATAGGGTGAAGCAATCTTCACCTCCACGTCTTCCAATTCCAAAACATCACTATCGGCAAATGGTTTCATGACAGGCCAAAGGTAGCCATCTCTTTCTAAAATTATACGCGGGTAAAGCGCATGAAAAGGAGCGTAGATCAAAACCCGTATGTGTCGCAATTGATTGTGCTAGTCTGGCCGTTAGCTTGCCCTGTGCACTACAAACAATAGGTCAGCATTTCTTTTGCAATGGCCGAAATGCCGCTGATGCTGGAGGGTTTAACCAAATAGGCTTTTGCGCCATACGTCAAACAATTTTGCCGGTAAAGTTCTGAATCGGATGTGCTCCACACAAGCTTTGGAATGCCTGCAAAGCGTTCTTGCCGGGCCAATTGTTCAAGAATTTCGGCGCCGTTCAGTTCGGGGATGTTATAATCCAGAACAATAAGGCCCGGCAATTTTTCATCGCTCATTTCGGACAGGCCGTTCATAAATTTTATGCCGGTAGAAAAGGAAACAAGTTGAACAGAGGCATCTATTGCGTGCAGGGCTTCTTTTAAAAATTCCTGGTCGTCTAAATCATCTTCTGCAAGGAAAATGGTACGGGATTGCGAAGAGGCGGTATGGTTGAAAATAGGTGGCAAGTAAGATAATTAAGCGAGCTAAAGTAAGTTCTTTTTGGGGAATGTTTTCAAAACGAACCCAGTCAAGAGAGCAAAAAAAGACGGATGCAGGAAAACCCTTAAAGTTCGTTGACGAACTTCTTTTCTAAAACTTTTTCAGTAGGTTTGACGCACTCAATTTACCTTAATCATGAGTGCCAAAAAGAAAGAAACCAATGGTGCGCTGAATGCGCCCGTGCCCACCGTATTCGACGGATTGGAAGTTCCCGCTCAGCCGTCAACCATCTTAAAAAAGACAAACGGCAAAACAAAAAAAAGACCCGTTACAGAAAGCATCGAGGATGAACTTGACGGCAAGGCATTGCTGCGTGTTTTATCCGAAGTGCGCAACGGTAATTTTTCCGTTCGCATGCCCAACGACCGTTTGGGTGTAAACGGAAAAATTTGCGATACGTTAAATGACATCATTTCGCTCAACGAAATACTGGTGCAGGAACTGGCCGAAGCCCGCAACATCATTGGCAAACAGGGCAAGCTCAATCACCGCGTGGAAATGCCGCGCATGGCCCGCGGTTCGTGGAGCAATGCGGCCGAATCCATCAACAGTCTTATCTCCGATCTTGTACATCCTACGATTGAAATAGCCCACGTAATTTCTTCGGTGGCCAAGGGAAATCTTTCGCAGGAAATGCCGCTGCAAATTGGAGATCACCGTTTGCAGGGCGAGTTCTCACGCATTGCTACGGAAGTAAACGACATGGTGAAGCAGTTGAATCTTTTCTCCATGGAAGTAACCCGTGTGGCCCGTGAGGTGGGAAGTGATGGGAAGTTGGGCGGACAAGCCAAAGTAAAAGGTGTTGCCGGTGTGTGGAAGGATTTGACGGACTCAGTGAACCTCATGGCCGGTAACCTGACGGCGCAAGTAAGAAATATTGCCGAAGTAACAACGGCCGTTGCGAAAGGTGATTTGAGTAAAAAAATTACCGTAGATGTAGAAGGAGAAATTCTTGAGCTGAAGAATACCATCAACACGATGGTGGATCAGTTAAACTCGTTTTCTTCCGAGGTGACTCGTGTGGCTCGTGAGGTGGGTTCGGAAGGTAAACTAGGTGGGCAAGCCGAAGTACCGGGTGTATCGGGTACCTGGAAAGATTTGACGGACTCGGTAAACCAGATGGCCTCGAACCTGACGGCGCAAGTGCGGAACATCGCCGAAGTAACAACAGCCGTTGCCCGCGGTGACCTGTCGCGTAAGATCACGGTGGATGTGCGTGGTGAAATCCTCGAGCTGAAAAACTCCATCAATACGATGGTGGACCAATTGAATTCCTTCTCCGCCGAAGTAAGCCGTGTGGCAAGAGAAGTGGGTAGCGAAGGAAAGCTTGGCGGACAGGCAACGGTAAAAGGTGTGGGTGGCGTTTGGAAAGATTTGACCGATAACGTAAACCTGCTCGCCGGTAACCTTACCGTTCAATTGCGTGACGTATCGAAAGTGGCAACCGCCATTGCGAATGGTGACCTCACGCAAAAAATTACGGTTGATGTGAAAGGAGAGATCCTTCAGATTAAGGACGTAATCAACCGGATGGTGGACCAGTTAAACTCATTTGCTTCCGAGGTGACCCGCGTGGCTCTCGAAGTAGGTACAGAAGGAAAGCTTGGCGGACAGGCCAAGGTGCAGGGAGTAGGAGGTACGTGGAAGGATTTGACGGACTCCGTAAACAATATGGCCGGTAACCTGACGGCGCAAGTAAGAAATATTGCCGAAGTAACAACGGCCGTTGCCAACGGTGATTTGAGTAAAAAAATTACCGTGGACGTTGCCGGAGAAATCCTTGAGCTGAAGAAAACCATCAACACGATGGTGGATCAGTTAAACTCTTTCGCATCAGAAGTAACCCGTGTGGCGTTGGAGGTTGGTACAGAAGGTAAACTCGGCGGCCAGGCGAAAGTGCAGGGCGTTGGTGGTACCTGGAAAGACTTGACGGAATCGGTGAACCAGATGGGTTCAAACCTGACAGCGCAGGTAAGGAACATCGCCGAGGTGACGACAGCTGTGGCTCGCGGTGACCTGTCGCGTAAGATCACGGTGGATGTGCGTGGTGAAATCCTCGAGCTGAAAAACACCATCAATACGATGGTGGACCAATTGAACTCATTTGGTTCCGAGGTGACTCGTGTGGCCCGTGAAGTAGGTTCGGAAGGACGATTGGGCGGTCAGGCTGATGTGCCGGGTGTGGAAGGACTTTGGAAAGATTTGACGGACTCTGTAAATAAAATGGCTTCAAACCTTACCTCTCAGGTAAGGAACATTGCGGAAGTAACAACAGCCGTTGCCAACGGTGACCTTTCACGTAAAATTGAAGTGGATGTAAAAGGAGAGATCCTTGAATTGAAAAATACCATCAACACAATGGTGGACCAGCTTCGTGCTTTTGCATCGGAAGTTACCCGTGTGGCGAGGGAAGTAGGTACGGACGGTAAACTCGGCGGCCAAGCCTTCGTACCTGGTGTTGCAGGAACATGGAAAGACCTTACCGATTCCGTAAACCAAATGGCCGGCAACCTGACGGCACAAGTACGGAACATCGCTGACGTGGCCATTGCCGTGGCGAACGGCGATATGAGTAGAAAAATTACAGTGGACGTTCGCGGTGAAATCTTGCAATTGAAGGAAACGCTGAACACGATGGTGGACCAGCTTCGTGCTTTTGCATCGGAAGTTACCCGTGTGGCGAGGGAAGTAGGTACGGACGGTAAACTCGGCGGCCAAGCCTTCGTACCTGGTGTTGGTGGAACATGGAAAGATTTGACCGATTCCGTAAACCAAATGACGGGTAACCTTACGCTTCAAGTGCGGAACATCGCAGAAGTAACAAAAGCAGTGGCTTCCGGTGACTTGTCGAAAAAGGTAACCATTGACGTTAAGGGGGAAATTCTTGACTTAAAAAATACCATCAACACGATGGTGGACCAATTGAACTCATTTGCCTTTGAAGTAACGAGGGTTGCTCGTGAAGTAGGTACGGAAGGAAAACTTGGCGGACAAGCAGAAGTGCAAGGCGTAGCCGGCACGTGGAAGGATTTGACGGACTCCGTAAACATGATGGCCTCGAACCTTACAAACCAAGTGCGGGGCATCGCAAAAGTGGTGACCGCCGTTGCAACCGGTAACCTCAAACAAAAACTTTCGATCGTGTCTCGCGGTGAGGTGGCGCAATTAACAGATACCATCAACGAGATGATTGATACGCTGGCGGTATTTGCTGATCAGGTAACAACGGTGGCTCGTGAAGTAGGTGTGGAAGGAAGACTTGGTGGACAAGCCTCCGTACCGGGTGCATCGGGTACATGGAAAGACCTGACCGAAAACGTAAACCAGCTCGCAGAGAACCTAACGACGCAGGTGCGTGCCATCTCCGAAGTAGCAAGTGCCGTAACGAAAGGCGACCTGACGCGAATGATTCGCGTAGATGCTCGCGGTGAGGTAGAGGAATTGAAAGATACCATTAACCAGATGATTGCGAACCTGAAAGCAACAACGTTGCTGAACCAAGAGCAGGACTGGCTTAAATCAAACCTTGCCAAGTTTACGCAGATGTTGCAAGGTCAAAAAGATCTCAACACGGTAACGCGGCGAATTCTTTCAGAGCTTGCACAAGTAGCTGATGCGCAATTGGGCATGTTCTATATTTTGGAACAAGACGAAAACGAACAGAATCAAAAGTTGAAACTGTTCTCGGCTTACGCATACAACGAAGAACAAAACATCAAACGTGAGTTTGCACTCGGGCAAGGTTTGGTTGGACAATGCGCTGTTGAAAAAGAAAGAATCCTGCTTACAAACGTTCCAAGCAATTATTTGAAAGTTGGTTCCGGTTTGGGGCAGGCATTGCCGGTAAGCGTGGTCGTACTGCCGGTATTGTTCGAAAATCAAATTAAAGCCGTAATTGAACTGGCATCGTTTGGTGAATTCAGTGAAACGCACCTTGACTTCCTGAGCCAGTTGACGGAATCAATCGGTATTGTATTAAACACCATCGAAGCCAATACAAGAACCGAAGAACTGCTGGCGCAATCGCAATCACTAACAGATGAATTGCGCATCACTAACGAAGAACTGCAGGACAAAGCCCACCTTCTTGCCAAGCAAAAACAAGAAGTGGAAGCAAAGAACAACGAGGTGGAAGAAGCCCGCAAATCGTTGGAAGAAAAAGCCGAGCAATTGCAATTAACGTCGAAATACAAATCTGAGTTTTTGGCCAACATGTCGCACGAGTTGCGCACGCCGTTGAACTCACTGCTAATTCTTGCACAACAACTTTACGAAAACCGCGAAGGCAATCTTTCGGAGAAACAAGTGCGTTATGCCAAGACCATTCACTCTTGCGGCGATGACCTCATTCAGTTGATCAACGATATTCTTGATTTGTCGAAGATTGAATCCGGTTACATCTCGACGGACTTTATCAACGTTCGCTTCAACGAGATCACGGCTTTTGTGGAAACGACTTTCAAGCACGTTTCGGAAAATAAAAACCTGCGGTTCAACATTGACATTGACAATAAACTGCCCGAAACGCTGGAAACCGACGTTCAACGTTTGAATCAAATTTTAAAGAATCTCTTGTCGAACGCATTTAAGTTTACGGAGAAGGGCGGCGTGCAGCTAAGAATTTACGAAGCACACAAGAACTGGAAACAATCAAACACCAATTTGGATCGGGCAAAGAAGGTGGTTGCGTTTGAAATTAAAGACACCGGCATCGGCATCTCCAGAGACAAACAAAACATCATCTTCGAAGCCTTTCAGCAGGCCGAAGGTTCTACCTCGCGTAAGTACGGCGGCACCGGCCTCGGTCTTTCTATCTCCCGCGGTTTAGCGGACTTGTTAGGTGGTTCTATTGAACTGGAAAGCGAAGCCGGACAAGGCAGTACGTTTACGCTTTATCTTCCCATTGACTACAACCCCAACATGGTGAAGAAAGAAAAGGCGAGCAGCCTGACCGTAAGCCAGTATACACTCGGCGAAACAACCGGCGACGACGTCTCTATTCAATCCGTGCCAACCGTGAAGGTGGCTTCGGAAACAAAAGAGCTGGATGTGCTGAATGAAATCATCAACGAAATCGGCGACGACCGCAACAACATTATGCCAACAGACAAAGTGTTGCTTGTGGTAGAAGACGACGTTCGCTTTGCCAAAATCATGATTGAGAAAGCCCACGAATCAGGTTTGAAAGCCGTTGTGGCAACCGGCTTCGGCGACGTGTTTGAGCTAACGAACAAATACAGTCCGATTGCCGTGACCTTAGATGTGAAATTGCCCGACGCAAGCGGCTGGCGTATTCTTGACCTGTTCAAGAACGACATCAATTTCCGCCACATTCCCGTGCACCTTATTTCCGGTGAAGAAAACCGTTTGCTCTCCATGCAACGCGGTGCAAGAAGCTTCCAGTTAAAGCCGTTGAAGAACGAAGCACTTGACGTACTGTTTAGCGACATCGTTCGTTATAAAGACCAGAAGCCAAAGAACCTGTTAATTGTAGAAGACAACGAACTGGATTCTTCGCAAATTGCCAAGATCATGGAGAACGGCGAGGAGATTGACATCAAAATTGCCTCAAGCGGCAAAGCAGCGCTGGAGCTGATTACAGCCAACGAATACGACTGCATCATTGTTGATTTTATGTTGCCTGATATTGGCGGGCTGGAGTTCGTTACCGAGATCAACAAAGTGAAGAAACTCCAAATGACGCCGGTTCTCATTTATTCAGCAAAGGACTTTACGCCGAAGGAGAGGACGCAGTTAAAGCAATATGCCAACCGCATTTTGCTGAAGGACGTAAACTCACTTGAACTCCTGTTGGAAGAGGTAGTGTTGCATTTGCATATCAATCACAAGGACCTGAAGCCCGAGAAGCAGATGATCATTGACAACCTGCGCTCACGCGAGGATGTTCTCACCGGCAAAAATATTTTGGTGGTGGACGATGATGTGCGAAACCTGTTTGCACTAACAACGGCTTTTGAACGTTATGACATCAATACCATCACGGCCGAAAGCGGACAAGAGGCAATCAACCTATTGGCGGAAAACAACCGCATTGACATGGTGCTGATGGACATTATGATGCCCGAAATGGACGGTTACGAAACGACGCAGAAGATCAGGCGCGAACACAAGAACAGCAGCCTTCCCATTATTGCTGTAACCGCGAAAGCCATGAAAGGCGACCGCGAAAAATGCATTGAGGCCGGCGCATCAGACTATATTACGAAGCCAGTAAAAATTGACCAGTTGTTGTCGTTAATGCGTGTGTGGCTGTACAAGTAAGCGATAAAAAAGAGAAACGTGAAACCATAAAGTCTTTTCCATTGTTATTCTTTATAGTTTCACGTCTGCCTTTTAACGTTTCAGTAAAACCCATTGGAACATGAACCCCGAAGACCTAACGATACAGAGCCCTATTAAAATCCTTGTTGTAGACGACCGGGAGGACAATCTCTTTTCCATCGAAACAATTTTGGAGAGAGACAATTACCGGATTGTAAAAGCTCAATCGGGTAAGGCTGCATTAAAGATTCTCCTGAACCAGCACGACTTTACCCTCATTCTCATGGACGTGCAGATGCCCGACATGAACGGCTTTGAAACCGCCAACCTTATTTACCAACGGGAGAAACTGAAGCACATTCCCATCATTTTTATTACGGCGCACAATTACAACGACGAGCACGTATTTGAAGGTTACAAGGTTGGCGCCATTGATTACATCTACAAGCCCATTAACGCCGAGTTGTTGCGGTTTAAAGTGGGTGTGTTTGCCGAGATGTATCAGAAGAACCACCAGCTTTTGTTGCACGAACGCAAATTGAAACAGGCAAACGCAAGCCTGGAAAAAGAAATTGAAGAAAGAAAAATATCGGAAGAAAAAATCCGGCTACTGAACCAGCAATTGCTGGAGAACAACAACAACTTAAAGGCAACCATTGAAGAACTGGACCGCTTTGCTTACGTGGCCTCGCACGACTTGCAGGAACCCCTGCGCAAAATTTTGGTGTTCAGCGATAAGTTGCTAAACAATCAAACCGAAAAGATGCCCGAAGAGATGGTTCGCTATCTCGAAAAAATAGTGAAAGCATCGGAACGAATGCAGAAACTGATAAATGATCTGCTCATCTTTTCAAAGCCCGCCGACAATTATGACGGCTTTGTTGAAGTGGATTTGAATAACCTGCTCGGCGAAGTGGTTTCGGACATGGAAGTGGAAATAGAAAAATCGGGTGCGCAGGTAAAGGTAAATGTGTTGCCAAAAGTTTGGGCCATACCCAGCCAGATGCGGCAGCTTTTTCAGAATTTGATCAGCAACGGCATCAAGTTTCGCAAGCCAAACGAAATACCGGTTGTTTCCATTTACAACGAAATCGAACAGGGTTCACTTCTTGAACAATTTGATTTGTCGCACCACCACATTGTTGTGGAAGACAACGGTATTGGTTTCGATGATAAATACGCCGACGAAATATTTGTCGTCTTTAAGCGGCTACACAGCTACCACGAGTACGAAGGCACCGGCGTCGGTCTTTCTATCTGCAAAAAAATAATGGACCGTCACAGCGGTAAAATAACGGCGCGAAGCAAACCCGATGAAGGCGCCTGTTTTCAAATAGAGTTGCCGGCGCAGCGATATCTTCAACGGACAACGGACCGCACGGTTAAAGCTGTTTCATAAAATCTGCACACCTCTTTCTTTTTTCAAGCCTTTCCAAAAAAGGCTTTTTGCTTTTATACTCATCTGCTTATAAGATGTAGGACCATGTGCTATCAAGTTGAGTTTATTCATTGGTGAAATGGTGGACCCTTCGACGAACTCAGGACGGGCTGTGAAACCGTAAAGCCTCTAGCCGAAGTTCTCACTCCTCTCACGTTTGACGTTTGACGTTTTACCCCAGCCTGATAGCGGTTTGGTATTAACTTTAAGGATGAGACATTGTAAAACCCGTTTATGAAACAACGACTGCTTCTCCTGCTTGCCTCCCTTCTCGTTCTTTCCGCATTAAAAAGTAGCGGCCAACAAGCAACCATTGAAAATGCACCAGACCACAAGTGGTGGAAAGAAGCCATCGTTTACCAGGTTTATCCGCGCAGCTTTAAGGACAGCGACGGCGACGGGATTGGCGATTTGAAAGGCATCATTTCCAAACTCGATTACATCAAAAGTCTTGGCGTGGATGCCGTGTGGTTAAATCCCGTTTACAGTTCGCCAAATGACGACAATGGCTACGATGTGAGTGACTACCGCAACATCATGAAAGAATTTGGGACGATGGAAGATTTTGATGCGCTGTTGAAAGCACTGCATGAAAGAGGCATCCGGCTCATTATGGATTTAGTCGTCAATCACAGCAGCGACGAACACGAATGGTTTAAACGATCGCGAAGTTCAAGAACCAATCCCTACAGGGATTATTATCATTGGTGGAATACCGAAAACGGCAAGCCACCTTACCGCTACAGTTTGTTTGACGTGGCGCACGACGCCTGGATGTACGATTCGCTGACGAACGCATATTACCTGCATTACTTTTCGCGCAAGCAACCAGACTTGAATTGGGAAAACCCAAAGCTGCGGCAGGAAGTTTACGGCATCATGAAGTTTTGGGCCGACAAAGGCATTGATGGTTTCCGGCTTGATGCTTTTCAGTTTGTAGCCAAAGACACTACTTTCCCCGAATTTCCAAAGAGCTTCGAAAAGGATTTTGCACAGTATTATGCCATGCAGGGAAACCTTCACGGCTATTTACAGGAGATGAACAAAGAAGTGCTGAGCAAGTACAATGTTATGAGTGTGGCCGAAGGTGCGGGCAATTCTTTTACCGATGCACACAATTTGGTGGACGAAAACCGGCACGAGCTGAACATGGCCTATGCCTTTGAAGGCGTTGACGTTGCCAAATCTGAAGGTTATAGCCTGTTGCATTTAAAAGAAGTATTCAGCCGATGGGACAGCGCCTTTGCCGAAAAAGGATGGCTTTCGATATTTCTTGCCAATCATGATCAGGCAAGGCTTGTGAGCCGTTTTGGCAACGATGCGCCGGCATTTCGCGAAGCATCCGCAAAGATGCTGGCGACCTTTGTTCTAACCATGCGCGGCACACCGTATTGGTACAACGGCGATGAGTTGGGAATGACCAACGCCGGCTTCACCAAAATAGATGAATTTAAAGACGTACAAACCCTGAACGAATACCGACGCATTAAAAGCACGGGCGGCGATGTAACGGCTTACTTAAAACGGATTGCTTTCAGCAGCCGCGATAACGGCCGTACGCCTTTTCAGTGGGACAATACGGTCAATAGCGGTTTTACTTCCGGAAAGCCGTGGATAAACATTCCTTCCAATTACAAAACCATCAACGCTGCTGCGCAGGAAAAAGATCCGGCATCGGTGCTAAATTATTTTCGAAAGCTCACAAAGCTTCGCAAGGAAAATCTTTCGCTCGTTTATGGAAAATATACATTGGTAGATAAAGTCAATCCCAATGTTTACGCATACCTGCGCGAAGGAGAGAAGCAACGGTTTTTGATTGTACTGAATTTTTCCGCCGGAAGTGCAAGCGTTGCTGTTCCGGAAAACGCAACAAACGCTGAAGTTGTTTTATCAAACTATAGAGAAGTGGCTGCGATTGAAAAAAAGAATTCATCGCTTACCTTAAAACCTTACCAGGCCGTTGTTTTCAAATTGAAGCCGTAAATCTGAAAATGCAAACAGCTATGGCCTTTCGATAAGAAGAACCCGTGCTGTAAGTCATAGGGATGTTATTGAAACATGCCTATGATTATTTTATCGTTTTTGAACGCGTTTTCCTAATGGTTAAATGCTTGCATTGCCTGCTTCAATTGCGGAACCAATTGATCTTGATGAACGTTTTCTTTCTGACTATTCACAAATTATCAACAAGCAAAAAAAAATGTGTAAAAGCTACACTTCATGTTAAAAAAACGGTAAATTGGGTTCTCAATTCTAAAATCATTGCTGCTATGCGAAGAGTCAATCTGCACAAGATCACTACCGTGGTAGTGCTTCTTCTTCTCTGTTCATTACAATCCTTATTTGCGCAAAACCGAACCATTAACGGTACTGTTACTGATCAAACCGGAAAAGGCGTTCCCGGCGTAACCGTTGCCGTTAAAGGAACAAAGACGGCTACACAAACCGATGCCAACGGTTCGTACCGAATTTCTGCGCCTGACAATGCAACGCTCGTATTTACGTCGGTTGGTTATGAGTCGCAGGAGTTGTCTGTGACTGGTCGAACGGCAGGTCAATCGTTTGACGCAATCTTAAATGCAACTAACGCCAATCTTTCGGAAGTAGTTGTTACGGGCTATAGTTCGACTCGTCGAAGAGACGTGACCGGTGCCATTTCATCGGTGCAGGCAAAAGATTTCAACAAAGGCGTAATCAGTACGCCGGAAGTCTTGTTGCAAAACAAAGTCCCCGGCCTGCAAATTACTACCAACAACGGACAACCGGGTAGCGCTACCACCGTTAAGATTCGCGGAAACAATTCCATTCGTGCCGTAAACAATCCGTTGTACGTGATCGATGGGGTGATACTTGACGGACGCTCCGCACGGCCAAACTTTGGCAATGCCTTCGGCAGTACACCCGATGCAAGCCCTTTGATTTTTTTCAATCCAAACGACATTCAAAAAATTGATGTTCTTAAGGATGCCGCATCAGCGGCTATCTACGGTTCGCGTGGTGCAAACGGTGTAATTGCCATCACGACGAAAACCGGAACGTCCGGTCCTCCGCGACTTGAGTTCGGCACAAGCGTTGGCTGGAACGCTGGCCTTATGAAAAGATTTGAAGTATTGAATGCGTCTGAGTTCAGAAGCGCTTTAAGCAAATACAGTATTACCGGACAAGACAACGGAGCAAACGTTGATGCATTGAAAGAGATTAAAAACAACCGGCTTACACAGAACTATAACCTCGCCTTCAGCGGCGGGGGCGAGAACGGGAGGTTCCGTGCTTCTTTCCTTGCTACTGAAATTAACGGATACATTAAAAGCTCAACGCTCGACAAATACGTTGGAAATTTTAGCGGTCAATACCAGTTTCTTGATAAAAGGTTGACACTTGTCTTTCACCTAACCGCAGGACACACTACAGAAGGCCTGGTGCCTGTTGCCAACACATCGGGATCTACGGGTAATATCATTAGTTCTGTTTTGCAGTGGAACCCAACCACTCCGTTTACCGATGCCAATGGCTTTGTTTATCCGGCGAACGGTTCCGGAAATCCCTCCGCATTGTTATACGGCTTTTCGGATATAGCTCATGTAAACTCAGTTCTTGGCAATATATCTGCCTCCTATAAAATTCTGAACAACTTAGAATACCGTTTTGTTTATGCCGTCAACAACAGCGTTGGTGACCGCTATACAAACATTTACGGATTCTTGCAAGGTTATTCAGGACTGTCAGGTTCAGGTGCTGCAGCCATTGGTAGTGCCAAACTAACCTCTCAACTCTTTGATCATATTTTGCAGTACAGAACGGCCATTACACCAAAAATCAACTTTGATGCCTTGGCTGGTTACGAGTACTGGGCAACGAATTATCAAAACGGCAATATTTCCGCACAAGGGTTTAATACAAATCTTACAAGCTTTACAGGCATACCTTATACAAGCACGCTTCAAAACGGCAACACGCAAAACCCTCCTGCAATTTTTGTTGATCCAAAATCCGAAATACAATCCGTCTTTGGACAAGTGAACTTTAACTACGCCAGTAAATATTACGTTACGGGTACTTTACGTCGCGACGGTTCGAGCCGCTTTGGAAAGAACAACAAATACGGAAACTTTCCTTCGGTTGGTGCAAGATGGACAATTAGCAACGAAGACTTCATGAAAGGAAGCACATTATTCTCGAATTTGTCACTCAGAGCCTCTTACGGTGTTACGGGCAACCAGGAATTTCCTTCCGGTGCATCTCAAGAGCAATTTGCTTTCTTCTCCTACAACAATGCGGGACAGATTAACGTAGCCAATCCTGATTTGAAATGGGAACAGACCAAATCATACGACATCGGTCTTGAAGTTTCTTCAAGAAACGGAAGAATTACCGGCACGTTCGATTATTATAATAAAAGCACCACAAACATTCTTTTTCAAAGCACTGCCATCCAGCCCGCACCTGCCTCCATTTACTTCATCAACCTGCCGGCAGACTTAATTAACAAAGGCGTGGAAGCAAGCGTAACCCTTGGTCTCATTGACAGGAAAGATCTTACCTGGGACATCAGCGGATTCTATGCCCACAACACCAATAAGTTAACCAAGTTCACACAAAACGGAAAGGATATCCAGATCATTACCGGTCAGATAAATGGGCAAGGTGTATCTGGCACTCTTTCGCAAGTAATTACAAATAACCAGCCGGTAAATGAATATTACCTGAAACCATTCCAGGGATTCGATCAAAACGGCAACCAAACCTATGGTGCGAACCCGGTATTTTCAGGCAACCCAAATCCTACCAACAGCTTTGGCGTTAGTACTACTTTGACGTGTCATAAGTTTGGTTTGATTATTAACGGCGGTGGCGAAAGTGGTTATATGATTTACAACAATACCGCAACCAGCGTAACCAACATCTCCGGTATTGCCAACGGAAGAAACATTGACAAAAACGCATACAACTCTGCCGAGAAGCCCACAAGTCCTGTTGCTGCAAACTCCCGGTTCCTCGAAAGCGGCAATTACTTTAAGTTGAGAAACGCAACGGTATCGTACCGCATAGGTGACGTCGGCCGCTACGTTAAAAACCTGAACGCTTACATTACCGGAAACAATCTATTTGTTTTCACGAAGTTTACAGGCTTTGACCCTGAAGTGAACATTGACAAAAGCAGCAACAACTATCCGTCTCGTTCAATTGAATACATTCCTTATCCAACTGCTCGTACAGTCACGGTTGGCGTTAATCTAACATTGCAATAATCTACAAAGCTATATTTATGATAAAGTCTAAAATCATTCAACTTTCTTCCATTGTACTGCTTGCAGCCGTCAGCTGTACGAAATTGGATGAAGGTCTCAACGGTACCTTTACAAATGCCCAAACGGCGCAGGCACTCGGAGCCGGTGGGGTGGGTTTACTCCTAAATACTGCTTACAACGACCTTGCAGTTCCCTTCACCAACCAAGATCAGTTGTTTTCACTGGAAGAAAATACCGCCGACGAATCACTGGTTCCGACCAGGGGTGGCGACTGGGATGACAACGGTGTTTGGCGGGTATTGCACGCACACAGCTGGAATGCCGATCACGGTCAAATTTTAAGTGTGTTCAACAACCTGAACAAACTCAATTTCGACGCGACCAACGTGCTTGCCTTCAGTCCTTCGGCACAGCAGGCGGCCGAAGCAAGGTTTTTGCGTGCCCTCTCCCTTTATTATTTGACAGACCTGTACGGACAATACCCGTTTAGAAATCCGGGTGACAACCTTTTGAACGCACCGGCAGTAAAATCCGGTGCCGCCGCTGCTCAGTTTATCATTGATGAATTGAATGCAGTGATGTCTAACCTTCCCGCTTTCTCATCTGCTGGACGTGCTTCGCAGGAGTCCGCCAAGGTATTGTTGATGAAAACCTATTTGAACAGAGGCGCCTGGGCTAACCGCGCAACTCCCACTTTTGCAGATGCGGATATGCAGCAGGTGATTACAATTGGCAACAGCGTCATCACTGGCGGAAAGTTCAGTTATATGCCGGAGTACTTCAACAATTTCGACGTGAACAATGGTTCTTCAAAAGAAAACATTTTGACTTTCGTGAACACGTCGGGTGTAAGCGCAAACAACAGCGGACCGCAAGCTCGGTGGTGCATGACCATGCATTACAATCAGTACACACCCAAAAATCCAAACGCTGGCTGGAATGGGTTCTCCACTATCAGTGATTTTTACAACAGTTTTGGAACAACCGCAAGCCCGATGGTTGGTGTAACACAATTTGTTGGCGGCAACATCAGTGGTAAGTATGCCGATACAGCTGTTGACGCGAGAATCGGTGGCCGGTACTATCCGGGTGTAACCGATGTTTCGGGCATGAAACCAGGTATGCAGATCGGTCAGCAATACAACGAAGCCGGCGTAGCTGAAAAAGACCGCAAGGGCGCCCCGCTTGCCTTCGATCCACGGATTGCGGCAAACATGCAGGAAACGGGTGCGAACCTTGAAGTAACAGGTATTCGTGTTATTAAATATCCCCCTGATTTTTCTGCTCTGGATAAATACTTCCAAGGCCCTGCCGGTAATGATATCGTCATCTTCCGTTACTCGGATGTTGTGCTGATGGTTGCCGAAGCAAAATTGCGGGCCGCCGCTGTGGACAATGCAGGCGCACTTGCTTTGGTGAATGCACTCAGGGCTGCTCGTAAAGCCGCACCTTTGCCTTCAATATCGCTTGTTAATACATCAAACATTTATGATCCCAACACACTGTTAACCGAAAGGGGAAGAGAGATGTATTGGGAAACCGGGAGAAGAACAGACCTGATTCGTTTTGGCGTTTTCCTGAAGCCCTGGCAATATAAGCCCGCTGACGATCCTAAGTATTTAGTATTTCCCATTCCAAGCCAGGCTTTGGCTGCCAACCCCAACCTTGTTCAGAATTCGGGATATTAAAAAGACACACGATAATTTTGAAAAATAAAGGTCATTAGCAATGACCTTTATTTTTTCTACGGTTGATGCCACACTTATGAAATACGCATTAATTTTGGTGAGTGCCTTTGGCTGCTTGTTTTTGGCTTGTTCCTGTTCAAACAGAAAGTCCGCAAGTCCCTCTCTGTTTGAACTCGTTGAAAACTCCGGGATTCATTTCAACAACAAGGTTTCGGATGATAAACTTGAAAACAGCTTCCTCTTTCGCAACATGTACAACGGTGGCGGCGTGGCCACGGGCGACATCAACAACGATGGCCTGCCCGATGTTTTTTTTACGTCTAATCAGGGCGAGAACAAACTTTATTTAAACAAAGGGGCCTTTCAATTTGAAAATATTTCCACAAAGGCCGGGTTAAAGCAAGACTCCATGTGGAGCACCGGCGTTACGATGGTGGACATTAACGCCGACGGCTGGCTTGACATTTACGTTTGCAATTCTGGCCACATGCCAAATGGCCACCGGAAGAATCAACTCTACATCAATCAACACAACAACACATTCAAAGAAGAAGCGGCCGCGTACGGATTGGACATTTCGGGCTATTGCACACAGGCTTCTTTTTTTGACTACGACATGGACGGCGACCTAGATATGTTTCTCATCAACAACAGTCCTGTTCCCATCAACACGCTCGGTTATGTTAATCGCCGCGATGTGCCGGATTCAGCCTGGCCCGTTGCACCTTTTTTAAAAGGCGGCGGCGACCATCTTTTCAAAAACAACAACGGCAAGTTTACTGAAGTAACGAAACAAGCTGGCATTCATGGAACATTAATGAGCTTTGGCTTGGGCGTAACGGTTGGCGATGTGAACAACGATGGCTTTCCAGACGTGTACGTTGCGAACGATTCTTACGAAAGAGATTATCTCTACATCAATCAAAAAAACGGAACCTTTAAAGACGAACTGGAAGCCTGCGTGGGGCAAAACAGTTTCTCGTCAATGGGTGCTGATTTAAGTGATGTGAACAACGACGGCTATCCGGATATCTTCACTACCGACATGTTGCCCGGCGATGACTATCGTTTAAAAACACTCGGAGCCTTCGACAATATTGATCTGCAGCGTCAACGTTTGCAAAACGGCTTGTACAACCAGTACATGAAAAACTGTTTAATGGTGAACAACAAAAACGGTGAGTTTTTAGAAGCCGCCAATTACAGCGGCGTAGAGGCCACTGATTGGAGTTGGGGCGCCTTGTTCTTTGATGCCGACAACGATGGTCTAACTGATATTTACGTGTGCAACGGCGTGAACCGCGACGTGACCAATCTAGACTTCATGGATTTTTTTGCCAACGATGTTATTCAAAAGATGGTGCTCTCCGGCCACAAGCAAAGTGTTGATTCTGTGTTGGCACATATCCCCGTTAACGCCGTTGCTAATTGCGCATTTAAGAACAAGGGAGACCTAAAGTTCACTGATGTAGCAAAGGATTGGGGTTTGGCTACGCCTTCGTTTTCGAACGGCGCGGCTTACGCCGATTTGGACGGAGACGGCGATTTGGACTTAATAGTAAACAACGAAAATGGGGAAGCTTTCGTTTACCGAAACAACACTACAAAGCAGACCGCAAATAATTTTATCGGCGTTTCGTTAAAAGCCCCGGCGCCCAATACGTTTGCGATCGGTAGCAAGATCAAAATCTTCGAAGACGACCGGGTTTTCTACCGTGAACTTGTTCCGTCAAGAGGCTTTCAATCTTCGATGGATTACAAACAAGTCATCGGGATAGGGAAACTGAACGCGGTGGATTCCATGCTCATCATCTGGCCGGATAGAACTTATACGAAGATTGAAAACCCACAGCTAAACAAGGTGTATTTCATCAACGAAGCAGAGGTGAAACGATTGCCCGCTTACGGGAACGGAACGCAAGCGGCAACTTTGTTTCAACCGGTCAGCACCTACTTCGATAAACACCAGGAAGATGATTACGTGGATTTTTATTACGAGCGCAACTTGCCGGAGATGTTGTCGCGTGAAGGGCCGCACGTGGCCAAAGGCGACGTAAACGGTGATGGATTGGAAGACCTTTATATCGGCGGTGCAAAAGACCAGCCCGGACAACTTTATTTGCAAACTCCTGATGGGAGCTTCCTCAAAAAAGAAGAAGATGTTTTCAAACAGTTTGGGGGCTTTGAAGATGTGGCTGTTTTATTTTTTGATGCGGATGGTGACGGTGATTTGGATTTGTTTATCGGCGCTGGCGGCAATAACGTACCTCCCGGCGAAAGAGAAATTCAACACCGCTTGTACAAGAACGACGGCAAGGGAAATTTCTCGGTTGATGTTTCTGCCTTCCCGCTAAACAACATGAATATTTCTGTGGCCGCAGCTTATGATTATGACGGTGACGGTGATCTTGATTTGTTTGTCGGCAGTAGGAGCGTGCCACGCATTTACGGTCAAACACCGCAAAGCTATCTGTATCAAAACGATGGACAGGGGCATTTCAAAGACGTTGCGCCACCAGCCATTGCTGCCGTTGGTATGGTCACAAGTGCAGCTTGGGCCGATGTGAACGGCGACGGAAAGAAAGAATTAATCATTGCCGGCGAATGGATGGCGCCGAAAATATTTTCTTACAACAAGGGAAGCTTTGAAGAGTTAAAAAGCACTGGTTTGGAAAACCTTTTTGGCTGGTGGCAAAGCCTTGCTGTGGCCGATATAAACGGCGACGGAAAAGAGGATCTCATTCTCGGCAACATTGGCGAAAACTTTTACCTCCGGCCCAATCAAAGCAACCCCGTAAAACTTTGGGTGAAAGACTTCGACGGCAACGGCGTGCCTGATCAATTTCTCACGCAAACCATCAACGGCAAAGACATGCCGGTGTTTTTAAAACGCGAAATCACCGATCAATTTCCTGCATTGAAGAAGGACAATTTGAAACACGCCGACTATGCGAAAAAGTCCGTTCAGGATTTGTTTGGCGAGAAGGCCTTAAAGGACGCAAGCGTGTTAACCTTTAATTACTGCGCTTCGGTTGTGGCCATCAACAAAGGCGACGGCAGTTTCGACGTGCAACCGCTTCCTTTGTACGTGCAGTTGTCGAGTGTAAATGCCATTTGCGCGACGGATGTTAACAAGGATGGCAAGGTTGATCTTTTATTGGGCGGCAACTTGTTTACTTTCCCGCCGCAGTTTGGAAGATTGGATGCGAGCTACGGGCACCTGTTGCTGAACAACGGCAAAGGCGGATTCAATTACGTTGAAACAAGATCTTCCGGCATCAACCTTAAAGGCGAAATAAAAGACATCAAAGAAATAAGCAGCAAAAGTGGCCGGTATTATCTCTTTGCTCAAAACGACTCGCTTCCGGTTATGTACCGCTTGCGCAACTAAAAATCCTATCGAAAAATTTATGATGCTGAACGGTGCGAAGAAGAGTTTGATTGCAGGAAGGCAATGGCTTGTGTTTCTGTTTGCATTTGCAATCCTGTTTTCGTCTTGCAAAAACAAAAAAGACGAACAAGATTCTCTTTTCACGCTAGTTGAAAATTCCGGCATCAATTTTCGCAACGACGTAAAAGATTCAAAAGACGACAACAGCTTTTTGTTTCGCAATTTTTATAACGGCGGCGGCGTAGCCACCGGCGACATCAACAACGATGGCCTACCCGATGTTTTTTTTACGTCTAATCAGGGCGAGAACAAACTTTATTTAAACAAAGGGGCCTTTCAATTTGAAAATATTTCCACAAAGGCGGGATTAAAGCAAGACGATCTTTGGAACACCGGCGTCACATTCGTTGACATTAACGCCGATGGTTGGCTTGACATTTATGTTTGCAGTTCCGGACACATGAAAGACGGAAATCGGAAAAACAAACTTTACATCAATCAGCACAACAACACATTCACAGAAGAAGGTGCGAAATATGGTTTAGACGTTTCAGGTTATTGCACGCAAGCGGTTTTCTTCGATTATGATAACGATGGAGACCTCGATTGCTTCATCATCAACAACAGTCCTATTCCCTTTAGTTCTCTCAACTATGCCGACATGCGTGACGTGGATATTTCGAAATGGCAAATTGCAGAGAACCTTAAAGGCGGCGGCAATCATCTTTATCAAAACAACAACGAACGTTTCACCGAAGTCACGGCGCAAGCGGGTTTGCACACGGGCTTAATTTCTTTTGGTCTTGGTGTAACCGTTGGTGATGTGAACGGCGACGGTTATCCTGACATTTACGTAGGCAACGACTTTATCGAGAAAGATTATCTCTACATCAACCAAAAGAACGGAACCTTTAAAGACGAACTCGAAAGTTGTGTGCAAAAGATCAGCATGTCGAGTATGAGTGCAGACTTGGGCGACATTAACAACGATGGCAGGCCTGATATTTTTACAACGGACATGATTCCCGACGATGACTATCGTTTGAAAACAACCGGGACGTTTGACAACATTGATCTTTATTTAAGCAAACAGAAGGCAGGGTTATATCATCAATACGTACGCAATTGTTTGCAGGTGAACAACGGTAACAATACGTTCTCCGAGATTGCAAACTACGCCGGTGTTTACGGAACTGATTGGAGTTGGGGCGCTGTCTTTTTGGATGCGGATAACGATGGCCTCAACGATATTTTTGTTTGCAACGGCATTGCCAAAGATTTGGGCAACCTGGATTTTCTTGATTTCTTTTCCAACGACGTTTACACGAAGATGGTTTCAACCGGACAGCGAATGGAGATGGACGAATTGCTTAAACACATTCCCGTTACGCCTTTGCCTAATCGTGTGTTTCGCAACAAAGGTTCTTTCCAATTTGAAGATGCGGGCAAGAACTGGGGATTGTCTCAACCGTCCTTTTCAAACAGCGTTGCCTACGCCGATTTGGACGGCGACGGTGATTTGGATTTAATCGTGAACAACGAAAACAGCGAGGCCTTTGTTTACCGCAACAACGAAAGCGAAAGAGGGGGCAATAATTTTCTTGCCTTGCAATTGAAAGGCAAAGAGGCCAATCCGTTTGCTATTGGCGCAACGATTAAAACTTATAAAAACGGACAAATTTTTTATCGCGAAGTTTCGCCGGTCCGCGGCTTTCAATCTTCGATGGATTACAAACAAGTCATCGGGTTGGGGAAAGAAGCAAGCGTTGATTCGGTTGTGATAACGTGGCCGGATAGAACAATGTCAACCTACAAAAATTTAGCTGTTAACAAGATTCATGTTCTGCGGCAAGAAGGCGATGCAAGTAAGGTTTTCCCAGTGACTACAGCCTCTTCTTTGCTTTTTGAACCCGTTGCGCAAAGCTTCGATAAACACCAGGAAGATGATTACGTGGATTTTTATTACGAGCGCAACTTGCCGGAGATGTTGTCGCGTGAAGGGCCGCACGTGGCCAAAGGCGACGTAAGCGGTGATGGATTGGAAGACCTTTATATCGGCGGTGCAAAAGACCAGCCCGGACAACTTTATTTGCAAACTCCTGATGGAAAATTTTTGAAAAAGGAGGAAGCAATTTTTAACGAGTACAAAGATTTTGAAGACGTAGCCGTTTTGTTTTTTGATGCCGACGGCGACGGCGATCTGGACCTCTTCATTGGCGCAGGTGGCAATAACGTACCTCGTGGCAACCGCGCCATTGAACACCGTCTTTACATCAACGACGGCAAGGGAAATTTTGCCATCAACACAAAAGCTTTCCCCGGTAACGATGCAAACATTTCTGTGGCCGCAGCTTATGATTATGACGGTGACGGCGACCTTGATTTGTTTGTCGGCGGACGAAGCGTGCCCAATGCTTACGGCGTTTTGTCGCGCAGCTATCTTTATCAGAACGACGGCAAAGGAAATTTTACTGATGTTACAAATGCCCTTTGTCCTGCCCTTGAAAATGCAGGCATGATTACCGGTGCGGCTTGGGCCGATGTAAACAATGATGGAAAAAAGGAATTGATTGTAACAGGGGAGTGGATGAGTCCAAAAGTTTTTTCTTACAACAAGGGAAGCTTTGAAGAGTTAAAAAGCACTGGTTTGGAAAACCTTTTTGGCTGGTGGCAAAGCCTTGCTGTGGCCGATATAAACGGCGACGGAAAAGAGGATCTCATTCTCGGCAACATTGGCGAAAACTTTTACCTCCGGCCCAATCAAAGCAACCCCGTAAAACTTTGGGTGAAAGACTTCGACGGCAACGGCGTGCCTGATCAATTTCTCACGCAAACCATCAACGGCAAAGACATGCCGGTGTTTTTAAAACGCGAAATCACCGATCAATTTCCTGCATTGAAGAAGGACAATTTGAAACACGCCGACTATGCGAAAAAGTCCGTTCAGGATTTGTTTGGCGAGAAGGCCTTAAAGGACGCAAGCGTGTTAACCTTTAAT